>ENA-UOJR01002886-UOJR01002886.1-human-gut-metagenome-genome-assembly--contig:-C115P-NODE-2886-length-11405-cov-5.622026_pt1 | contig 11405 bp, 9 predicted proteins | sample MGYA00242354_ERZ723901 | MGnify/ENA metagenome assembly ERZ723901
TTCTTCGCCCTGCGCAACTCTTTCGCCCTGCGCTGCGCCTCCTGCGCTTCGGCCCGCTGTTCCAGCACCTCCTTGCGGGATCGGAACTTTTCCCGCCCCGACAAGACCCGCTCTTCATAACGCCGCTGTCTGAGCCTTCCCAACCAGTCAGGCGCCAGCACGACCGAGACATACCCGATCGCCTGTCCCGCGCAGTAACACCCGACCTGCGCCCACAAATTCCCCTCGAACGCCCCGACGGGCAGTACCTGGTATTCCAGCCAGGGAAACAGGGCGAACATCACCAGCAGCATGGCCGCATCGAACCGTTCGTTGCGCGACCATCCGAGCCTGCGCCACCCCAAGAGGAGAGCCAGCAGGTTGATGCACAGCATGGAGGGAATAAGCATCCGGGGCGTAAGCAGCGACACCCCGGGACGGAACAGGATGACATAAAGGCCCGGCACGGCGGGCAAGACGAGCTGCGCGGCAAACAGCCCTATTTTCATTCGTTCGGTTTTCATAGAGATACGGAGATCGGGGCACCCTCCGATACGGCACATCGAATATAGGAAAAAATCCCGGACGGTGCAAATCGCCGTCCGGCTTTTCGTCCGGCAAAGCGAAACAAAATCCCGGCGAGCGAATCGCCGGGATCTGCCTCTGTCCGGCAGGCTCCAAGTCACCGGATACCGGACATATCTGTCCCTCTGAAAGGGATTTGCGGAACGGATCCTGAATTCCCGACGGAACAGGGAACCTCCTCCGCGGGAAGCCTACCCTAACTTCATGACATCGTCGATGCCCATGTCCTTATAGGTGGTTGCCAGCTCCTCGCTGCGGTCGGAAATGACCAGCAACTTGTCGCCCAGCTTGAGTTCCGTCTTACCCTGCGGCACGAAATACTCGCCGTCGCGGCAGACCATCATCACCAGCGTATTCTCGGGGAGGGTGATGTCCTTGAGCGTATGCCCGCTTTCGAGCATCGTCTCGTTGACCTCGACCTCCGTAAGCGCCGACTTCATGTCCTGGTGCATGTCGACGCTGAAGGCCGACTCGCGCTCCTCATAGGCCAGCCCCAGCAGGTTGGCCATGCCGCTCACCGTAGTGCCCTGCACCAGCAGCGAAATGATCGTCCCCAGGAAAACCACGTTGAACAGCAGCCCGGCATTCTCCACATGCGCCATCAGCGGATAGATGGCGAAGAGGATAGGCACGGCGCCGCGCAACCCGACCCACGACACGTAAAGCCGTGCCTTGGTCGTAAACTTGCGGAACGGGAGCAGGCAAGCGAAGACCGTCAGCGGACGCGCCACAAGGATCATGAACGCCCCGACCAGCCCGCCGAGGATCAGCACCCGGGGTTCGAGCAGTTCGTTGCTGTTCACGAACAGGCCCAGCGTGAGGAACATCACGATCTGCATGAGCCACGTGAACCCGTCGAAGAAAACTGTCAGCGGCCGTTTCTGCTGGAGCTTGTGGTTACCGATAACCAGACCCGAAAGGTAGACGGCCAGGTAGCCGTTGCCCTTGATCAGGTCGGTGAAGGCGAACGAGAAGAAGATGAATGCGAGCAGGAGCACCGAGTAGAGCGAATGGTTGACCAGGTTGATGCGGTTGATCGTCCATACGGCCAACCGCCCGATCAGGTACCCGGACAGGGCGCCCACGACCATCTGCACCACGAAAAAGACTACGCTCATGCCCAGGCCGACGCCGGACGAGGTATTCGACACGACACTGATGAGCAGGATGGTCATCATGTATGCCATCGGGTCGTTCGAACCGCTCTCCAGCTCCAGCAGCGGGCGCAGGTTTTGCTTGAGCCCTTGTTTCTTGCTTCGCAGGATGGAGAAAACCGACGCCGAGTCGGTCGAGGACATCGTGGAGGCCAGCAGCAGTGCCAGCGCGAACGGTATTTCGATCCCCAGCCACGGAGCCACCAGCCACACGAAACCGGCCAGCACGAACGCCGTCATGACCACGCCGACCGTAGCCAGTACGACGCCCGGGCCGATGATGGGTTTTATCTCCGAGAACTTCGTGTCCATACCGCCCGTGAAGAGGATAATACACAAGGCGATCATCCCCACGAACTGGGTCATCTCGACCGAACGGTACGAGATGAAATTCAAACCGAACAACATGCCCACCCCGAGGAACAGCAACAGCGCGGGGGCCCCGAAACGATACGCGACCTTACCGGCCATCACCGCCACGAAGAGCAGCAATGCGCCTACCAATACTACATTTTCACCACTGATGTCTATCATTCTTCTCCGTTTATGTTACGTTATGCTTTATCTACTATGTTCAGCCTGGTCAGCGGCTTGTACTCCAGGTCGGCGTACTCGAACGCCTGCATGGCTGCAAAACTGTTGTCGGGCGTACGGTAGAGGGCCACCGTGAGCGCCGGGACATTCGCGCGTGCCAGGCCGAGCAGCCGGTCTACGGCGCCGTTCTCCACCGACTGCACCACATCGGCACGGACGCCCCGGTCGAAGTAGAGCTCCTCGAAAACGAGGTAGCAATGCTTGTCCTTGTGGAAGGGCACGCCCCCCGAGCCGAAGAGCTGGATCGCAGCCATGACCATCCCCGAGAGGATCAGCAGCCCGCCGATGAAAACGATCGCCGAACGCATGTTGTTCGTGAGCTCCGCCCCGTACATGTTGTTCACTACCACCAACGCAACGCCGGCGATGAACAGCACGGCAGCGCGCAACTGGGACTTGCGGCGTTTTACCACAACGCCCCCGGGCAAGGCGTACATCGCCTCGCAAATTTTATTCCTATCCATATCTTTTTCATTATTAATCGTTTGTATTTCCTTTGTAAACCGGTAAAATACAACACGCTAAATAATGAGCCGGCGCAGCCGGTAGACGTAGTAGTCTACGGCATGCAGGCCGACGGACAGGTCAGAAGATTTGAATTCCGAGGTTACTTTCACGACACCCGCCTCGAACCGGTTCGCCGCAAAACGGTCGGCGTTCTGGCCGGTTCCGGATCCGCCGCGCTGGGAAACGGGCACGACTGGGGCAGGAGATACTTCCCCCGCCACGCGGGGTAAATTCAGGTCGGCATTGTACTCGCGCTCGCAACGCCATTGGTCGTGGGAAGCGCGGTCGACCGAAATCGTGACGGCGGCATGCTCCGCAACGGACGCAGGAATCCCCCTGCTGCCCGTTTCGTAGAACAGGCAACACAGCAAGCCCGACAGTATGATCGCGATTTTACGCATGCCTGAATTTCGATCGGCAACAAAGATAAAAAAAATCCGGCAAACATCACGCCTCTGCGGGGCAAAAAGAACTTATTGGGGGATAAAAATATACGTAATCGTCCCTTGCTGGCGTGCCGGGGCGGAGTCGTCGATGTTGAAACGCGATCTGCGGGCCGAACCGAGCGCCGAAGAGCGCATGCACTCGTCCCCGCCTTCGACCACCCGGGCGTTCGTCACGTCGCCCGCACGGTTGACCGTAATCTCGACCACCACTTCGCCGCCGCCTTCGCATTTGTAGGCCGGGACGGCCAGGTAGCGGGACGTCCGCACCGGATCGGTCAGCGAAAAGGAGACCGTGACGCGCCCCTTGACCTTGCGATCCTGGTGCTCGGAATCCTCCCCGGCACCGCGGCGCTGGCGGATGGCGCGCTCCTCGGCGAGCCCCTGTTCGTAAGCCTCGCGGTTGGCACGCATGCGCTCCTCGGCCGCAGCTGCGGCATCGTTGAGCGCCGCGGCATTGGTACCGCGGTCGTCCCTGAGCTTTTCGTTCAGCGCGTTTTCGTTCGAAACCTGGTTCTGGATGCTCCGCCAGTCGATCGGGTCTTTCTCCTGCCGTTCGCGCGCCAGCCGTTCCAGCCTGTCGCGCTCCTGTTCCAGCTCGGCCAGCGTCTGCAGGTCGATATACATCCCCTGGGTATGGGGCTTGCGGCCGACGACGATCTTCGACGAAACGAAGGCGATCATCAGCACCAGGTAGGCGATGAGCGTCACGCACAACCCGATGCGGTGGTCGTACGTCCACGAACCGGCATCCTGCTTCCGTTTCTCGAAAGGCAGGCGCAGGCGGGGGCGTTTGACTCGTTTTTCCGGTTCCGGCGTCGGCATGGCGTGTTTCCTGTTTTTTCCGCACAAAAATACTGTTTTTTTCCGAAATATCCACCCACGCCCGCGGTGATGTCGCTATAAACCCTTACTTTTTATAATAACCGCATAGGTACTTTTTATTAAGAAAAAATTTTTATCTTTGCGCGTAAATAATCGGAAACACTGCTTATGTCAACAAAACAACAAACGCTGAAGGCCCCGATCTCATTCTCCGGCAAGGGCCTCCACACGGGCGTCAAGGTAACCATGACCGTCAATCCCGCCGAAGTCGACACGGGGATCGTATTCCGCCGCACCGACCTCGAAGGGCAACCCATAATCCCCGCACTCTGCGACTACGTCGTAGACACTTCGCGCGGCACGACCATCGAGAGCGGCGGCCACCGCGTAAGCACCATCGAACACATCATGTCGGCGCTCTGGACGCTGGGCGTGGACAACGCCGTGATCGACATCGACGCCCCCGAGACCCCCATCATGGACGGTTCGGCCTGCGCCTATGCCAAGGCCATCACCGAAACGGGCGTCGCCGACCAGGACGCCGAACGCAAATTCTACCACGTGACCGAAAAGATGGTCTACACGATCCCCGAGAAGGGCGTGGCCATCATCCTCTATCCCGACGACGAGTTTTCGGTCTCGGTGCACGTGGACTACAACTCGAAGGTCATCGGCAACCAGTACGCCACCTTCAACCCGGGTGACAACTACGCCGAGAAAATCTCGCCCTGCCGCACGTTCGTCTTCCTGCACGAACTGGAGCCGCTCATCAAAATGAACCTCATCAAGGGCGGCGACCTGGACAACGCCATCGTCGTGGTCGAAAACCCTGTCCCGGCCGACCAGCTGGAACACCTGAAAAAGATCTTCAACAAGCCCGACATCGAGATCAAGGCGGGCTACCTCAACAACCTCGAACTGCGCTGCAACAACGAACTGGCGCGCCACAAGCTGCTCGACCTGCTGGGCGACTTCGCACTGCTGGGCGTCCGCATCAAAGGCCGCGTCTGGGCCACCCGCCCCGGGCATTTCGCCAACACCGAGTTCATGAAGCAGCTCAAGCACACCATCCGCCGGGCCGGCGAAAAACCCCGTTTCCAGTACGACTGCCGCAAGCCGCCGCTCCACGACATCAACGACATCCGCCACATGCTGCCCCACCGTCCGCCGTTCCTGCTGGTCGACCGCATCTTCCACCGCGACGCGACGGACGTGGCCGGTATCAAGAACGTCACGATGAACGAACCCTTCTTCGTGGGGCATTTCCCCGAGGAGCCGGTCATGCCGGGCGTGCTGATCGTCGAGGCGATGGCCCAGTGCAGCGGCATCCTCGTGCTGGGCGACGTGCCCGACCCGGAGAACTACTCGACCTATTTCATGAAGATCGACGGCGTCAAGTTCAAGCGCAAGGTCGTCCCCGGTGACACGCTCCAGTTCGAAATCCACCTCATGGAGCCGATCCGCCGCGGCGTGGCCGTCGTGGAGGCAAAGGCCTTCGTAGGCGAAACCCTCGCCTGCGAAGCCGTACTGATGGCCCAGGTCGTTAAAAACAAAAACAACAAGTAAGCGATGATCAGCAATCTGGCATACATCCATCCCGACGCAAAAATCGGGAACAATGTCACGGTGGAACCTTTCGCCTATATCGCCGGCGACGTGGTGATCGGCGACGACTGCTGGATCGGGCCCGGCGCCGTGATCCACGACGGGGCGCGCATCGGCAAAGGATGCAGGATACACACCGCAGCCTCCGTCTCCTGCCTGCCGCAGGATCTGAAATTCGCTGGCGAGGTCACGACGGCCGAGATCGGCGACTACAACGACATCCGCGAGTATGTGACCATCAGCCGCGGCACGGCGTCGCGCGGCAAGACGGTCGTGGGCGACCACAACCTGCTCATGGCCTACGTCCACATCGCCCACGATGACGTGGTCGGCAGTAACTGCGTCATCGCCAACCGCGTGTCGCTGGCCGGCGAGGTCGAGATCGGCGACTGGGTGGTGATCGGCGGCCATGCCGCCATACACCAGTGGACGCGCATCGGCGACCACGCCATGATCCAGGGCGGGGCGCTGCTGGGGCAGGACGCCCCTCCGTTCGTCATCGTACGCAACGACACGATGCGCTTCGCGGGCATCAACAAGATCGGGCTCTCGCGCCGCGGCTTCACCCCCGAGCGCATCGGCGAGATCCACGACGCCTGCCGCATCCTCTTCCAGAGCGGCCTGAACTACATGTCGGGGTGCGAGGAGGTCGAGAAGCAGGTACCCCAAAGCAAGGAACGCGACGAGCTGGTGAAATTCATCCGCGAATCGAAGCGCGGCATCATCAAGCCCTATGAAAGCGTATCGAAAGAGGAGTAAAATTTCCGTATAAATATTGGTATATTAGAAATTTTCACTATATTTGCAATGTCGAAAGACAAAGCAAGTGGTAAGGGGACGGGGAGTCCCCTTATTTTATACATATTAACGACCGGTATTCAGCTATGATCGACACAAAAAAGATAATCGAGGCGGCGGAGCGCAACCTGCAGGGGACGGACATGTACGTCGTGGGATGCACCTGCACGCCCGGCAACGATATCGAGCTGCTCATCGACAGCGACACCTCGGTGGCCATCGACGCCTGCGTCAGGCTCAGCCGCTCGATCGAGGAGGAATTGGATCGCGACGAGGAGGATTTCTCGCTGACGGTGGCTTCGGCCGGCATCGGGTCGGAGCTCAAGTGCCTGCGCCAGTACCGCAAGTTGGTCGGCAGCACGGTCGAGGTGCTGCTCACCTCGGGCATCAAGGTGCTGGCGAAACTCGACGCGGCCGACGACCAGGGCATCACCCTCTCCTACGAGGAGAAGCAGGCCGTCGAAGGCAAAAAACGCAAGCAACTGGTGACGGTGACGCGCCGTTACGGCTTCGGCGAAATCAAGTCCGCGCGGGAGTGGCTGGATTTCAAATAGGCACTCGCGCCGGACAACCCCGGACAAACGGCGGGGAGCCGCAGGCAAAAACAAGCATAAACTGAAAACAAGATAAACGACACAATGGACAATCTCAATCTTATCAGCAACTTTGCCGAGTTCAAAGAGCTGAAGAACATCGACAAGAGCACGATGATCGGTGTGCTGGAGGACGTTTTCCGCCACGCACTGCAGAAACAGTACGAAACGGACGAGAATTTCGACGTCATCATCAACCCCGAGAAGGGCGACCTCGAAATCTGGCGCAACCGCACCGTCGTCGAGGACGGCGCAGTCGAGAATCCCAATACGCAGATCGCCGTGTCGGAGGTCAAGGCCATCGACCCGACCTACGAGATCGGCGACGAATATGCCGACGAGATCAAACTCGCCTCGTTCGGCCGCCGCACCGTGTTGTCGCTGCGCCAAAACCTGGCATCGCGCATCCTCGACCTGGAGAAGGCCAGCCTCTACGAGAAGTATTCGGAGAAGGTCGGCGAGATTGTCACCGGCGAAGTTTACCAGGTGTGGAAAAAGGAGGTGCTGATCCTCGACGACGAGGAGAACGAACTGATCCTGCCCAAGGCGGAGCAGATTCCCAACGACTTCTACCGCAAGGGCGATACCATCAAGGCCATCGTCAAGTCGGTCGAGATGAACAATAACCAGCCGCGTATCATCCTTTCGCGCACGGCCAACCAGTTCCTCGAACGCCTCTTCGAGCAGGAGGTTCCCGAGATCTTCGACGGGCTGATCACCATTAAGAAGATCGTCCGCATCCCGGGCGAGCGCGCCAAAGTCGCCGTGGAGTCCTACGACGAACGCATCGACCCGGTAGGCGCATGCGTAGGCATGAAGGGTTCGCGCATCTACTCGATCGTCAAGGAGCTGCGCAACGAAAACATCGACGTGGTGAACTACACGGCCAACCCGTCGCTGATGATCCAGCGTGCGCTGAATCCCGCCAAGATTTCGAGCATCACCATCGACGAGGAGAAAATGACCGCTTCGGTCTACCTCAAGCCCGACCAGGTGTCGCTGGCCATCGGCAAGGGCGGCCTGAACATCCGCCTCTCGAAGATGCTCACCGGGTACGACATTGACGTATACCGCGAGGTCGAAGAAGAGGACGTGGCCCTCACCGAATTCGCCGACGAGATCGACGGATGGATCATCGACGCTCTGAAGAACGTCGGCTGCGACACGGCCAAGAGCGTGCTGGAACTGCCCGTAGAGGAGATCGCCGCGCGTGCCGACCTGGAGCTGGAACAGGCACAGAAGGTCGTCGAAATCCTGAAGGCCGAATTTGAAGAGTAACATAAGCAAGAAAGGAAAACACAAGATATGGGTAACGAAAGAAAATTAAGGCTCATTCAGGTTGCAAAGGAGTTCAAGGTGGGACTGAATACCATCACGGACTTCCTGCAGAAGAAGGGCATCAAGAGCGACGGGTCGCCCAATACGCTGGTCGACGCGGAGACTTATGCCGTCCTGGAGAAGGAGTTCGGGGCGAACCGCGCCGCAGGCAATGCACGCGAGTCGATCCGCGAGCGTATCTCCCTGAAGCAGACGACCATCACCCTCGAAGAAGCTAAGAAGCAGGAGCGCGAGGAGGAAAAAGAGGTGGTCATCAAAAGCAACGTAATCAGCGTCAAGGACGAAATCCAGCAGCCGAAGTTCCTCGGCAAGATCGACCTGTCGCCCAAACCCAAGGCTGCGCCGGCACCCGCCCCGAAGGCGGAAGCGGAAAAACCCGCCGCACAGCATCCTGCGGCCCCCGCAGCACCGGCACCTGCCCAGGCGCCCAAGGCTGCCGCACAACCCGCACCGGCCATGCCTGCAACCCCGGAAGCCCGGCCGTCACAGGCAGCCCCTGCCACACCGGCAAGCCCCGCCGCACCCGCAACGCCGGTGCATGCGGCGCCTGCTGCTCAGGCTGCCCAGGCTGCGCCCGCTGAACCTGCGAAACCCGCCGCACCGGCCACGCCGGCACCCGCAGCGCAGGCTCCCGGGCAACCGGCCGCCAAGCCCGCAGAAGCCCCGGCCCCCGCGCCGGCACCGCCCGCTCCCAAAGACAACATCTTCCGTCCGGAGACCGTGACCCTTACCGGGCCGCAGGTACTCGGCACGATGGACGTGTCGGGATTCGTGGCCGGCGGCAAGCACAAGCGCAAGCGCCTGCAAAAGGAAAAGGTCGACGTCAGCAAAGCCCCGAAGGGCAATGCGCAGGGCGGCGGCAACAAGCAGGGTGGACAAGGGGGCCAGGGCGGCCAGAACCGTCCCGGACAGGGCGGGCAAAACCGTCCCGGCGCCCAGAACCAGCCCAAACCGGGCGAAGGCCGTCGCAACAAAAACAAAGGTAAGGCCGCACCCAAGCCGATCGTACGCCCCGAAGTGAGCGACGAGGAGGTTTCGAAGCAGGTAAAGGACACCCTGGCACGCCTGACGGCCAAGGGTGCCAAAAGCAAGAGTGCCAAATACCGCAAGGATAAACGCGACGCCGTTGCCGAGCGTATGAACGAAGAGTTCGAACGCGAGGAACAGGAACGCTCGACCCTCAAAGTCACGGAGTTCGTGACCGTGAGCGAGTTGGCGACGATGATGAACGTGTCGCCCACGCAGGTCATCACGGCCTGCATGAACCTGGGACTGATGGTCTCCATCAACCAGCGCCTCGACGCCGAAGCGCTCGTCGTGGTCGCCGAGGAGTTCGGCTACAAGGTCGAATTTGTCTCGGTCGAGATCCAGGAGGCCATCAACGACGAGGGCGAAGACAAGGAGGAAGACCTCGTGCCCCGTCCGCCGATCGTCACGGTCATGGGACACGTCGACCACGGTAAGACCTCGCTGCTGGACAACATCCGCAAAACCAACGTCATCGAAGGCGAGGCCGGGGGTATCACGCAGCACATCGGTGCGTACAGTGTCGAGCTCAACGGCCAGAAGATCACGTTCCTCGATACGCCGGGCCACGAAGCCTTCACGGCCATGCGTGCCCGCGGTGCCGCCGTAACGGACGTCGCGATCATCATCGTGGCGGCCGACGACAGCGTCATGCCGCAGACGATCGAGGCCATCAACCATGCGCAGGCCGCAGGCGTGCCGATGGTCTTCGCCATCAACAAGATCGACAAACCCAACGCCAACCCCGACCACATCAAGGAGCAGCTCTCGCAGATGAACTATCTGGTGGAGTCGTGGGGCGGTAAATACCAGGATCAGGAGGTTTCGGCCAAGAAGGGCCTTAACCTCGACAAACTGCTCGAAAAGGTGCTGCTCGAAGCCGAGATGCTCGACCTGAAGGCCAACCCCAACAAGAAGGCGCAGGGCACGGTCATCGAATCGACGCTCGACAAGGGCCGCGGGTACGTCTCGACGATCCTCGTGCAGAGCGGTACGCTCCACGTGGGCGACGTGATCCTGTCGGGCACCTACACGGGCCGCGTGAAGGCCATGTTCAACGAGAACGGCAAGAAGGTCGATTCCGCCGGCCCCTCGACGCCGGTACAGGTGCTGGGACTGAACGGCGCACCGCAGGCCGGCGATACGTTCAACGTGATGGAGGACGACCGCTCGGCACGCGAAATCGCCAACAAACGCGAGCAGTTGCAGCGCATGCAGGGCATCATGACCCAGAAGCACGTGACGCTCGACGAAATCGGCCGCCGTATCGCCATCGGATCGTTCAAGGAGCTCAACATCATCGTCAAGGGCGACGTGGACGGCTCGATCGAAGCCATGTCGGGCTCGCTCATCAAGCTCTCGAAGGAGACCGTGCAGGTCAACGTCATCCACGCCGCCGTGGGACAGATCTCGGAGTCGGACGTGCTGCTGGCCGCCGCTTCGAACGCCATCATCGTCGGCTTTCAGGTACGCCCGTCGGCTGCGGCGCGCAAGCTGGCCGAGAAGGAGGAGATCGAAATCCGCCTCTACTCGATCATCTACGATGCGATCAACGACATCAAGGATGCCATCGAGGGCATGCTCGAACCCGTGATGAAGGAGGAGATCGTCGCTTCGGTCGAGGTACTGGAGATCTTCAAGATATCGAAGGTCGGCACCGTGGCCGGCTGTATCGTCCGCGAAGGCAAGCTCCAGCGCAACACCCCGATCCGCGTCATCCGCGACGGTATCGTGATCTACACCGGCAAGTTGGGTTCGCTCAAGCGCTTCAAGGACGACGTCAAGGAGGTTGCGGCCGGCCAGGACTGCGGCCTGAACATCGAATCGTTCAACGACATCCGTGTCGGCGACATCGTCGAGGGATACGAACAGGTGGAAGTGAAACGCAAGTAGCAACGCCATGCTGAAACGTCTGACCGTTTTGCTGCTGTCGCTCTGCACGCTGTGCGGAGCGGCAT
>ENA-UOJR01002887-UOJR01002887.1-human-gut-metagenome-genome-assembly--contig:-C115P-NODE-2887-length-11400-cov-6.693257_pt1 | contig 11400 bp, 9 predicted proteins | sample MGYA00242354_ERZ723901 | MGnify/ENA metagenome assembly ERZ723901
AGCAGTTGGTAGCTCGTCGGGCTCATAACCCGGAGGTCGCAGGTTCAAGTCCTGTCTCCGCAACCAAATCTGTTACCGTTGTTGATACCATATCAGCAACGGTAATTTTTTATTTTCTGCTGTTCTGTAGGCGTTTTCTGTCTGAAAACGGAGGATTTTCAGAATATTTCTGCAGTTGAACAGACCGTGATGTCCCATTTGCCGCAGCCGGGTGTTCCCAAAAGCACAGCTTGTGAGAATTGCAATCGTTATAAGAATACAAACGATAAATTATTATTTTTTATATACACAGAACCGTCCATGGCTGGGAGTAATCTCGGATATGGACGGTTTTTTATTGATACCCATGGGACAGAAAGGACAGAATAGAACAGCAGAATCATTTCTGCCACCGCTAGGCCTGCGATTAACAGCGTACGGCATATGATTATGTATGTGCGTAAGATGCCCTGTGACCGCATTATGGGAAGTGGCATAATTCGGATAGAGTTTGGGCGAAGATAGAGCAAGCATGCCCGGTTTGCTGTAGATCGATGATCGCAATGCGGTATTACTGTGTGTTAAGTACAAGCTGATTACCTTTGCTGGCGGAGTGAGGTTGGGTGCGCATCTGGTGTGAGAATTGGCAGAGAATGAAGAATACAGAAACCCGCTCAGTGCTGAGATGAGAGTTTCGCCTATAGATGGTTGTTCAAAAATGAGTTTGGTATTTTACATAAACTTAGTTTTAAGTTTATGCAAATTTGAATGTAGATTGAATCTGAGTGGTATAATTCTATTGAATTTAGAAAAACTCATGTTATAATAGAAGAAAGAAGGAGTGATATCCATGAGAATCAAACGTATTACTATAGGCAACTTCAAGAATCTTGCAGAAACAACCTTGGATTTAACACGCATGATTGCCTTGGTATCAACAAACAATTACGGAAAATCAAACTTGCTGGAAGCAATTCGTTTTGGTTTTGACTTTATTTCTGCATCGCCTAAAGAAAGAAATACAATGATGAGATGGAGACGAGGTATTCCTTTGTCACCTGAACTTGCGGGAAAAGAATACAAATTCGTTGTTGAATTTGATGATCCAGAATTAAAGCAGTACAGGTTTGTCAGATATGGATTTAGCTTTATATGGTATAATGACCAGGAAACAGGCGCAGTTATTACCGATGAACAAATTGAGATGCGTGCAACGGAAAGCGTGCGGTATACTGCGTATTTAAAGCGAGATAAGGGACAATATAAAGCGGGTAAAACAAAAACTGGATTCAGAAAAATTGCGTTGGCAGAAGATGTTTTGGCAGTTGATATTATTTCGTCTTTCGATGATGTCGAAATAACCTCCACAATTCGTAAAATCAAAAAATTGGGTTATCGGATGTGCAATACCTTGGAGCTTGATAGATCCTTCAGACCGAATCCAATTGAATTTGAATTTGATGCGAAATCTGAACTAGCATTTGATGATGACGATATTCCTAGAGCACTCAGTGTTCTTAGCAAGGAAAGACCTGAACAGTTCAACCTCTTTATAGAGACAATATATGATTTATTCCCAGAATTTGAGCAGGTTGAATTGAGTGCATACTCATTAAAGGGTCAAACACAAGCCTTTAAAGCATATATAGTTGCCCCTTCGGGGGATGAAGCTGTTGAGGCAGCCCAAGAGGAGCTCCCATATCATGTTAAAGATGAACTGTACAGATTAATCATTCGAAGCAAATATTTGAATCAGCCTATTAGCATGGAGCATATGTCTACCGGCACTAAGCGCGTTTTTTGGCTGGTTGCCAATGCTGTGTTTGGCGGGAGCTACCATACAAATGTACTCGGTGTGGATGAAATCGAAACCAGTATTCATCCGAAGATGATTCGTCGATTGCTGGAAGCCTTATCAGAGATTCTCGAAGGAACTTCTTTGATTGTTACCAGCCATTCGCCTTATTTGATTCAGTATCTGAAGCCAGAGTCAATTTATATTGGCGTCCCAAACGATTCGGGCGTTGCAACATTTAGAAGGATTCATCCATCAAAGGTTAAAAATCTTATTTCTACAACACGTGAATTGGAAACCTCAGTTGGTGAGTATTTATTTGAATTGATGTCTGGAGATGAAGACTCGGCAGCCATTCTTTCCGCATATTTGGAGGATAGCTGCAATGAGTAACAAATACGAAGAAGGCATTGCCTTTATCTTAGAGGGGGATACTGAAAAGGAATTTTATCTGTCATTATTGGAATTTCTTTGTAAAAAGCATGGTGGTATCCTTGAACGGCAGCTTGATTGTGGTAATAGCCCAGATATAATTTATTCGCTGAGAACGCCCAAACGCGCTTTGATGCTTAAATTTAACACAGTAAATACCGTTACCCAAATGCCACATTCCAACCGCTGGTTCATTACTCAGTGTAAAGAAAAGCATAAAGATGTGGGTTCGTGGACTGTATTTCTGTGTTATGATCTGGACAATTACAAAAATGATATCACTAAATTCTATGAGGGCGATTGGGCAAATCTGCGTACATCTTTGAAAAAGAAGGCAAAAGCCGTTCATGATATAGCAGCTGCGGCGGATATTGAGGATATTATTCTATCCGACATTGATGGAGTATCCAGTTTCTTGGGGAGTTCCTCCACGATGGAGCTTCCCACTGGAAGCAAAGGGAAAGCAAAATTAAAGAAATTGTTCCGCCAGGTTGGCAAAACTTATCATGAGGGGAAACGTGCGCGTGCGCTTATTGATTCACTCGATATGCAGAAGATTATTGATACGTCCTCGGCACCACTTGCAGTAATAGAAAGTATTTTATTTGAGTTGGAATTTTTGAGCCTCAAAAGTTAAACTCGTTTGAAAAAAGTGGCGCAATTATCATGCTCGTAAATATGAGTTGCAATAAGTAGCTGAGTTGAACTTGGTTTCGCTTTAAAGAATGCAAAAATGTTTCTGCATTGAGAACACAGATAAGAAACCAACACAAGGAAGCATATAACATCTATAAAAATAGACCCAGGTAGGAGGTATCACATCTGCCAGCCTGGGCCTGCTTCTGTAATGTTTCATAGCCCTGTTACGATTTCCTTCCCGTCCTTGAAGCAAAACACGACCCTTTCGTCGGCATAGACGATGACGTGGTCGATGGTGCCGTTCCAGAGCTTTTCGTCGAAGGTCAGCGGCAGGGCGGTCAGTTCTCCCAACTCGAACATCATACCGCCGATGGCAATGGCATCGGCTTTCATTCTGTCCCGCTGCTTTTGCAGCGATGTCAGTCTGGCTTCGGTTTCTTCAAAGCGGCGGCACAGTTCGGCGTGGGTGGCGCGGTAGGTTTCCTCAGTCGTGGCATTGGCTGCGTTTTCTTCGATGCAGAGGCGCAGCATTTCAGTAACGGCGGTCAATTCCTCCTCCAAAGTCCGAATGTCCTCGTCGATAAAATCCGTATCCGTAAGCACCCGCTGGGTATCGCGCAGCCGGACAATGACGGTCTCCCGGTCGGAAAGATACGCCCCAAGGGCCGACAGGAACAGTTCTTTCAGTCGCTTCTCGGTAAGATGGGGCGTTTCGCATTTGTGTACCCCCTTAAATTTGTCGTTACACTGCCAGATGACCCGGCGGTAACGGTCGGTGGAGTGCCAGGTCTTGGCGCCGAAAATCCCGCCGCAGTCGGCACAAAGGATCTTCCCGGAGAACGGGCTGGTCTGGCGGTGCCGGGTGCGGCTGTTTTTGCGCCGTTCCAACTCCGCTTGCACCTGTTCCCACTCCCACGGCTCGATAATGGCGGGGTGGCTATCCTCCACATAGTACTGAGGCACTTCGCCCTCGTTGACCTTGGTTTTCTTGGTGAGGAAATCCACCGTAAAGGATTTCTGAAGCAGTGCGGAGCCTTTGCATTTCTCGTTCTGCAGGATTCTGTTTTGACGGACCCTGTTGAGATGGGAAAGATTGTTGAAACGGCTGTTTACAAGCATGTCGCAGCGTTTTATTATCAATATGCTACTTCGGTGGGCTATTTTAGAGGTGGAAAAAAGGGCAAAGAAATTGATATTGTGGTGGACTATCCTAATACGAAAAACATCCTCATTGAAGTTAAATACAGAGAAGGTGCGCCAATTGCGGATGATGATGCGATCGTAGAATTGTGTGAGGAATCGTCGGCAGCAATCATTATAACCAAGAAAGCGGACGATTATGGAGTTCATAACACAAAGTGCGGTAAAGATCTGCTACGAATTCCTGCATTTGCGTTCCTTTATTTGCTTGGGAATGCAGAAAAACATGGATATCGCGGAATGGAACAATAAAATAGGTTATATTCTGTCCTTTCCGTCCGCAGTCTCCCAGCCCATCAAAACAAAACCCATAAAACAATGCACCACGCCTTCAAAACATGGTGCATGGTATCCACGAGCGGTAGGTTTGCCAGATCTGCACCGCCTGTCCGTTCGGCAGGCGGTGCTTTTTGCCGTTTTCCCGTTCCTCTGTGTATCTGTCCCCCACTTCCATTGTCCCGGTGCGTCGGGACGAACTCCGTGAAAATGTACTGCGCCTGCTCCGTGCGCGTACAATTGCCGTTATCGGCAAAATTCAAATATTGTTTCACAAATTGTCCTTTGTATTTTGCCGGTAATGTGCTATACTATCCCTGTGCAGAAAGTGAGGGATCTCTATGAAATATATTTCTGTCGCGGAAACGGCGAAAAGGTGGGGCGTTTCCGAACGCAGCGTGCGAGGGTATTGCGCCGAAGGAAAAATCGACGGTGCATTTCTGACCGGCAAGACATGGAATATACCCGAAACCGCGGAGAAGCCCGATCGCATGAACAAGAAAACCGATACACCAAAGACCCTTCTTGAGGTGCTGAAAGCCGAAAAAGCGGCGAAGCTGCACGGCGGTATTTATCATAAAATCCAAATCGATCTGACCTATAACTCCAACCACATGGAGGGCAGTCGCCTTACCCACGATCAGACGCGCTATATCTTTGAGACGAACACCATCGGCGCATCGGACGGGACGGTCAAGGTTGACGATGTGGTCGAGACCGCCAACCATTTCAAGTGCATTGATATGATGATCGATAGCGCAAATCATATGCTGAGCGAGGCGTTCATCAAGCAGCTGCACGCCGTTCTGAAAAACGGAACTTCCGATTCCCGCCTCGATTGGTTTGCCGTCGGGAATTACAAGAAATTGCCCAACGAGGTCGGTGGCATGGATACCATTGCGCCGGAGAATGTCGGTGCTGAGATGAAGAAGCTGCTTGCCGAGTACAACGCTATCACGCGCAAAACCTTTGACGATTTGCTTGACTTTCACTACCGCTTTGAGCGCATCCATCCGTTCCAGGACGGCAACGGCAGAGTCGGGCGCCTGCTCCTTTTCAAAGAATGCCTGCGGAGCAACATCGTGCCGTTTATCATCGAGGACGACATCAAGATGTTCTACTACCGCGGCTTGAAGGAATGGCAGAACGAGCGCGGCTATCTGCGTGATACTTGTCTATCTGCACAGGACAGATTTCAGAAGTATTTGGACTATTTCCGAGTCCCGTATGACAAATAAGCAAAACCGTCCCTGTGCGATACAGAGGCGGATTGCTTTTTCGTAATAAACCCGTGCGTCTATGCCGTAAAAAATCCCGCCTGCACAAGCAGGCGGGAAAATTTTTGCTCTCTTTTGTGTTCGGGAGGTTTTCTCCATCCCCCGGCTCACATGGCCGCAGCCTCGGGGCTGCGGAGCTGGAGCTGCAGGCGGTCGGCGATGAGGGCGATGAACTCGCTGTTCGTCGGCTTGCCCTTCGTGTTCGACACCGTGTAGCCGAAGAAGCGCTGCAGCGTCTCCAGGTCGCCGCGGTCCCACGCGACCTCGATGGCGTGGCGGATGGCGCGCTCGACGCGCGAGGGCGTCGTGGCGAACGTCTTGGCCACCTGCGGATAGAGCACCTTGGTGATGGCGTTGATGACATCCATGTCATTGACGGCAATCAGGATCGCCTCCCTGAGATACTGATAGCCCTTGATGTGCGCGGGGACGCCGATCTCGTGAATGATCGAGGTGACCATGGACTCGATGTTGGCGTTGCGCTTTGCTGCGATGGCGGGTTTGCGCGAAACGGCGCTCTCGCAGATCTCGTCGAGACGCTCCACGACGGCACGGCAGCTGCATGGTTTCAGCATGATATATTGCACGCCGAGCGTCATAAACATTGAAGACACATATTCCGTTACGAACTCCACCAAAACCAGAAGCTTTGGCTTTGGATCCAGCCCGGCCGCTGCCTTCAGCACGGACAGGCCGTCCGCCTGCGGCAGCATGAGGTCGACGACCAGCAGATCCGGTTTCAGCTCTTTCAGCAGGCTGATGGCGCGAACGCCGTCGCAAGCCGAGCCGACCACGGAATACCGATTCGTCTGCTTCAGGGCAACGCCGAGCTTCCCACAAAACTCTTCGCTGCCGTTTGCCAGCAGGACCCGATACATTTTTTCCATGTAACAACTCTCCTCCTCTTAGATTCTCTCATTTCCGCATGGATGTACAAGCGGTGCTTCTAATTTAACATATTCGGCCCGCTTTTGCAATGACTTTCCCTGAAAATGTCTGCTTTTTCGTCGACGTTCTTCGACAAACATGCGGAAACGGCAGAAAATATGATACTCTAAGAGGAAAAAGGTGAAAAATTATTCTTATTCACGGAATTACCGTGAGACGTCCCGTTATTCCGCGTGATCGGTCGAATTTTCATTGCGCTGGCTGAGCCAGATCAGCAGCACGGCAATGTCCGCAGGCGAAACGCCGGAGATGCGCCCGGCCTGCCCGACGGAGCGCGGGCGGATGTCGGCCAGCTTCTGCCGCGCCTCGAGGCGCAGCCCGGCGATGGAGGCATAGTCCGCATCCTCCGGCAGCAGGCGCGATTCCTCGCGGCGGAACGCCTCGATCTGCTGCTCCTGCCGCTGCAGGTACCCCGCATATTTCACCCGGATCTCGACCTGACGCGTCACGGCCGCCGGAAGCTCCGGCCGCTCCGGGTCGAAGGGAGCAAGCTCTGCATAGTGCAGCTCCGGGCGGCGCAGCAGGTCTGCCAGGCGCGCGGAGCTGACGACCTCCGCCGAGCCGCGCGCCTGCAGAAACCCGTTCAGCGCCGGACCGGCGGGCACGCCGGTGTGCTCCAGCCTGCGCTGCTCGCGCCGGACGGCCTCGTATTTCTCCGCGACGGCCTGTGCCTGTTCGGCGGGGATGAGGCCGATGCGATAGCCGATGGGCGTGAGCCGCTCGTCGGCGTTGTCCTGCCGGTGCAGCAGCCGGTATTCGCTGCGCGAGGTCATGATGCGGTACGGCTCCTCCGTGCCCTTCGTGACGAGGTCGTCGATGAGGGTGCCGATGTAGCCGTCCGAGCGTTTGAGCACCAGCGGCTCGCGCCCGAGCAGCTTCAGCGCGGCGTTCACGCCCGCCACAAAGCCCTGCACGGCCGCCTCCTCATAGCCGGACGTGCCGTTGAACTGCCCCGCGCCGTAGAGGCCGGGCAGCTTTTTGCACTCAAGCGTCGCGGAAAGCTCCGTCGGGTCGATGCAGTCATATTCGATGGCGTAGGCCGGGCGCAGCATTTCGGCGTGCTCCAGCCCCGCGATGGTGTGCAGCATGGCAAGCTGCACCTCCTCCGGCAGGCTCGTGGACAGGCCCTGCAGGTACAGCTCGTCCGTCCCGAGGCCGCACGGCTCCAGGAAGAGCTGGTGGCGCGGCTTGTCGGCAAAGCGGACGATCTTCGTCTCGATGCTCGGGCAGTAGCGCGGGCCGACGCCGGTGATGGAGCCGTCGAACAGCGGGCTGCGGTGCAGATTCTCGCGGATGACGGCGTGCGTGCGCTCGTTCGTCCACGTCAGCCAGCACACGGCCTGATTTTTCGGCGGCTCACGGGTGGAAAACGAGAACGGCTCCGGGTCGTCGTCGCCGCGCTGAACCTCCATTTTCGAGAAATCGACGCTGCGCGCGTTGATGCGCGGGGGCGTGCCGGTCTTGAACCGGCGCATGCGCAGGCCGAGGGCGCGCAGGCACTGGCTCAGCTCCGGCGCGGGGCGCAGGCCGTCCGGCCCGGAGTGCAGGACGCACTGCCCGGTGATGACGGTGCTGTCGAGGTACGTCCCGGCCGCGACGACGACGGCGCGCACGCGGTATTCCGCGCCGAGCTGCGTCACGACGCCGCTGACGTGCCCGCCCTCCGTCCGGATCTCCGTGACGGCGGCCTGCTTGAGATAGAGGTTCGGCTCGCGCTCGAGCAGACGCTTCATGTGCTCCTGATAGCGGCGGCGGTCTGCCTGCGCGCGCAGGGAGTGCACGGCCGGGCCCTTGCCGCGGTTGAGCATGCGGTACTGGATGCAGCAGGCGTCCGCCGCGCGGCCCATTTCGCCGCCGAGGGCGTCGAGCTCGCGCACGAGATGGCCCTTGCCCGTGCCGCCGATGGCCGGGTTGCAGGGCATGTTGCCCACGGCGTCCAGATTGATCGTGAACACGACGGCCTGCAGCCCCAGCCGCGCGGCCGCGAGACCGGCTTCGATCCCGGCATGGCCCGCGCCGATGACGGCAATGTCATAATTTCCTGCAAAATAGCTCATTTACGCTCATCTTTCTTTCAAATCACAGCGGTGACTGCTTGATCTTTGCATAGCGGCGGGGATAGGCCGGGGGCGTCGGGCGCTCCTTGCGGATGACGATGACGCAGCGCGGCGCGCCGTCGATGTCGTAGGTCTCCGTTTTTTCCACGCGGCCGCCCAGCCTTGCGATGCCGCGCTTCGCCTCCTCCAGCTCCTCGGCCGCAGCGGCGGCCTTCATGGCGAGGAAATACCCGCCCGGCTTCACGAACGGCAGGCACAGCTCCGCCAGAATGTTCAGCCGTGCCACCGCGCGGGACGTCGCGATGTCATATTGCTCGCGCGCCTTGGCGGCATAGTCCTCCGCGCGGGAGCAGACGCACTGCGCCGGGACGCCCATGTCCCGCAGCGTCGCCTCCAGCCACGTCACGCGCTTGCCGAGGCTGTCGAGCAGCGTCAGGTCGAGGCTCGGCTCGCCGAGCTTCAGCGGCACGCCGGGGAAGCCCGCCCCGCAGCCGACGTCGATGACGCGCCTGCCTGAAAACGGCACGATGCGCAGCAGCGCGAGGCAGTCGGCAAAGTGCAGCTTTGCCACGGCCTGCGGCTCCGTGATGGCCGTCAGATTCATGACGCGGTTCTGCTCGAGCAGGCGCGCGCCGAAGTCGCACAGCTGCTCCGCCTGCGCCGCCGTCAGCGGCACACCGAGCGCTGCGCAGGAATCCAACAGGGTTTGCAGCATATTACGATACCTCCCGGTAAACCTGAATAACAATGCCGAGGTCGCAGAACGTCGCCCGGCCGGGGACCTGCAGCACGCGCACGGCGTCATACACCATGCCAAGCGCCGCGACGGTGCAGCCGGCGCTTGCCATCGCCACGGGCCAGAACCACACGAGCGGCACGCGCGCCAGCGCGAACCACAGCGCCGCGCCTACGAGCACGGGCGGGAGCAGCCGCACGGCAAGCACGGCGGCGCGGCTCAGCTCCGCATTCGAGCCGACGCACGGGCGCCGCGCAAAGATGGAGCAGAACGGGGTCATCCGGCTGAACAGGGCCAGCAGCGGCCACGGCAGCAGATAGAGCACCCACTGCGCCGCGAGCGACACGGCGATGCTCGCTCCAATGGCGAGCAGCCACCTGCGCTGCCCGCCTTCGACGATCGGCTCCATCGCAGCAAGGCCGCGCCATTTCCAGAGCGCGGCAAACAGGCCGATGACCGCGAGCGCGGAGAGCACCCGCAGGATGCGCCGGTGCCCGCGCTCCATGGAGAGGGAAATTTCCTCGATCTTTTCTTTCATATTCGCTCACTTTCCGACGCAGAAACGCTCAAAAATGCGATTTGTGATATCCTCGCGGACCGTCCGCCCCGTGACCTCACCGAGGGCGGCCATGGCCTCCTCCACGTCCGTGAGAACGGCGTCCGGTGTGACGCCGAGGCTGAGGCCGGTTTTCGCCCGCTCAATGGCGCGGGAGGCGCGGTCGAGCGCGCCGAACTGGCGCGGGTTGGTCAGGAGGGAGCCGTCACAGGCGTTTTCGCCGAGGAACCAGCCCTCGAGCAGGGCTGGCAGGGCGTCCAGCCCTGCGCCCGTGCGGGCCGAGACGGTCAGAACGGTGTCGAACGGCAGCTCGTCCGGCGAGACTGCGGCGGGCAGGTCTGATTTGTTGCACAGGGCCAGACTGCGCGGGGCGCATTTGGCCGCTTCGATGGCGCGGCGGTCCTCGTCCGTCAGGGGCTGCGAGGCGTCGCAGACGAACAGGGCCAGCTCCGCTTCGCGCGCGGCCTGCTCCGAGCGGGCCACGCCGAGGGCCTCGATGGCGTCCCCGGCCTCGCGGATGCCGGCTGTGTCCGTCAGGCGCAGCAGCACGCGGCCGACGCGCACCGGCTCCTCGACGGTGTCGCGCGTCGTCCCGGCGATGTCCGTGACGATGACGCGGTCATAGCCCGCCAGCCGGTTCAGCAGCGACGATTTGCCCGCATTCGGCTTGCCGAGCAGCACGGCGCGCACACCCTGCCGCAGGTGGCGGCCCTTTTCGTAGGTTGCAAGCAGCTCTTGCAGGGCCGCGCCCGCGCGGTCCAGCGCTCCGCTCAGCTCCGCCGCGCCGAAGTCCTCGATGTCCTCGTCCGGATAGTCGAGCACGGCGTGGAAATGGCTGCACAGGTCCGTCAGCCCGTCGTAGACCGGCCCGATGGCGCGCTTGAGCGCCCCGCCGAGCTGCCCTGCGGCGTTCGCGGCGGCGTCGGCCGTCTCGGCGTCGATGAGGTCGACGACGGCCTCGGCCTGCGTCAGGTCGAGCTTGCCGTTCAGGAAGGCCCGGCGCGTGAATTCGCCGGGTCCCGCCTGCCGTGCTCCGGCGGCCAGCAGTGCCTCCAGCCCGGCGGCCAGCATGGCGGGCGAGCCGTGGCACTGCAGCTCAACGGTCTCCTCACCGGTGTAGCTGTGCGGCGCGCGGCACACGACACCGAGGCACTCGTCAATGACGCGCCCCTGCCGGTCGTGCAGCAGGCCGAGGACGAGACGGCGGTCCGGCGCGTCCGCAAACGGCTGCTTCGGGGTGAAAACGCGGCCTGTCAGCGCGGCGCAGCCGGGCCCGGACAGGCGGAGAATGCCGATGGCGCAGGGCGCGCGCCCCGTCGCAATGGCAGCAATGATGTCAGACATGATGTGATCCTTTCGGTAAGTGCGGGAAAAGGAGGGTGAAATGTGGAGAGTTGAGAGCGGAATGCGTAAGGCTCCCAAATTTGTCATTGCGAGGGCGCTTCGCGCCCGTGGCGCCCTGAGCGCGAAGCGCGAGGAAGTGCCCTTGGGGTGCAATCTCGGGA
>ENA-UOJR01002890-UOJR01002890.1-human-gut-metagenome-genome-assembly--contig:-C115P-NODE-2890-length-11389-cov-4.987736_pt1 | contig 11389 bp, 10 predicted proteins | sample MGYA00242354_ERZ723901 | MGnify/ENA metagenome assembly ERZ723901
TCGGCAGGGTCCTCAAGGTCGACGCGCTCCTCGGGCGGGCGAACCCGTCCGCGCCCCTGGAGGAGCGGTGCGCCGCCATGGGGGTGACGCCCGAGACGAGGGACGCCGCAGCGCTCGCCGCCGAGGCGCTCGGGGAGGAGGACTATGAGGATCTTGCTTAGGGCAGCGCGCTGGCTGTTCGGCGCCGCATTCCGCTGGATGTAGTGAACACGCCGCCGCCACGGTATGATTAGCTGGTGGGAGGGGCCGTCCGTGGGGATTGATCGGTTGGGCGGCCCCTCCCGTAATCGTTTGAAAGAGACAATGTGATTTGAGCCGCTGCCCTAAAGCCCCGCCCGGTACCAGGAGACGGCTATCTGCGTCCGGTCGCGCATGCCCAACTTGGAGAGGATCCGCGACACAGCACGCTTCGCGCTGGCGGGCTGGATGACCAGGCGTTCGGCAATCTCGCCGTTGGAGAGGCCGTCGGCGATGAGCGAGCAGATCTCACGCTCGTGGTCGGTGAGCTGGCGGAAGGCGCGGCGCAGGCGCTCGCGCTCGGAACCCGAGACGACCTTGGGGACGTTGACCTCGAGAACCGCCCGGGTGATGCGCGGGGTGAGGACGGCGTCCCCTTCCGCGACGGCGTGGACCGCGTCGATGAGCTCGCGGGAGCGGACGTCCTTGAGCAGAAACCCGGAGGCGCCCGCCTCGAGCCCGCCGAAGGCGTAGTCGTCCTCGTCGTACGTTGTGAGGATGAGCACGCGCACCTCGGGGTGGCGCTCGCAGATGAGCGCGCAGGCGTCGATGCCGTCCATGACGGGCATTCGCACGTCCATGAGCACGACGTCCGGAAGCGTCCGCCCCGCCTCGGCCGCCCGATCGACGGCATCCACCGCCTGCCTGCCATCTCCCGCTTGGCCCCAAAGGCGCAGAGAGGGATCGCGGCGGAGCACCAGGGCAAAACCCAGGCGGGTCTCGGCCTGGTCGTCCACGATCATCACGTTAATGTGGTCGCTCATAGGCTCTCGGCCTCCTCTGCATCTAGAGCTGGGTCGAGGTGCGGGATGGATGCCCGGACCTCCCAGCCTCCGTCGGGAGACGGTCCGGCGCTCAGGTCGCCACCGGCCTCCTCAACGCGCCGGCCCAGGCGCGCGAGCCCCGTCCCCGCATCACCGGTCCCCTCGACCGGAGAGCCGTCGTCGCGGACGGTGACCATGCAGGAGCCGTCTCCCGCATGGTCCCACGCCACCGTTACGCGCCGCGCACCGCACGCATGGCGCAGGACGTTCGTCACCGCCTCGCGCGTCACGGAGAAAGCCAGCTCGGCCTGCGCGCGGTCTGACGACCGGGAACCGGTCTCCGTGAACGCGACCGCAAGGCCGGCGGAACGCGCGTGCTCGAGCACGGGCCGGGCGTCGTCCCACGTATGCAGGCCGGAGCGACCCGCATCCGCGGCATCCCCGTGAAGGGCCGAGAGCTGCCGGACCGCACGTCGGGTGTCGGAGAGGCCCGCGCGCGCGAGATCGTTGATGCTCGCCACCGCTGCGTCGAGCGTCTCGTCCCCGGTCGCCCCCATGAGCCCCTCGGAAAGCGCGATGATGGCCGTGAGGTCATGGCCCACCGAATCGTGCAGCTCTCCGGCGATGCGGCTGCGCGCCTCGGCCTCGTCACGCTCGCGGGCAATCTGCTCACGTGCAGTGCGCTCATCTTCAAGCTCCTGATCTGCACGGCGCCTGGTCCACAGGGCGCGGGACACGAGCGCCGCCACGACCACGGCCAAAATCCACTCGAGGTGCACGAGGGCGAGGTTCTCATCCCCCGCAAGGTGGACGGGCACCCAGAACGCGGCGATGACGGCGAGCACCGACGCGGCCGCCTTGAGGTGGTCCCGACGAGCGACCAGGCCGTACATCAGCACCAGGAGCGGGACGCCCGTGTAGGCGCCCTCATCGACAGGGGACGACACCGCCGCGCAGGCACATGCCGCGAGCATCGCGACGAGGGGGAAGCGCCTCCGGAGAAAGACGCATGTGAGAATCGCCGCAACGCATCCTACGAGAAGCCACACGGATGCCGCGTCGTATTCGGGGGGCAGGAAGGAGATGTACCTCGTGAGTAAGACCGCCTCGAGGATCACGCAGGCGGCAGGCGCGACGAGCGCCAGCTCCCTCGAATCATCCCACCGCCCGATAGCCCGGCCAATGACGGATCGCATCGGCTCGCCCGCATCCTTCATGGCCACCACCTCCTTCTTTTCATTTTCCCATACCTCCCTCAAGATGACGAGGCAGCACCGCTATCCGAGGGGGGCACCATACGGGAACGCCGGCGTATCAGCTGGCGGCTGGCAACGCCTCGGGGAGGTTCTCCCGCGCCGGTTCGGGAATGGCCTCCCAGGCGACCTCCTCCCAGCTCCTGACGCCGAGCAGGGGCCAAACCTCACATCTGAGGTATGCCCCGTCGCGCAGTTCGCGCGAGGTGAGGAAACTCAGGTCCGCAGTCGAGCCGTCGTCCCTCGCCCCCTCAAGCCTGTACTCGAAGGCCATCTCCTCGCCGAACCTCTGACGGGCATCCTCGCTGGTCGGCTCGCATTTGTTGTTGTCAACCTGGACATAATAGGTTCCGAAGTTCCAGCCGAACCTGCTGCCCAGCTCGCCGAGGGGCCCTGCGAGCACGACCAGGAACGCGGCGGCAAACAGGGCGATAGCCGCGATGACCATGGCTACGGTCCTCTTCATCTCAAACGCCATCCTTTCACTATCGGGCGTGGCAAAGCGGTTAGCTGCGAAAACCGGTGCCACCCGTGCAGCCGTCTCCGTTCTCAGGCTAGCTCACATCGCCGCGACGACGTCCCGTCGCGAGAGCCGTCGGCACGCCCACGCGATGGCGAGCGATGCGTACACGACCGAGAAGACCACGACCTGGATGACGCCGGTGGCGGACAGGTCGACGAGCTCGTTCGAGTTCATGCCGGTCTGGAGCAGGGAGTAGGGCCAGACGTTCCCGAACCCGGCGACGGTGGCGATGACGCCCGACACGCCTCCCGCGAGCGCTATGCCCACCGGCGCGGCGAAGTTGCGCACCACCATGGATATGTCGAGCTGGATCGCCACGACCACGAGCGAGCCCAGGACCCCGAGCGTCACGTACTCGGCGATGCGCGCCGCCGGGAACTCGTCGGGTACCCCGAGGGCTACGCCGCTCGCGACGTAGAACGCCAGGATCGATGCGAAGGCGAGGGCGGACATCAGCGCGCCCATGAAGAACTTGGCGAGCACGAGGTCGCGGATGGGGACCGGCTGCACCATGAGCTCGTTCCAGTTGGAGCCCTGGTGCTCCTGGCGCCACAGGAACGAGCACCCCGCGCCGAGGAGCGCCGGGAGGAAGAAGTAACAGACGAAGAGCGTCTGCTGGGTCCACAGGTTCGACCAGCCGGGCGTGATGGCCCCGAGGTTCCCTTGGTAGTTCGCGCAGCCGATGAGGGCGGAGATGCCGGGCAGCGCCACGAACACCAGCCAGATCGGAGAGCGGCGGAGCTTCACCAGCTCCGCTCGGACACATGAGGCGAGCATGCTAGAGCTCCTTTCTCGCGAAGGCGCGCAGGGAGAGCGCGAACGCGGCGACGGTGACGAGGACGATGACGGCGAAGTAGCCCACGGGCCAGGCGACGGTGCTCCAGGTGATGACCTCCGTGGCGTAGTCGTAGCTCATCCCCACCGTGGACAGGAGCCCGAAGTAGGAGCTCGGCACGAAGACGGAGACATACGCCGGCAGGTACATGGAGAAGAGCCCCAGGAAAGACAGCGCCACGCCCACGACGAGCGGCACGAACTGGTTGGCGATGAACAGACAGAGACACTCAACGACCGTCGCCACGAACAGGCACACGGCAAGCGTCGAGACCCAGAGCACGAGGCTCTCGGACGCGGGAACCGACTGGAAGCCGAGGACGCCGCCGATGGCGGAGGCGCCCGCGACTTCGGCGGTCACCACCGCCGCGAGCACAAGCGCGCAGGTGAGCCACTTCGAGCAGAACAGGTCCTCCGCCCGCTCCATCGTGAGGAGCTGCTTCCACATGTTCGCCCGGTTCTCGACGTCGCAGACGGTCGAGGCGACCACGGCGGAGAGCAGCGGGAGGAAGACCGCGTTGACCGTGGGCAGGCTGTAGAGCAGCACGCGGTAGTCAACCGTGACCTCGACCTGGCGCGCCGACTGGTACCTGAACCACAGCAGGAGCACGCCGAGCATGGCGGCGCAAATGAGCCAGAGGTGCTTGCGCCTGCCCTTCTTGACCTCAAGGACGACCTGGCGCGCGATACCGAGACGCCGCGCCGATGTCTTCGCTTCCCTCCCGTTGGCTGTCATAGCGTCTCCTCCATCCCCGTGATCGCGAGGAAGATGTCCTCGAGCGAGTCCTCGTGCTCCTCCATGCGTACGATGCCGATGCCCCGCTCGGCGAGGCTCATGCTGAGGCGCGCCGCCGCAGCGTCGTCCACCGCCTTGATGCGCAGGTAGGCGGCATCGTCCGGGTCCGTCTGCGCGCCGGGCAGGAGCTCGAGCGCCCGCGCGGTGTCCGTGGTCTTGAGACCGATCCAGTGCCTGCCGCGCGCGTGCAGCGCAGCGAGCGGGCCCTGCCACACCATCTGACCTTTGCGGATGATCCCGACATGGTCGGCCATCTGATCGACCTCGGAGAGCAGGTGGCTGGAGACGACGACCGTCATGTCGAACATGCGCGGGAGCTCCTTGACGAGAGCGCGGATCTCATGGATGCCCGCGGGGTCGAGACCGTTGGTCGGCTCGTCGAGCAGGAGCAGCGGCGGCTTGCCCATGAGCGCGGCGGCGATGCCGAGGCGCTGCTTCATGCCGAGCGAGAAGTTCCCGACGCGCTTGCGGCGCACGGACGGATCGTCGAGGCGGACGATCCTCAGCACCTCGTCGATCTCTGACTTCGGCAGCCCGCGAAGCTGTCGCACGATTTCGAGGTTCTCGCGTGCCGTGAGGTGCGGGTAGCAGCTCGGGCTCTCGATGAGCGAGCCCACGTGGCGCAGCACCTCGAGGCGGTTTTCCGGCGTGAGGGGCGTACCCAGGATCGTGGCCGAACCCTCCGTGGGATGCACGAGGCCGAGGAGCATCTTCATCGTGGTAGACTTGCCGGCCCCGTTGGGCCCCAGAAAACCGTAGACCGCGTGCTCGGGCACGGCGAGGTTCACGCTGTTTGCCACGCAGGCGTCGCCGTAACGCTTGGTGAGCCCCGTCGTGGTCACCGCCATGCGCGTCGCTGGTGACGAAGCCGACTCCTTCCGGTAATGGCTCGTCGCCTCCCTCCCGCCTCCATTTGGCTCGGACACTAAGCCTAGCCGTTCGGCGGGGTATCTGATATTGCCTATCATGCCGGCTCTCCCTTCTAAACGATTGCGAATACGCAACCATTCTGCTTGCCGCTCCTGTACGGTCGGAGCTCGCGGAGAGAATTGGCATCTCAGGGTGACAGGACAGGGAAGCTGACGTCACCCTAGGAGGACAGCGTGAGCGCGATGGAAGGATTTGTCCCGATTGCCGGATACCCTGATTGAGGCAAGCGAGCAAAGGCATACGACATGGTGGAACGAAAGCGGTGGGAGTCCCCGAATCAAGAATCGGGCAAGGCGCGCTCCTCGAAAAGCGGGCGCGGGCTCAGGGCTCTCTTGGAAAAGGCAACGCTGCTCGTTTGTTCCCTCTTCGCTGAGATAATGCTTGCGGCCTTCGTTGCATGGGCAATCAAGCGATGGGAAAGACGGTGAAGGATGACACTGCATGCCACACACAGAGCCACCTTGATGTGCGGCGACTCTCTCGATGGGTAAACTTATGTTTGTCGCCTTTTTAATAAGGCTCTGTCAAAGCACGGAGTTGGTTCTCTAGCACCTCTGCCAGTGATTGGATAAGGCCGACTTCCTGGTAAAGCGAAATAGCAGCTGCGTGTCGTGACAAAGCCTTCAAAAAGTCGCTTGACCTTCATTGACACAGGCGATACCGGGCGTTTTGAAGAGTAGGAAGGGGAATCAGAAATGGACAGGATTCTGCTTTTGGAGGACGACGCAAGTCTCATAGACGGCCTAGCGTACTCCTTGAAAAAGAACGGATTCGATGTCGATGTTTCCCACACGGTACGCGAAGCAAAGCAGCGCCTTCCTGATCTCGGAAACTACGTTCTGCTGATTCTCGACGTCAGCCTGCCGGATGGGACGGGATTCGAGGTGTGCGAGAGAGTGAGGAAGGAGAACCAGCGAATCCCGATCATTTTCCTAACCGCATCGGATGAGGAGGTCAATGTAATCCGCGGGCTGGACAGCGGAGGGGACGACTACATCACCAAGCCCTTCAAGCTTGGAGAGCTGTGCTCCCGCATCCGCGCTCTGCTGCGCCGCGCGGGAATCTCGAAGAGCGAGAGAAGATCCTATCTCGAATGCGGCGACGTCGAAATCGACCTGATCGAAAGTCGGGCAACCCTCCGAGGCAAGACCCTTGACCTCACCAGCGCTGAATACAGGCTGCTCTGCCTGCTGGTGAGAGGCGCCAACCACGTGGTGACAAGGAACGTCATCATAAACGAGCTGTGGAACGGCACAGGAAACTACGTAGATCCCAACGCCCTATCCGTCTACGTTCGGAGGCTCCGAGAGAAGGTGGAGGCAGACCCCTCACGCCCCGAGCACCTCGTAACCGTTCGCGGTTTCGGCTACCGATGGAACGAGGTGAGCGCATGAGCATGCTCCTTGACAGGCAGGTGAAAGGACTCGCCATGTTCCTGTGCCTGTCTTTCCTTGCGTTTGTGCTCGCGCAAGTCATGTTGGCGGGACGTCAAGTGAGCGCTGCAGAAGAACTGTGGGTCGAGCACGATGCGGCCGTCGCATCCTCCCTCCTAGACCAAGGGGTCCCGAAGGATGTGATAGCAGCATCGCTAGCGAACGCGGAGCCCAGCGAGAAAGGTTGGTCCCTGCTGGCCGCCGCCGGCTTGGGAAAGCAGGCGGAAACGTACCTCCGACCCACCTTCAGCCAACTCCAGCAATCCGCCTACGCCAGCGCGCTGTCCGTTGCGCTTCTCCTGCTCCTCCTGCTCTCTTCGGGGTTCCTCATTTTCAGCCGGAAGCGGATGAGGCTGCATCAGCAGGTGGACGAGATACTGGTGGACTACATCGACGGAAACTACTCCCGTCGCCTGCCCCAGGGCGGCGAGGGGAGCTTCTTCCGGATGCTGTCGTCGGTGGAGAAGCTCGCGGCAATGCTCCGGTCCAAGAACGAGGCGGAGCGCGCGACAAAGGAGTTCCTGAGAGACACCATATCGGACATCTCCCATCAGCTGAAGACGCCCTTGGCAGCCCTCGCCATGTACCAAGAGATAATCGAGGACGAGCCTGATAATGCTGAAACGGTAAGACGATTCTCCAGAAAAATTGGAGTCTCCGTGAGGCGCATGGAGCAGCTCATCTCATCTATGCTGAAGATCACTCGCCTGGACTCGGGAACCATCCATTTCGAGAAGGCCCCCTGCCTCGTCTCCGATCTGGTTCTTAACTCAATCGGCGAGCTTACGATACGCGCCCAGGGCGAGAGCAAGGAAATCCAGATAGAAGGCGACAACGAGCAGCATCTCCTCTGCGATCCGGACTGGACGGGAGAGGCAATCGAAAACATCGTGAAGAATGCCCTCGACCACACGCGAGCTGGCGGAATCGTCCGAATCGTGTGGGAGAGCACTCCCGCGATGCTCTGCATCTCCATCTCCGATAACGGCGGCGGCATAGCCCCGGAAGACATCCACCACATCTTCAAGCGCTTCTATCGCAGCAAGCATTCCCTCAACACGCAGGGAGTCGGTCTGGGGCTCCCCCTCGCCAAGTCAATCGTCGAGGGTCAGGGCGGGACGATCTCCGTCCACAGCGAGGTTGGGAGCGGGACAACGTTCATGTGCTGTTTCCCTACAGAATCGTAAGGTCAAATTAATCGGAATGTAAGCGCCCTTTGCTTTCCTCTATGGGAAGGAGGTTGAATCACTATGGAAATCTTGAGAGTGCAAGACGTGTCGAAGTCCTACGGAGAAGGCGAGGCGAGGGTGGACGCCCTGAAGCACGTCTCCTTCTCGCTGGACAAAGGCGAGTTCGCCGCAGTCGTAGGAGAGTCGGGCTCCGGAAAAAGCACCCTGCTGAACTGCATCGGTGCGCTCGACTCCCCAACTACCGGCAGCATATTGGTGGACGGCCAGGACCTGTTCTCGATGGGAGAGGAGGAGCGCACAATCTTCCGCCGGCGCAACATCGGCTTCATCTTCCAGTCCTTCCAGCTCGTCTCGGAGCTGGATGTAGAGCAGAATATCATCTTCCCCCTGCTGCTGGACTACCGCCAGCCCGACCCGGCAGCGGTGGAAGAGATGCTGGACCTGCTGGGCCTCTCGGAGCGGCGCCACCATCTGCCAAGCCAACTATCCGGCGGCCAGCAGCAGCGCGTCGCCATCGGGCGGGCGCTGATCACGAAGCCGAAGCTGATCCTGGCGGATGAGCCGACGGGCAATCTGGACAGCCGGAACAGCCAGGACGTCATCGCCCTGCTCACGCAGGCGTCTCGCCGTTTCCAGCAGGCGATCCTGATGATCACGCACAACAAGAGCCTAACCTCATCCGTCGACCGGGTGCTCCAGGTGTCCGACGGCGTCCTCACGGACTTGGGAGGGATGCCGGATGAAACGCTATCTTGATCTCGTCCCCATCTCCACGAAGGTTCACCGGAAGCAAAGCAGGATGTCCATTTTCTGCATCGTGTTGTCGGTGTTCCTGGTCACAGCAATCTTCGGCATGGCGGACATGTTCGTCCGCAGCCAGATCGCGAAGACCCAGGCGGAGGCGGGAAACTGGCACGTGGGGATTCAGGGCATCTCCAGCGAGGATGCATCCGTCATCGCCGCGCGGCCAGACGTCAACGCGCTCGCACCCTACGACGTCCTGAACTACGACGGCGAGCAGGGATACACGCTGAACGGGACCGAAACGCTGATCTGCGGAACCGATGGGACCCTGTTCACGGATATTTTCGCGGGCATGATCGCGGAAGGAGGCTTCCCGCGGAGCGACAGCGAAGCCATGCTAACTGAGAATGCAAGGGACATGCTCGATTTATCAATTGGTGACGAGGTCGCCATAGAGACTCCTGACGGGGCCGAGCACCGCTTCAACGTATCCGGGTTCGCAAAGAACTCGTCCAACCTCATGAGCGACGACTCCTACGGAGTGTTCGTCACGGCCGGAGGCTTCCGCTCCCTCTCACCGAACACCGGAGAGGGCGCCAGTCCCTCCAACGGCACCACGGTATACTACGTCCAATTCTCCGACACGGGAGACATCCAGAGCAAAATCGCGGACATGAAGCGGCAGCTCGGCCTGAACGACGAGCAGGTCTTCGAGAACACGAAGCTGCTGGGCCTCCTCGGGCAGAGCGCCAACTCCTTCATGGCTCAGGTCTACGCTGGCGCAGGCGTCCTATTCGTCCTAGTCCTTTTCTCGGGCATCATGATGATCGCGAACAGCCTGAACAGCAACGTTTCCCAGCGGACAGAGTTCTTCGGCTTGATGCGCTGCATCGGCGCGACCCCCAAGCAGGTGATGCGCCTGGTGAGGAAAGAGGCCCTCAGATGGTGCCGGTTCGCGATCCCCGTGGGAATCGCAGCCGGCGTGGCCCTGACGTGGGCTTTGTGCCTCGTCCTACGGGCTCTCAGCCCGGAGCACTTCGGCTCCATGCCGATGCTCGCCGTCAGCGTCCCGAGCATACTGGCGGGGACCGTCATCGGACTGCTAACGGTTCTGCTGGCGGCAAGGTCGCCCGCGAAGAGGGCCTCCAACGTCTCCCCCCTATCTGCGGTCTCCGGAAGTGCCAGCGACCTGCAACCGGTCCGCAAGGCGGCCAATACGAAATGGCTGAAGGTCGAAACCTCGCTGGGAATCCACCACGCGAAATCGAGCCGCAAGAACTACGCCCTGATGATTGCGTCGTTCGGCCTCTGCATCGTCCTGTTCCTCTCCTTCTCCGTGACGATCGGCTTCATGAACCACACGCTGACGCCGCTGTATCCATGGGCTCCGGACATATCCATCGTCAGCGCGGACAGCACCCGATCCGTCGACAAGGGCTACGTAGACGAGCTGGAGAACAACCCTGCCGTCGAGACTGTCTATGGCCGAATGTTCGCCTACGATGTCCCCGCCACGGTGAATGGGGAGCCGTTGACCGTCGACCTCATCTCCTACGAACAATCGCAATTCCAGTGGGCAGCCGACTACCTGCAATCGGGCACGCTGGATGCCGTGAGGAATGGGCTGGGCACCGGGCTTGCAGTATTCGATTCGCAAGGTGCCGTCCAAGACGGGGACTCCGTCGTACTTGAGGTCGGCAGCGGGCAGACCGAGATGGAAATCGCCGGAGCCCTTTCTGCCAGCCCATTCAACAGCCCCAACGGCTCCGCAATCATAATCTGCTCGGAGGGCACCTTCCAGAAGATCATGGGGGAAGGCGACTACACGGTCATCGACATGCAGCTCGCGGCAGATGCTACGGACGACGACGTGAACGCCATCCATCGCACATACGGGACGGGGCACAGCTTCGTCGACAAGAGGATGGACAACAGCAGCGTGCAGGGCGTGTACTACAGCGTATGGCTGTTCCTCTACGGATTTCTCGCCCCGATTGCCCTGATCACCGTCTTCAACGTGGTAAACAGCATCGCCCTGAGCGTGGCAGCCAGAACGAAGCAGTACGGAGTCTTCCGCGCGATCGGATTGAGCGCCCACCAGCTCTCCAGAATGATTGTCGCGGAGGCGGCCACCTATGCGATCTCCGGATGCATTGTCGGGACGTTGCTGGGGCTCGCCTGCCACAGGCTCCTTTTTGACCTGTTCATCAGCTCGCACTGGGGAGATGCGTGGACGATACCGTATGCGGAGCTTGGCATCATCCTCCTAATCGTCGTGCTCTCCGTCGTGGCTGCTGTTCACGGCCCGATAAAGAGGATGCGCAAGATGTCCATCGTTGACACGATCAACGCGGAGTAGGTACGTAAAACCAGCCTGCCCCCATATCGGTCTCATGCGGACCGGAACCCAACCGATCAACCCCCACGGGCACCGGTCCGCCGTGACGCAAAGGGAGCCCCGCCGAGACTGCTTCGCCTCGACGGGGCTCCCGGCCATGACAAGCTGTCATGGCCTCAGACTACTCGCCTCCCTCCTCCCTCCGATCCGCGTTGCCAGCCGCCACGCAGCACGCGTAGGCGACGAGCGTGACCATCGAGGAGAGGACCGCGGTGACGGCGCAGGCGATCACGGTCTCCATCGCTTCCCTCCCCTCGCATGGGCCCTGGGGCGGCGGGATCCGGGCA
>ENA-UOJR01002891-UOJR01002891.1-human-gut-metagenome-genome-assembly--contig:-C115P-NODE-2891-length-11388-cov-6.198094_pt1 | contig 11388 bp, 9 predicted proteins | sample MGYA00242354_ERZ723901 | MGnify/ENA metagenome assembly ERZ723901
CCTGCTCGAATACATGGAAGGCAAGGTGCTTCCGGGTGTGGCGGCGATCCGCAAATAAGCCGACATTCCGATCCAGATCCGAAATAAAGACAAGGGGTGTTCCGGCATGGTCGGACACCCCTGTCGTCACTAAAAAACCCGAACACAATGAAAAAAATCATTCTTTTCGCTGCAACAATAGCTTGTATGGCAAGTTGTCAGAATACATCCAAAACCCCGGCCATCGACCTGGCCAACTTCGACCTTTCGGTAGCCCCGAACGCCGACTTCTACGAGTACGCCACGGGCGGCTGGCAGAAAAACAACCCCCTCAAACCGGAATATTCGCGCTACGGTTCGTTCGATATCCTGCGTGACAACAACGAGAAGCGTATCAACGAGCTTTTCTCGGAGATGACCAAGATGAAGGCCGAGCCCGGCAGCATCGAGCAGAAGATCTCCGACCTCTATAAGATGGGGCTCGATTCGGTACGCCTGAACGCCGAGGGCGCAGCTCCGGTGAAGGACGCCGTCGGGGAGATCCTCGCTATCGGCGACCGTGCACAGCTGACCGGTGCCATTGCCGGACTCCACACGGCGATCGCCAACCCCTTCTTTTCCGTGGGTGTGCAGGCTGACTTGATGAACAGCGATATCAATGCCCTTTATATCTCGCAGTCGGGTATCATGATGGGCGACCGCGATTACTACCTCGACCCCGAGAACGAGAATATCCGGACGGCCTACAAGGAGTATCTGGGCAAGCTTTTCCGTCTTGCAGGCATTCCTGAGGCCGACATCGAGAAAGCCGTGGCCGGTGTGATGAACATCGAGACGAAACTGGCCGAGAAGTCGTGGTCGAACACCGAGTTGCGCGACATACCGGCACAGTACAACCCCACGGCGAAGGCCGAGTTCGAGAAGACCTACGATGCCATAGACTGGCCCGCTTACTATAAAGCCATGGGCATCGGCGACTTCGACACGATCATCGTGACGACGAAATCGTCGATCGCCAACGCCAACGACCTGATGAAGAACGCTCCGCTGGAGGATATCCGTTACTACCTCGCGGCGCAGTACCTGGACGATGCCGCGTCGTACCTGAGCGACGATTTCCAGCAGGCATCGTTCGATTTCTACGGCAAGGCGATGGCCGGCCAGCAGGAGATGAAACCCCGCTGGAAGCGAGCCATGTCGGTGCCCAACGGCATCCTTTCCGAGGCCGTGGGCGAGATGTATGTCGCCAAATATTTCCCCGCAAAGGACAAGGAGCGTATGCTCGGACTGGTGAAGAACCTGCAGACGGCGCTCGGGCAGCATATCGCGGCGCTGGACTGGATGTCGGACGCCACGAAGGCCAAGGCTCAGGAAAAACTGGCGGCCTTCACGGTGAAGATCGGTTACCCGGACAAGTGGAAGGACTATTCGACGCTGGCGATCGACCCCTCGAAGAGCTATTTCGAGAACATCGTGAATGCCAGCCTCTGGTATACGGCCGACAATATTTCGAAGCTCGGCAAGCCTGTCGATAAGGACGAGTGGCACATGTCGCCCCAGACGGTGAACGCCTACTACAACCCGACGACCAACGAGATCTGCTTCCCGGCAGCCATCCTCCAGCCGCCGTTCTACAACCCCGAGGCTGACGACGCCGTGAACTACGGCGCCATCGGCGTGGTGATCGGCCACGAGATGACCCACGGGTTCGACGACCAGGGCCGCAACTTCGACAAGGACGGCAACATGAACAACTGGTGGACGGAAGAGGACGCCGCTGCGTTCAAGGCCAAGACCGACATCCTCGTAAAACAGTTCGACGCGATCGAGGTGCTGCCCGCCAAGGACGGCCAGCCTGCGATTATGGCCAACGGAGCCCTCTGCCTGGGCGAGAATATCGCCGACCAGGGCGGCCTGCGCGTTTCCCATACGGCATTCCGTAACTCGCTGAACGGCACCGAGCCCGCACCGATCGACGGATTCACCGCCGACCAGCGGTTCTACCTGGCTTACGCTACGCTGTGGGCGCAGAATATCCGCGACGAGGAGATCGCACGCCTTACGAAGCTTGACGTACACTCGCTGGGAAAATGGCGCGTGAACGCCACGCTGCGTAACCTGCAGGATTTCTACGATGCGTTCAGTATGACCGACGGGGAGATGTTCATGCCGGAGGAGGAGCGCGTGGTTATCTGGTAGGCGGGTTCCGCCCCGATCGATATGCCGGCGGCAGGGTAATCCCTGCCGCTTTTTTGTTTCCCTGCCGGGCGGGTTGTTGTGTTGATTATATCGAAAAACGATAAATATTTTTTGATATTCAAAATTTGTTGTTATATTTGTCGTCGAACAAACCCTAAAAATAACTCTCAGCGACCATGGATTTACTCACAGTAGAACATGTCACCAAGCAATACGCCGGGCACAAGGCCCTCGACGACGTATCGCTCGCAATCCCCCGAGGTTCGGTCTACGGGTTGCTCGGCCCCAACGGGGCCGGCAAAACGACGCTGATCCGCATCATCAACCGCATCACGGCGCCCGACAGCGGCCGGGTGTTGTTCGGTGACCGCGAGATCACGCCTGCGGATGTTTACCGTATCGGTTACCTGCCCGAGGAACGCGGCCTTTACAAGAAGATGACGGTCGGCGAACAGGCCGTTTTCTTCGCACGCCTGAAAGGGCTTTCGCGCCGCGAAGCCGTCGTGCGGCTCAAGCAGTGGTTCGTGAAGTTCGGTATCCAGGACTGGTGGGACAAGAAGATCGAGGAGCTCTCGAAGGGCATGGCCCAGAAGGTGCAGTTCATCGTCACGGTGCTGCATGAACCCGAACTGCTGATCTTCGACGAGCCTTTCTCGGGCTTCGACCCGATCAATGCCAACCTCCTGAAGGAGGAGATCCTCGCTCTGCGCGACAAGGGCTCCACGATCATCTTCTCGACGCACAACATGTCGTCCGTGGAGGAGATCTGCGACCACATCACGCTGATCAACAAGTCGCGCAACATCCTCTCGGGGTGTGTCGACGACATACGCCGCAGGCACGGGGCAAACATCTTCGAAGTGGCCTACCGGGGCGATGAGGCGGCGCTGCGCCGTGCCGTCGAAGGCCGCTGCGAGATACTCGAAGGTTCGCAGGACAAGTCGGTATACGCTACGCTCAAACTCCATGTCGGGCGCGACGAGGAGGTGCGCGCAGTGATCGCCGCCGTGAACGACGCCGTCGAGCTGCGCTCGTTCCAGGAGATCATCCCGTCGATGAACGACATATTCATCCGCGCCGTCAGCGGGAACCTTTAGCCGGCCATGAACAGCAAGATCGTCAGCTCCGTCTTCGTCGTCGCGGCACTGGGCATCCTCTTTTACGACGTCTGTGCCGGGGAGCGGGTTGCGCCGCGGGCCTACATCTGCGTGGGGCTGCTCGTCGCGGCGCAGCTAATCAATCTCTTCGGGAACAAAACTCATAAAAACAAGTAAAACCATGTCACAAGTAGGTATCATCATAGGACGCGAATTCAACGAGCGCGTCCGTAAAAAATCCTTCATCATCACCACGCTGCTGATGCCGCTGCTGATGGTCGGCCTGATGTTCGCCCCGATGCTCATCATGAAGTATTCGGGCGGCGACGAGAAACATATCGCCGTGATCGACGAGAGCGGGCTGATAGCCCCCAGGCTGCAAAGCGGCAAGGAGCTGATATTCGAGCCCACCGACCTTTCGACCGGGGCCGCGCGTAAGGAGCTGACCGACAAGTTCGGCGTGCTCTACATCGGTTCGGACATCCTCACCAACCCCAACAACGTGAAACTGTATGCCAATTCGTCGTCGTCGCTGTCGGTCGAAAGCAACATCACGGGGCAGATCGAGGATATCATAGAGGCCGAGAAACTCAAATCGTATAACATCGAAAACCTGTCGCAGATACTTCAGGAGGTGAAGACCCGCGTCGGTATGCAGACTTTCCGCAACGACGAGTCGCAGGAAGAGGAGGCGCACGCCAAATCGTCGGTGGTAGCCACGGGGACGGGCTTCGTGCTGGGCATGATCCTCTACATGTTCCTACTGATCTACGGTTCGATGGTCATGCAGTCCGTGATCGAGGAGAAAAACAGCCGCGTGCTGGAGGTGATGGTTTCGTCGGTGAGGCCCTTCGACCTGATGCTGGGCAAGATACTCGGCGTGGCGTCGGTTGCCGTCGTGCAGGTGCTGATCTGGGGCGCGCTGTGCGTCGTAGGGGCGCTTGCGGTGGCGCAGATGATGCCGCCCGAAATGATGGAGGGCGTGCAGGCCATGCAGCAGGGGGTTCCCGGCGCAGCGGCTGCGATCGACGTGAACCCGGAGATGTTGCAGGTGATAGCGGCCGTTACGGACTTCGGCTTTATCCTCCGCATCTTCGCCTACCTGCTGCTGTTCGTCTTCGGCGGTTACCTGTTCTATTCGGCGATGTTCGCCGCGGTGGGTTCGGCCGTGGACAGCATCCAGGATGCGCAGCAGTTGCAGACGCCGATCACGATTCCGATCATCCTCGCCCTGCTGGTGATGATATCGGTCGTGAACGACCCCAACTCGCAGATGGCCTTCTGGTTCTCGATGATCCCCTTCACGTCGCCCGTGGTGATGATGGCGCGTATCCCTTACGGCATCCCCCTGTGGGAGATAATCCTCTCGCTGGTGATCCTCTACGCCTCGTTTACGGCGATGGTGTGGTTTGCGGCGAAGATCTATCGCGTGGGTATCTTCATGTACGGCAAAAAGCCGACGTTCAAGGAGCTGTACAAGTGGATGCGGTATAAGTATTAGTCCGCACCGCGAAACGCGGAATAATCGGGCCGTACGTTGTCGTGCGGCCCGGTTTGTTTTCGTGCTGCCGGGCCGTCCGCCCCGTGCGGGATCGGCTTGTCCGGGATCGGGGTTGTGCGCGGGACGTCCCGCGGCGGTTGGGCCGGCGGCCGGCTCGTGCTGGCCGGGCGTGCGGGTGCGAACTCGGCGGGTGCCGGGATTTCCCCGGTTTTTACTATCTTTGGGGGTATGAAAGAGTCGAAATTCGTCAAAACCAAGATCGTCGCGGGCTATGTCATCCTGATTGCCGTATGCGTCCTTTCAGTCGGGTATGTTTACCGGGCGGTGGTGCGTTTTTCGACCTCCGACGGCAGTTATTCGCTGCTTCATACCAAGCGCAATGTCGTGGGACAAACCCTCTACCACCTTTACCAGGCCGAGAGTTACGGCCAGCTGATGATCGCCGGATACAAGTCTTACGAGGCGCGGTACAAACGTGAATTGCGCACCGTGCGCGGCTATATCGACTCGTTGCGCAACCTGGCCGGGGAGCAGGATTCGCTCCAGACGATGCGCCTGGACAGCATTGTGAGGCTGCTGGGCGACAAGGAGCGGCGGACGATGAACCTGCGGCGGACGATCCGTTCGGCAGCTACGGCCAGCCTGCTGGACAAGAATATCCGCGAGCTGATCGGCCCGGCGGACAGTGTGGACAGCGTGGGGGTTCTGCGCGACAGCGTGTCGGTGCGTACGGTGGTGCAGGATACGCTGTCCGTGGCGGTGCCGCGGCGCAAGCGCAATTTTTTCCGCCGTTTCGCCGACCTGTTCAGTCCTCCCAAAGAGGATTCGAGCATCGTGATTTCCCACCGTGAGCGGGTCGTCGATTCGCTCCCCGCGACGGCCGTGAAGGATACGATCGCCATCGTCCTCAGGACGTTGCAGGATCGGGTAACCAGCGACCGCATCGGCATCTACGACCGGGCGTGGGACGAAGGGATGCGCCTCCGCTACAGCAACGAACTGGTGAATACGAAGATTTACCGCCTCATCATGGATTTCGAAGCCGAGGATACGGCGTTCCTGCTGGGCAAGATCGACCAGACGGAGGCTATCCGCCGCCGGTCGTCGTACGTGCTGGGCGGTATCGCCATCGTCGCCGTCGTGCTGATGCTGCTGTTCGTGGGTATCCTGCTGCGTGATATCAACCGCAGCACCCGCTACCGGAGGGCGCTCGAGCGGGCCAACCGCGACAACGAGGCGCTGCTGGCAGCGCGTGAGAAGCTGATGCTGGCCATCACGCACGACATCAAGGCGCCGCTGGGGTCGGTGATGGGGTATATCGACCTGCTTTCGCGCCTCACCACGGGCAAACGCGAGGGACTTTACCTGCACAATATGAAGGAGTCGTCGGAGCACCTGCTGGCGCTGGTCAACAGCCTGCTGGACTTCTACCGGCTCGATATCAACAAGGTCGACGTCGACAACGTGGCGTTCTGCCCGGCACAACTGTTCGAGACGATCCGCGAGGGGTTTGCGGCCATGGCCGATGCAAAGGGCATCGCCCTTGTGCTCGAAGCCGGGCCGGGGGCCGGGGACGAGGTGATGGGCGATCCTTTCCGGATCCGCCAGGTTGCCGATAACCTGATATCCAATGCGCTGAAATTTACGGACGAGGGCAGTGTGACGATCCGGGCCGACGTCGTGGACGGACGGCTGGTATTCTCCGTGCGCGACACCGGGCGGGGCATCGGCCGCGAGGAGAAAGAACGCATTTTCCAGGAGTTCGTACGCCTGCGTTCGGCGCAGGGCGTCGACGGGTTCGGTCTGGGGCTTTCGATCGTCGACCGTCTGGTAAAACTGCTCGGCGGCAGCATCTCGCTCGAAAGCCGCCTGGGCGAGGGCAGCAAGTTCATTGTCTCGGTGCCGGTAGGCCGCAGCAGCGGGAAGAAACCCGGCGGCCCGCCGCAGCCTGCCCGCACGTCCGTCCGTCCGGACTTGAAGGTGCTGCTGATCGACGACGACCCGCTGCAACTGGAGATGACTGCCGGGATGTGCCGCCAGGCCGGGGTGGCTGCCGAGTGCTGCCAGTATCCCGAATATGCCGCCAAACTGGTGGCCGAAGGGGTGTTCGACGCTGTTTTTACCGATATACAGATGCCGTCGGCCGACGGGTTTAGCGTATTGGCCGCGGTGCGCGGGGTCGACCCTGCAATTCCCGTGGTGGCCGTTTCGGCGCGCGGGGAGATGGAGGCCGGGGATTTCTCGGCACGCGGGTTCGCGGGATGCCTGCGCAAGCCGTTTACGGCGAATGAACTGGTTGCCGTGCTGAACACCGTCTGCGGCGCGGATGCCGCGGTGCCGCCCGCCGGGGGCGGGGTTTCCGCGGCCGGGGCGGAACAGGCGGACGGAGTGGATTTCAGCGCCCTGACTGCCTATGCGGGTGACGACACGGCGGCGGCACGGGGAATTCTGGAATCCTTCGCGGAGCAGGGCGCGACCAACTGTGCCCTGCTGGAGCGGGCGTTGGACGACGGCGATGCGGCGGCACTGAAAGCCGTGGCGCACAAGATGGCGCCGATCTTCACGATGCTCGGGGCCGTGCAGGTGGCGGCGGCGCTGCGGACGGCGGAAAACTGGGAAGGCCCCCTGACCGACACGTTAGGCCGGGAGGTACGCACGGCGGCAGAAAATATCCGCGCGATTATCGCGGAAGCGCAAAAAAAGGTATCTTTGTCGTGAATATGGAACGGATTCTGATCGTAGACGACGACATCACCTTCGGCCTGATGCTCAAGACCTGGCTCTCGAAAAAAGGGTTCGGGACACAGACCGCAGCCAGTGCGGCGGCAGCCCGGACGGCTCTTGCGGAAGGAGGCTACTCGCTCGTGCTGAGCGATATGCGGTTGCCCGACGAGGACGGAATCGCCCTTTTGCAGTGGATGTCGGGGCAGCGGATCGAAGTGCCCGTGATCGTGATGACGAGCTATGCCGAGATCCAGAACGCCGTGCGCTGCATGAAACTCGGCGCCCGCGACTACGTCGCCAAGCCCGTCAATCCCGACGAATTGCTGAAAAAGATCCGCGAGGCGCTTGATGCCCCGGCGCCCGTAGGCGATGTCCCCCCGGTAACGCCGGAAAAGGCGCCGGAGACTTCCCGGGCTGCGGGCGGGGATATGCCCAACTATATCGAGGGGCAGAGCGATGCCGCGCGGCAGCTCTACGAATATGTGCGGCTCGTCGCGCCGACGAACATGTCGGTATTGGTGAACGGTGCCAGCGGCACGGGCAAGGAGCATGTGGCGCAGCTGATCCACCGCCAGAGCAAGCGTGCCGGAAAGCCGTTCGTAGCGGTCGATTGCGGCGCCATTCCGCGCGACCTGGCTGCTTCGGAGTTTTTCGGCCATGTCAAGGGGTCGTTCACGGGGGCTGTCGGCGATAAGACGGGCGCCTTCGAAGCGGCCAGCGGCGGCACGCTCTTTCTGGACGAGGTGGGGAACCTTACCTATGAAACCCAGGTGCAGTTGTTGCGGGCCTTGCAGGAGCGCCGCATCCGTCCCGTGGGCAGTAACCGTGAAGTTGCGGTCGACATCCGGCTGGTAGCTGCGACCAACGAAGACCTCGAAGCGGCGATCGCGCGCGGGACGTTCCGGGCCGACCTCTACCACCGGATCAACGAATTTACGCTCCGTATGCCCGAAGTGAGGCAAATGCGCGAGGATATCATGCTGTATGCCGATTTTTTCCTCGACCAGGCCAACCGCCAGCTGGACAAGCATATCGTCGGGTTCGACGGCGAAGCCGCTGCAGCCATGGTGCGTTACGACTGGCCGGGAAACCTGCGGCAGATGAAAAACACGGTGATGTCGGCGACGCTGCTCTGCCGGGGCGATTATATCTCCTGCCGCGAACTGCCGGCCGAAATCGCCGGGGTTTCCGGTGCGGTTGCGGTGCCGTTGCGCAACCCGGCCGGCGAGGAGGAGCAGATACGCCGTGCCCTGGCTCTGGCCGGGGGGAACAAGTCGCAGGCCGCCAAACTGCTCGGCATCGACCGCAAGACGCTCTACAACAAACTGCACCTCTACGGGATCGAGTGATGCGCCTGCGTGTGGAATTTTTCCACATACCTGTGGCGCGATTCCACACTTTTCCACATACCGCCGATTGTGGCACGTTTTGTTAACCGCTGTAATTCAGCGGTTTTCCGTTTTCTGTCCGCATGGCACGCCTCTTGGACTTTCCAAAGTCAGAAAGGTCGACGGGACAAATTACGAACCTGAAGAAATGAAGTGGAACCTAAATCATTAAGAGCTATGAAAAAGACAATTGTAACGATGGCAGCTTTGATGCTGATGGCTGGGAGCGCATTCGCATGCGCACAGCAACCCGAGAAGAAGGACGCCTCCGCGGCGACCGAAGCTGCGGCTCCCGCAACGGAGTCCCCGGCTACCGATGGACAGGAGAAATCGGAGTCCGGCGATGCGGATAAGACTGATTCGACTGCCGGAGAATCAGCCAAGGAGGAGAACAAGGTTGAGAGTACAAGCACAAGTGAGGGCAACTCCTCCTCCGCATCGGAAGCTTCGGCTACCTCTAAGTAAGCTTCCGGGATAATCATCAGTTAAACGATTGTTTGCCGGGTACCCTGCCTGTATGGGCGGGGTACTTTCTTTGTGCGTCCGGGGCCGGGGACAGCGGCCTGTGCCCCGGCATGTACGGACACAAAGGCGAAAACCGGGATTTCCGGCCTCCGCCTTTGCGAAAGGGGCGTCGTGCGGACTACTCCTCGATAAAGTCGATGTTCACCTGGCGCTGGAACGCCTCCTGCAACGAGATCTGCGTCTCGGTCGAGGCGACGCCCTGGATACGCAGGATACCGTCGAAAATCGTATGCATGAGGTGCTCGTTGTCCACGCAGTAGAGTTTCACGAGGATGTTGCCCGATCCGGTGATGAAATGTGCCTCCACGATTTCGGGGATCTCCTTGAGCTGTTCCACGGTCTGCTTGAGCAGCTGTGGGTCTTTGAGCGTGATGCTGATGTGGGCGCAGACGTCGAAGCCCATCATCTTGGGGTCTACGATCAGGCGGCTGCCCAGGATTACGCCCGAATCGTCGAGCTTGCGGATGCGCTGGTGGATCGCAGCACCCGAAATACCGCATTCGCGGGCGATCTCGAGGAAAGGCATGCGCGCATTCTTGATGAGGTATTTGAGGATCTTGCGGTCGATTGCGTCTAATGAGGTCTTAGGCATATGAGGATTGGTTATTTGATGACATTCAGTTCTTTGCCGACCTTGGTGAAGGCTGCGATGCAACGATCCAGCTGGTCGGTGGTATGGCCTGCCGACACCTGCACGCGGATGCGGGCCTGGCCTTTCGGCACGACGGGATAGTAGAATCCCGTGACGAATACGCCTTCGTCCTGCAGCCTGGCGGCGAAGTCCTGCGACAGCTTGGCGTCGTAGAGCATCACGGCGCAGATGGCCGACTGGGTGGGTTTGATGTCGAAGCCTGCGGCCATCATCCCCTCGCGGAAATGTTCGACATTGGCCACCAGTCGGTCGTGCAGTTCATTGCTCTCGGCGAGCATCCTGAACATCTCGATCCCGGCACCTACGACGGCGGGGGGCAGCGAGTTGGAGAAGAGGTAGGGGCGCGAACGCTGGCGCAGCATGTCGATGATCTCCCTGCGGCCGGTGGTGAAGCCGCCTACGGCGCCGCCGAAGGCCTTGCCCAGCGTGCCCGTCAGGATGTCGACCTGGCCGCGGCGGTCGTAGAGTTCGGTGATGCCGCGGCCGGTTTTACCCAGCACGCCTGCCGAGTGGCACTCGTCGACCATGACCAGAGCGTCGTATTTCTCGGCCAGGGCGCAGATTTCGTCGAGCGGGGCGGCATTGCCGTCCATCGAAAACACGCCGTCGGTGCAGATGATGCGGAAACGCTGTGCCTGCGCCTTCTTGAGGCACTCCTCCAGGTCGGCCATGTCGGCATTGGCGTAACGGTAACGTACGGCTTTGCAGAGACGCACGCCGTCGATGATCGAGGCGTGGTTCAGGGCGTCGGAGATGATGGCGTCCTGCTCGCCGAAGAGCGGTTCGAAGACACCCCCGTTGGCATCGAAACAGGCGGCGTAGAGAATCGTGTCCTCCGTGCCGAAATAGTCGGCAATGGCCTTTTCGAGCTCCTTGTGGATGTCCTGGCAGCCGCAGATGAAGCGCACCGACGACATGCCGTAGCCGCGGCTGTCCATGGCTTTTTTCGCCGCCTCGATCAGGCGCGGGTTGTCCGAAAGCCCGAGGTAATTGTTGGCGCAGAAGTTTAGCACCTTACGACCTGCAACTTCGATCTCCGCACGTTGCGGCGAAGTAATGACCCGTTCGCTCTTGTAGAGCCCTGCAGCCTTGATTTCAGCAAGTTCTTGCTGCAGATGTTCTTTGATTTTTCCGTACATATCCGTTAATGTTTTGATTAATTTCCGGTGTGTGAGGTGTCAATCTGTTAGCAAATATACGATTAATTTTCGAAAACAGCCACCGCCCTCCCGCTTTTTTCCATGTCGGGGTTACAATTTGTTAGCTTCCGTGGCCGGGACGGACTTTCCCCCGCTCCTGGCAGGCATTCGGGCGATCCACGGG
>ENA-UOJR01002895-UOJR01002895.1-human-gut-metagenome-genome-assembly--contig:-C115P-NODE-2895-length-11368-cov-21.389110_pt1 | contig 11368 bp, 9 predicted proteins | sample MGYA00242354_ERZ723901 | MGnify/ENA metagenome assembly ERZ723901
CGTTCAGGACGGAGAAGGAAATATCTGACAATTATACCAGAATACTGAAAGATATTGAGAGGGTGCTTGGGATGGAAGACGCAGAAGTGGATGTAAATTCTTTATTTCCGTGAAATGCTCCGTATCGAAAACCTTTGCTGCCTTGTGGGATTCGATGAAAGGCAGACCGCAACGTTCGTCAAGGGAAAGCTGTTGGAGTATGCAAGAGAACTCTATTCGGAGGAACATAAGCGGAAATTCACGACCGAAAAGACAGGGTTTCAAGTGGTGAAAGAACCGACGAACGGGACGAGATTGGTTCTTGCCATCAACCGGAAAGCCTATTGTCGAGTGGTTCAAAGAGCAAATTCGATAAGCTACGGCAGAGCATACACCGACCTATACAGCCGCAAAGGAAAAGCAGGGGAATGAAGATATAACGGTTTTGTCTTGCCGGAAAACAATAAAAAAGTGCCATTCATAAAGTATTATGAATGGCACTTTCATTATATTTGCACACGGATGAATAAGGATAGAGCAAATTAAAGTAAATTTAGAATTGTAAAATTTGATAGATATGGAATCTATTAATACGAGAATTATAGAATTAAGCATAAAAAAACGTATGAAAAGAATGAATCTGACCGCTTTGTTATTAAGCGGTGTCTGTTTGTTATGCCATCCCCTCCAAGCACAGCAGAGCGTTGATGCCTGCGATGGTCGTACTTATAAAGTGGGCACACGCTCCGTATTGGCGAACCATTGCCTTCGGGTTATCTTTATGTAAAGCGGATAAACGCCGATAATAAATTCGACAAGCTGAATCCGAAAAACTCAACCGGACGGACTGCCGTCATTACCGACATACCTACTTACCAGCCCAAACTCTATCAACAGTTCGGTATTTACCAACAGCCAAAAACGCCCCAAATAGTCTTTGCCGAACAAGGCGATTTCAAGATTGGCGTATATCTAAACATGGCTTTAACCAAAGGAAACATCATGTCCGGACATTATGTTTCCCACATGAATGGAGCTGTTGACCTTACTCCGGCTATCTTATTCGCCTATGCACATAAACTTTACGGCAAACCTATCGACACAGCATCAGTCGAGACCTATGCCTTTCTTTGTGCTCCCCAACAGTATGCAGAAGCAACCAATGACCCGTTTGCATTGGAAGAACTCCGTACAACATATCGGAACGAACTGAAACAAGCTGTGGTAAAGGCAGATTTTAATAAGGTATTCCGTATCAAATGTTTGTCGGAACTCCAAATGTACGACATCAATCAACAGCGTTTCCCGCTTTCGGGCTTAACATGTATCGATGTAAAGACCGAGCAGAACAGAGAATTATCCCAACAAGGCTATTGCTTATGGGGAACTTGTGCCTTTCATTTCACTAACACTCCGTCATTTACCACCCTTCCCTGCGAGAAGCCCATTGCCCAAGGCATCTATACCATGCGTAAAATGAGTTCAGCAACCTTGCCGCCAACGGCAACCTTATATGTCTATGTGCGCATCCTCCAACAGGCAGTATCACTGCCCGATGAACGTATCAAGGTGATGCGTCCCGGAGCATCATTCGAGTTCGAGTGGTCAACACTTCGTAAAGCATATGGTCAAAAAGCTTTGAACATGGAGATTATACAAACAGACGGTTATTATAACGTCTTCCCTTATAGCATACAAGAAGTGACATACAATTATCTTGGTACACAAACGTTGCCTAAAGAGAACAATAAAAAGTAATATGAAACTAAAAAATATCATTCTGACTACATTAGCAGCAATCGCCCTGACATCTTGTTATACATCCAGTCGAATAAGTAAATTCAGCTCTGAAAATATAAAATTGGGTATAGATAAAAATCTTTTCATAAAAAGATTTGGAAAGCCTTTTAATAAGGAAATATCCTATACACAAGACAATCAAGAAAAAGAAAAACTCTTCTATAAAGAAGAATTAAACAAAGGAACATGGTATATTATAACAACAGCTTTTACTTTTATTGATGATAAGCTTATAAAGCAAGAGGTTGTAAAAGAAGAAAGGACTTTTCAAAAATGTGATTGTAATAAATGAGCTATGTCTTCGGTGGAATAACTCGCTGGGAGCTTCTTACATTTTCTGTTTTTCCAATCAATTTTATAAAATTGCCGTCACAGTTCGTACTTTCGGAAAAAGATGTCATATTTGCAAATGAAAGAGTTATTTGACAGCATGGCAACGTAAAACGGAGAAATTCGCACGGTTGTTAACTCGTTACCGCTACTTCTCAAATAATTCACTAAGAGTTTATTCTTCAATTGGTTAAATCAAACCGAGAAAAATTTAAAATAAAACTTGCGAACATAATTGGGTAAATAAAGGCTCTTTTAAACAGTGTTCAGTTTGCGGTGAAATAATTCAAAGCCATATTTTCGCACGAATGAATGGCATTGCAACTGCTTCAATTATCAGCTTCTTGATATCACCGAATAATAAGCAATAAGGAAAAGGCATATACATGTAAACCCTTTTAGGAGGTAATACTATGTTCCCTCTCCTAAATAGAAAAAATAATTATTTAAATTTACACAGTCAGATTGTAACTTTTGCAAAAAAAAACTATTTTTGCAAATAGTTTATCTTAAAAATAAATGAAATGTCGACACATGGTAGTCTTTCGGAAGTGGAACTATTTAATCTTTTGTATAAAAGTTCGTTCAATAAGGTTTGCAACTTTGCCTGCTTTTATGTGCGAAATAAGCAAGTTTCTGAAGACATTACTATGGATGCCTTCCTGCAATTGCTCGAAACCATGAAGGTGGAATCGGTTGATAATCCCATGGCTCTCCTTATCACCATCGTGAAACATAAATCGCTGGATTATCTCAAGACACAAGTACGACGAGAAAATACCAAAGATGATCTTATACAATGGAAACAGCGTGAACTGGCTATCCGAATCTCAAACTTGGAAGGCTGTAACCCCAGCTATATTTTCTCACAGGAAATCAAATCTATCGTAATGAAAACTCTTAACCAATTACCGAAACAAACTCAAAAGGTATTCATCATGAGCCGCTTTGAAAATAAATCGGGAAAGGAAATTGCCCAAATATTAGGTATTTCGGTCAAAGGTGTAGATTATCACATGAACAAGGCCCTTAAAGAACTTCGTATTGCTCTCAAAGACTACCTTCCTGTCTTAATCTGGCTCTGTTTGACGGAACTTATCAATGAAGGATAAATTTGTTAATATAGGTTAATTTTTCTAGGCCAGCACTATAGATCCCCTTCTTTCAGTCGCCATTATTACAAACAATAAAAAAATATGGACGACGAATTATTAATAGCTTATTTCAAAGGAGAGGTTTCGGATGAAGAAGCTCAGCAAATTACCGAATGGATAGAAGCGAAGATAGAACACCAACGTTACTACCAACAGCTTTGTCGTCTGTTTGAAGTGAGTTACTGGATTGAGGACATACCCGAACAGACAGAGGTTGTCTTCCCCAAAAAAACTAAAGCCCTCCCGTGGAAACATTATGTCATATCTTTCATGAAAGTAGCAGCTATCTTTGTGCTGGGTTTTGCCTTGCACTTCTTTTTGAACTGGCAGAAAACAACCCACCACGAATTACAACACCAAATTCATGTACCAACCGGCCAGCATGTAGAAATAATGCTGGCCGACGGATCCAAGGTATGGCTGAACTCCGGCAGCACTCTGACCTTCCCCTCGAAATTTAACGGAAAAAAACGCATGGTAGAACTTGACGGTGAAGGATTCTTTGAAGTAAAATCAGACAAGGAACATCCCTTTATCGTTTCTACTTCTAAATATCAAGTAAAAGCAGTAGGTACTTCTTTTAACATATATGACTATCAGGATTCTCCTCAATTTGAAGCGGCTCTATTGAACGGTAAAGTGGAAGTCACTACCAATGCAAAAAAATCATCGGTTGTAATTCTTACCCCCAACCAGCGTGCAGCGCTATGCCAAGGAGTATTAAAGGTAAAACCGATTGAAAATGCTAATAATTATCTGTGGCGCAAAGGAATACTCTATTTCAACGAACCTCTATTGGAAGTGTTTGACAAACTGCAAGAATACTATGATATTGAATTCCAAATCAGAAATTCTTCTTTAACAAGAAAATCACCCTACTGTACCGGTAAGTTCCGTGCCAAAGATGGACTGGAACACATCATACGAGTACTGAAAGAAACCAATCACTTTGACTATCAAATTGATTACGAAAGTAAAAAAATTATCATCTTATAAATTGTGTAACTTATAAATTATAAAATGCCTATGTAAAACGACCTATTGTAGCGTAACGTAGGGCAGTTCTGGAAATAATACTGCCCGTGGCTTGAAGCCATCTGATCTTAAATTAAATACTAATGATTAAATTAAAGTAAATTATGGATTTTAATTCCTACAAAAAAGTTATTTCAAACTGTAACCATATCGTTAAGGTTGGTATGGTTTCGGCTTATGCTCTTTTTTTAGGCGCAAACACTGCCCTAGCGAGTGTAACCGAGTACATGGATCAAAAAGTATCCCTTAAGACACAGAATTGTACCATTGAATCTGTGATTCAACAAATTGAAAAACAAACAGATTATTTGTTTGTATATGACAAAAACGATGTGGACGTAAAACGCACCGTATATGTAAATGGGAGCAATACCGATGTAATAGAACTGTTGAAAGGTATCTTTGCCAACACTGATATTGACTGCAAGGTATTAGGTAACAATATAACTCTCTCTAAAATTTCTAACGTAGCGACTAGAATTGCTCAACAAACAAGACAAGAAAAGAAAACAGCTAAAGGTAATGTTATCGATTCGACCGGTGAACCAGTAATCGGTGCTTCAGTAGTAGAGCAAGGTACTACCAACGGTACAGTGACCGACATCAACGGTAACTTTACACTGAATTTGAGCACTCCAAATGCCAAAATAGAAATTTCTTTCATCGGCTACAAAACTCAGGTACTGGCTGCCCAATCTGGCAAGCTGATGGCTGTGAAGCTGGTGGACGATACTGAATTACTGGACGAAGTTGTTGTAGTAGGTTACGGTTCGCAGAAGAAAGTGAACATGACCGGTGCTGTTGCTACTATTGATTCTAAAACATTGGCTTCTAGGCCGATTTCCAATATATCTCAGGGCTTGCAAGGTTTAGCACCGGGTGTAACTGTAACTAATGCTGGTGGTCAGCCAGGTCAGGATACCGGTAAAATTTTAATCCGTGGTTTGGGTTCATTCAATGCTTCTTCTCCAATGGTTTTGATTGATGGTGTAGAAGGTGATATGAACGTGGTTGACCCGAATGATATCGAAAGCATCTCTGTATTGAAGGATGCTTCTTCAGCTGCCATTTACGGTTCTAAAGCTGCTAATGGTGTAATCTTGATTACTACTAAGCGCGGACAGAGCGGTAAGCCCAATTTGACTTACAGTGCTTTGTTCGGATGGTCAAAACCTGCCGATTTGATGGACCGTACCACCTCTGCTGAATTAGCAGAATTGACTAATGAAGCTGAATACTGGGATGCTATCTCTCAAGGCGCTTCTCCTGAACAAGCTGAAAAGAGAAAACCCTACACTCAGGAAGACATCCGCAAATATGCTGAGGGTTCTGATCCATACGGTCACCCCAATACTGACTGGTACGACTTGTTTTATACCGGCTCTGGTTTCATGAACCGCCATAACATAGGTATGAGCGGTGGTTCTGAATGGGCGAAGTATAGAGCGTCTTTGGGTTATGTAAAACAAGAAGGTATCGTTGAAAACGCTTCTAACAGACAGTTCAATGTTCGTACCAACTTAGATCTGAAGCTGACTGAACGCTTGAAATCAAGAATCAATCTGGACTTCGCTAATACATTGATGAAAGAGCCTACTGACCCGATTTCTTGGTCAAACGGTGCTGCTTATCAAGTATTCAGACAAGTAAACCGTATCTCTCCGATGGTTCCTTACAAAAATGAAGATGGTACTTATGGTACCATTGCCGATGGTAACCCCATTGCATTCCAAGACTTGGGTTCTACCGGTGATACAGACAAAGATTACTTGAATGCTTTCGCTGAATTTTCATACGATATCTGGGACGGTTTGAAAATTACCGCCAACGGTTCTTACAACGTAGTGAACAAGAGTTACAAGCTGTACAGAAAAGACTTGCAATATAATGCAAACAAATATGACGGTCCAATCCGCCTGACTAAGAGCCACACTAAGGAAATCCGCAGACAAGGTGATATCTTGTTGAACTACGACAAGACCTTCGCCCAGAAGCACACCGTAAACACTTTGGCTGGTTTCCACACAGAACTCTATTCTTATGAATATGATGATGCTTACAGACAAAACTTCCCGTCGTCAGACGTAACTGATATGAATGGTGGTTCAGTAGTAGGTATGAGAAACTCTGGTTATACTCGTGAACTAGCAATGAATTCTGTATTCGGCCGCTTGAAATACAACTACATGGACAAATATCTGTTCGAAGCTAACGCGAGAGGTGACGGTTCTTCCCGTTTTGCAGAAGGCAACCGTTGGGGATGGTTCCCCTCATTCTCAGGTGCTTGGCGCGTAACTAACGAAGATTTTATACAAGGTACTGCTTTCAACGAAGTAGTAACCGACATGAAAGTAAGAGGTTCTTGGGGAATGCTCGGTAACCAACAGATTGGTAACGACTACTATCCGTACATCAATACATATGCTACCAACGCGAAATATCCATTCGACAACAAGGTAAGCGGTGGTGCAGTACAAACTGAAAATAAAATCCAGGATATCTCTTGGGAAAAGACTACTACTTGGGGTGCAGCTGTAGACATGACTTTATTCAACGAACTGCAGGTCACTTTGGAATACTACAACAGAAAGACAACTGGTATCTTGATGCAGGTAAATGTACCGAATACTTATGGATATCCTGGTTACTGGGACAATGTGGGCGCTATGAGAAACCAAGGACTTGAGGTTTCTTTGGCTTGGCATAAAACATTGGGTGAAGTTCAACTGAACTTTGCTGGTAACTTTACTTACAACAAAAATGAAATTTTGTCACTGGGTAATGTAGACGTTCAGAAAGACAGCCGTACTATTCGCATGGTAGGTAAGGAATTTAATGCTTTCTATGGTTACAAATCAGACGGTATCTTTCAAAACAAGGAAGAAATAGCAAATGCTCCGAAATACACAATGATCAGCAACGACCGTTTAATTCCTGGTGATATCAAATTGGTTGACATAAACGAAGATGGTGAAATTAACCCTGATGATAAGGTAATCCTGAGTTCAGAAAACCCGAAATATACTTTCGCATTCAATTTGGGTGCTAGGTGGAAAATGTTTGATCTCAACTTGTTCTTTCAAGGTGCCGCTGGCGTATCACGCTACTTCACTGATGAATTCTATGGTGAATTTAACGGTGACTCTGGTCACCCTTCAAATCACTGGTTAGGCCGCTGGACCCCGGAAAACCCAACCAACAAATGGCCTAGAGCTTCTAAATTCAGAACATATAACTTGCCGGAAACTACCTGCTCAGACTTCTGGTTGGTAAATACCAACTACTTGCGTCTGAAAGATATCCAAGTTGGTTTCAATGTTCCTAAAGAATGGCTGCAAGCTGTACGCCTGGGATCTGCTAGAATTTACTATAGCGGTACTAACCTGCTTACATTCAGCAAGACTCCTCAAGGTATCGACCCTGAAGCTCCGGCAGGATGGGGTGCATACTATCCGCACGTGAAGACTCACTCTATTGGTATTAATATTACATTATAATTTAACAACTATGAGAAATATATATTTGTCACTTATTTCAGGTCTCTTATTCACAGCTTGTTCGCTGGATAGAGTGCCGTACGATGCCTTATCTACCGCTACTTTCCCAAAAACAGAAGCAGATGTAGAAATGTTAGCTGTAGGTTGTTATGATGACTATGCCAACCAAGATTATACTATATACAATGACGTGTTCAGTGATAACGGTTATTGTGCCATCAATACTAACTGGGCTGTTTTTGCCAATGGTACAGCTACTCATGCCGTTCCAGGCATCAACTGGTATAACTACACTCTAATTACCCGTTGTAACAACTTCTTGCATCAGGTTACTACCAAAGAAATTCATTTCAATGATCCCCAACGTTTGGAAGTCTTGAAAAACGAAGTTCGCTTTCTACGTGCTTGGCGTTACTACATGATGGTAACTGCATATGGTGACATCCCTTTGATAACAGAAGTGGTTCCTTCTTTGGAAGATGCCAAACTGCCAGCTACTCCAGAAGCTGATGTAGTGAAATTCATCCTTGATGAACTGAATGATATCACTAAAGACGGAGCACTGGATGTAAATCCGAAACAGAAAGGAAGAATTACACGCGGTGCTGCTTTGGCCTTGAAGGTAAGATTGTGTCTGTTCTACAAAAAGTATGATGAAGTGATTGACGCTGCCAATGAAATCAATAGCTTGGGTGTGTATAATCTGTACCAAGACGGTGAAGTTCCTTACTCTGAATTGTTCAAAGAAGCCAATGAAGACAACTGCGAAATCATTCTGGCTGTAAAGAAAGTAATGAACGACTACAAAAACCAAACCATCATTGAATTCTGTAACGTAATTGATGGCGGTTGGTCGGCATTCGTACCCATCCAATCTCTGATTGATGCATATGAAATGAAGGATGGTCTGACAATCGAAGAAGCTCAGGCTAAAGGTGAGTATAATCCAGAACATCCTTACAAAGATAGAGATCCTCGTTTCTATGCTACAATCCTTTACTCGGGTGCTGATTGGATGGATAACAAGGGTAGAAAGAGAATCTATAATACGCTGGACAGAAACATTAACGGTGAACCTAACAAAGATCATCGTCTTGATTCTAGAAATGCTTCTCAAACTAGCTATTCTATCTGTAAATACATGAAACCACTGACTCAATATTCAGATATAAACAACACTGGTCTGGATATGATTGTATTCCGTTATGCTGAAATCCTACTCTCAAAGGCTGAAGCTATGATTGAAAAGAATACAGACCTTTCGGGTGCTACTGACTTGATTGACCTGATCAGAGAAAGAGCTGGCATGCCAAAAGTAGACAGAGCAAAATATAATACACAAGCTAAACTGAGAGAATTGCTCAGAAGAGAGCGCCGTGTAGAATTTGCTTTCGAGGGCTTGAGAAGAGATGATATCATCCGTTGGGACATTGCCAAGGACGTACTGAATGGTCCAATCTATGCTTCTAACCAAGGTACCGTAGATATGGATACAAGCATTCCCCAAGAGGAGCGTGCTACAATTTTCCAAGGTGAAAAGAACCAGGTGGTACTCGAGATCCGTAAATTCAGGAACCGTTACATGCCGATTCCACAAGCTGAATTGGATAAGAACCCGAACTTGAAACAAACTAACTTCAAAATATAATTTTATTAAGTAGTCCTAATATTTGTTGGGTCCCTATGCTATGATGGATGCTTGGTGTCGTCATCGAGTATAGGGACTTACTTTTTAATTGTATACCATGAAAAAAATATCAATTTTAATTGCGGCTTTAACCCTCAGCATAAGCCTGAAACCACTTGCCGCTCAGAATAAAAAGGTTTTTATCATCGATAAACAGACCGTCTATCAAGAAATAGACAACTTCAGCGCCTCAGACGCTTGGCGCTGCGCCTTCATTGGTAAAAACTGGCCTCAAGAGAAAAAAGAAAAAATTGCCGACTTACTATTCAAACGTGAATTTGACGAAAAAGGTAACCCCATCGGTATGGCCTTGACTAACTGGCGCGTAAACATCGGAGCCGGAAGCTACGAAAACCGTGAAGCAAAGGAGGTGGATAACTCCTGGAACCGTACCGAATGTTTCCTCTCACCCGATGGTAAATATGACTTTACCAAACAAGCTGGACAACAATGGTTCATGAAAGCGGCCCGTGAACGAGGCATGAACAACTTTCTGTTTTTCACGAACTCAGCTCCCTACTTTATGACTCGTAGCGCTTCTACAGTTTCTACTGACCAAGATTGCATCAATCTGCAAAATGATAAATTCGATGACTTTGCCCGTTTCTTGGTGAAGAGTGCCCAACATTTCCGTGAACAAGGCTTTCACGTAAATTACATCAGCCCGAACAATGAGCCAAACGGGCAATGGCATGCCAATTCCTTCCAAGAAGGCAGCTTTGCCACCAAGGCCGACCTTTACCGCATGGTAGAAGAATTGGATAAAGCAATCAGCGAAGCTCAAATCGACACAAAAATTCTAATTCCAGAAGTAGGTGACATGAAATATCTATTTGAAATTGATTCGATAGCCAAAATTCCAGATGATATCATCCACTCTATGTTCTACAAAGACGGACAATACAGCGTGCTGAAGTTCAAAAACCTGTTTAATTGTGTAGCAGCACACGACTATTGGTCGGCCTACCCCGCTACCTTGCTGGTGGATATACGTAACCGAATTCACAAAGAGCTCTCAGCCAACGGTCACAACACCAAATTTTGGGCATCAGAATACTGCATTCTGGAAAAGAATGAAGAAATTACTATGCCAGCCTCTCCGGAACGCAGCATTAACCTAGGCTTGTATGTAGCCCGTATCATCCACAATGATCTAACTTTGGCAAATGCTTCGGCTTGGCAATGGTGGACTGCCGTATCACTAGGCGAGGATGTGCCCATTCAGCTATTGCCACTTGAAGGTTCAAACGGATTGTCACTACAATATGACGGTGAAATCTCTACCACCAAAATGCTGTGGACTACTGCCAACTACAGTTTCTTTGTGCGTCCGGGTATGAAACGTATCGCCGTAAAACCTACCTATAAGGTAAGTGACTTGGAAGCCGCTACTTCACTGATGATTTCATCGTATACTGATGGGAAAGAAGTGGTGACCGTAGCAATTAATTATTTAGAGGAGAATCAGGTAATTACCCTAAACTGTGACCATGCCCAAAAAGGAAAAGTTTATTTGACTACAATCGACAAGAATCTGCAATACATGGGTGAGCAACCGCTGAAAAAGCTGCAGTTGCCAGCACGTTCGGTAGCTACCATTGTGGTAGAAGACAACTAATTAGGGATATTTGTTAAATATTACAATTAGCCAACTAATTTATACACAATGTATTGCGAATTAGTTGGCTAATTTTACAGGATTTACTGAATGTCCCTAATTAAATACTTAGGAAGAAGAGCCCTATTAAACGTTATTATCATAATTAATATCTACAGCTTTAATCTTGGTGCATATAAAAAAATGCTGATTATTCATACTTTGGAGCAGATTAAGTATTTTATTATATACCACACATAATGTGGTGCAGATGGCAGAAATCATTTTT
>ENA-UOJR01002896-UOJR01002896.1-human-gut-metagenome-genome-assembly--contig:-C115P-NODE-2896-length-11368-cov-4.856448_pt1 | contig 11368 bp, 4 predicted proteins | sample MGYA00242354_ERZ723901 | MGnify/ENA metagenome assembly ERZ723901
GATGATATCTTCCAGACGTTGCTCCAGGGCGTTCACCGTCCCGATAACGTCAAACTCCTGACGCGAACAGGTCGGGCAGGCGATGAAATTAATACCGCGGGAACGAATACGCAGCGATTTGAGGATATCGAAGCCGACCTTGATCTCCTCCACCGGATCCGCCGCCAGCGAGACGCGCAGCGTATCGCCGATCCCTTCGGACAACAGCAGCCCAAGACCGATCGCCGATTTCACCGCGCCGCTGCGCGCGCCGCCCGCTTCGGTGATCCCGAGGTGCAGCGGTTGATCGATCTGTTTCGCCAGCAGGCGATACGACTCTACCGCCAGGAAGACGTCGGAGGCTTTAACGCTGACTTTAAACTGATCGAAATTGAGGCGATCGAGATGATCGACGTGGCGCATGGCGGATTCGAGCAGCGCCTGCGGCGTCGGCTCGCCATATTTTTCCTGCAGATCTTTTTCCAGCGAGCCGGCGTTAACGCCGATGCGGATCGGGATATTTTTATCGCGCGCGCAATCTACGACCATGCGGATGCGCTCTTCGTTGCCGATGTTGCCCGGGTTGATACGCAGGCAGTCGACACCGTATTCCGCGACTTTCAGCGCAATACGGTAGTCAAAGTGGATATCGGCGACCAGCGGGACGTTGACCTGCTGTTTGATCAGTTTGAACGCCTCGGCGGCGTCCATCGTCGGAACAGAGACGCGGACAATATCCGCGCCCACGCGCTCTAACGCTTTGATTTGACTTACGGTTGCCGCCACATCAGTGGTGCGCGTATTAGTCATTGACTGAACGGCGATGGGAGCCCCATCGCCAATTGGCACATTACCAACGTAAATACGTTTAGATTTTCTACGTTGAATCGGAGCCTGGTTATGCATGAAAAATCTCCCGCGTTACCCGTCTGTTACTGCGCCGGTGATGATTCGGCATTAAGGGTCAGACGCGCAACCTGGTTAGTTCTGATAAAACGACTTAAATCGACAGGCTTGCCCAGATACTGGATCTCTACCGCAGCCGGGGCGCCAATTTTCAGCTTATACGGCGCCTGACCGCTCAGGTTCAGGTTGCCGCCTTTACGCTGCAGGCCGCTGAACAGTTTTTTGCCGGTGGCATCGCTCACTTCCAGCCAGCAATCGGCGGAAAAGTTCATCACCAGATCCTGCGCCGCCGCCGCCGGGTTCGTCACGTTCGCCTGATCGGTCGGCAATGGCGAGGCCGGGGTAGCCGGCGCCGTCGGCGCCGCGCCTGCGGTATCGACATTGGCCTGGGAAGGCGCGACAACGGCGTTATTGTCCGCCGGCGTCTGGGCCGGGGCGCTGGTGGTCGGGGCGCTGGCGGTCGGGGCGCTGGCGGTATCGGTTGGCGCGCTGTTCGCAGCGCTATCGGCGGTCGGGGCTGCCGGGGCGCTGGTATCCAGCGGCACGCTCTGGCTGCTGGTGTCGCCGCTGTTCAGCTCAGCGGAAGACTGATCGGCCATGGTGGAGATCTCTTCCTGCTGCGCCTTATGGTCTTGCCACCACCAGGCACCGCTCAGGCCGATAACCACAAACAACACCAGCCAGGTGAAGGTCATCAGCCAGCCGTCGCGTTTTTTGCGACGTTTACCTAAAGAGAAGCTCTGCATTGGCGCGACTTTCGCCGCGCGGATGGGCGCTTGCTTGGCCATCATCGGCAGCAGCTCGTCTTCCGGGATATGTACGAGGCGAGCATAGGAGCGGATGTACCCGCGCAGGAAGGTGGAAGCGAGGTCGGCAGGCGCCTTATCGTCTTCAATATCACGAACCGTGGACACCTTCAGGCATAAGCGTTCTGCCACCGCTTGCTGGCTAAGTCCGAGTTGTTCGCGGGCATGACGCAGACGCGCGCCCGTGGTGTTTGCTTCTTGATGATCTTGAGTGGCTTCAGTATTCATTCGCTACAACTACTGGTACGTGAAATTTAAAGTTCAGCGCGGGAAAAAGCCGGCGCCGCGAGACATCTGTGGTACGTCAGCCTCACAGTATAGGACTGTCAGCCGCGCGATCACAGAGACGAATCAAAATTGAATGCTAAGCGGTTGTTGTGCCGCTACATACTGCCTCAAAGTCGACAAAAACGCACCGTAATTATTAACCGAATCAGCGTATTTCGCCTGGCTATTGGTCATAAATATGACCCGTGCCGCCTGCGCTGCACGGGCCATCATTTGTCAGACCGCTTTTACGTCAATCGCTTCGCCCTGCATCCGCTTACGCAGCGTGCGCTTGGTACGGTCGATGACGTCGCCCGCCAGCTGACCGCAGGCGGCATCGATATCGTCGCCGCGCGTTTTACGCACGATGGTCGTAAAGCCGTACTCCATCAGGACTTTGGAGAAACGGTCGATGCGGCTGTTGGAGCTGCGGCCATACGGCGCGCCCGGGAACGGGTTCCATGGGATCAGGTTGATCTTGCACGGCGTATCTTTCAGCAGCGCCGCCAGTTCGTGGGCGTGCTCGGTGCCGTCGTTGACATGATCCAGCATCACGTACTCGATGGTCACCCGGCCCTGGTTGGCGTTGGACTTCGAAATATAGCCGCGCACCGAGTTGAGGAAGGTCTCGATGTTGTACTTTTTGTTGATCGGGACGATTTCGTCACGAATGGTGTCGTTCGGCGCGTGCAGGGAGATGGCCAGCGCGACGTCGATCATATCGCCGAGTTTATCCAGCGCCGGCACCACGCCGGAAGTCGACAGGGTGACGCGACGTTTGGAGAGGCCAAAGCCGAAATCGTCGAGCATGATTTCCATTGCCGGAACGACATTGTTGAGGTTCAGCAGCGGCTCGCCCATGCCCATCATCACCACGTTGGTGATCGGACGTACGCCGGTGGTCTTCACCGCGCCGACGATTTTCGCCGCGCGCCAGACCTGGCCGATAATTTCGGAAACCCGCAGGTTGCGGTTAAAGCCCTGCTGGGCGGTGGAGCAGAATTTACACTCCAGCGCGCAGCCTACCTGGGAGGAGACGCACAGGGTGGCGCGGTCTTCTTCCGGGATATAGACGGTCTCGACGCGCTGATCGCCAACGGCAATCGCCCATTTAATGGTCCCGTCGGTTGAGCGTTGCTCTTCAACCACTTCCGGGGCGCGGATCTCCGCCACTTCTTTCAGTTTACTGCGCAGGACTTTGTTGATGTCAGTCATCTCATCAAAGTCGTCGCAGCAGTAGTGATACATCCATTTCATCACCTGATCGGCGCGGAAAGGCTTCTCGCCCATGTTTTTGAAAAACTCGCGCATCTGCTGACGGTTTAAATCCAGCAGGTTGATTTTGGCATCTTTGTTCGGCACCGTCAGAGCGGCGGTATCAGGCGTGACAATTTGTTCAGACATAATGTTTTCCGGCCTCGTTATTACACGTTATGGCCCCAGGTGGGTTGAAAAAGAAACGCCCCGGAGAGCGACAGCTCGTCCAGGGGCGCTATATTCTACAAATTCTGGCGCATGGAAGCCATGCCTGCACGTAGTCAATGATAAAAAAATCGTAACCGTGTGCTTAATCCTCTATGGCTTTTCGATTGTCGCAAGGCGGCAAGCATGTGAATCCCCGGGAGCATAGATAACTATGTGACCGGGGTGAACGCGCGTAGCCAACGCCGCGACGGTCGAAAAGACGACGAGGATTAGCGAGTGCGCGGGCAAACCTCGCCTTCAGCAAAGAAGAACGCGATTTCGCGTGAAGCGGATTCTACAGAGTCGGAACCGTGGGTGCCATTCTCGGTGAAGCTGTCAGCGTAGTCAGCGCGCAGGGTACCCGCCAGGGCGTTTGCCGGGTTGGTGGCGCCCAGCAGGTCACGGTGACGCTGAACGGCGTTTTCGCCTTCCAGGACGGAAACCACGATCGGGCCGGAGGTCATGAACTCAACCAGACCGTCGAAGAACGGGCGACCTTCGTGTTCAGCATAGAAACCACGAGCCTGCTCTACGGTCAGGTGCAGCATTTTGGTGCCGACAATTTTGAACCCTGCAGCTTCAAAGCGGGAAAAGATGCTGCCAATAACGTTTTTTGCCACCGCGTTTGGTTTGATGATGGAAAAAGTACGTTCAATAGCCATGATTACCTCTAATTAAATGTTCTGTTGTTGCGCATACGATCGTATGGCCTGGCGCGCATTATAATGAGCATCCCCGCCCCTGCCTACGGCTGAAGGTAACATTTTGTTAAAATAAGATGAGTATTGAAAACACAAACCGCCAACAACAAATTTACCCTGGTTATTGCAGGGTAAAACGCGCGGCCGCCGTTTGTCCTGCCTCATCCATCACCACCAGCTGCCACTCGCCGGGCTTATCCAGAGTTAGCGTGGTTCTCGCGCCGGCGGCATCTATCGGCTGGCCGTTGATAAACCACCAGCGCCGCCCTTCACCACCGCTGGTTTGCAGGGGCAACATCACCCGCGCCTCCCCCGGCGGACGTTTAATCACCGCCCCCTCGCGGACCCCGGAGAGCACCAGCGGCGCGGCATCCTGAGTTTGCAACGGCGGGCATGCCTTCGATGCCGGCCCCAGACGCGCGGAGCGACGTTCCCCCGGCGGTAGCCAGGGATCCAGCGGCAGCGGCCAGACCTCCACCACACTTTCGCGCGCCCCGGGACAATCCGCCGCCACCCGTTCGCCGTGTTCATTGCGCCACACCGGGAAGCGGATCCCGCGCACGCCCTCCTGCCCCGGCAGCAGCAGGGTCGGCGGCTGGCTGTCTTCCAGCAGCCAGCTGGCCAGGCGACGACGGCAGTTGCTGTCGCCCGCCGGCAGCGCCTGGCCGCCGGGCCAGCAGAGCGTCCCACGGCTAACCGTTGCCGGTCGCGGATCGACCGGCAGGCCGCCGCGGCTCATCGCCGGGCGGGCGAGCAGCAGATTATTGACCTGATTGAGCAACGGCACCGCGCTGGCGAAGCCAAACTGCCCCACCACCGGCGTACCGTCCGGACGCCCGGTCCAGATGCCAATCAGATAACGCGCATTGAGGCCCACCGCCCACGCATCGCGATACCCGTAGCTGGTGCCGGTCTTCCAGGCCAGCGGCACTACTTGTGGGAGTGAGGCATCGGGAACCGGCTGCGCTTCGCCGGCCAGGATGCGCCGGACGATCCACGCCGCCCCCGGGGATATCAGCGCCCTTTCCACCAGCGGGTCTCCGGGCGTCATGCGCAGCCGCGCCGCCTTCCCGTGGCGGGCAAAGGCGCTGTACGCCGCGACGATATCTTCCAGCCTCGCCCCGCCGCCGCCGAGGATCAACGACAGATTCGGCTCGGCGCCGGCGGGCAGCATCAGGGGCAACCCGGCATTGCGCAAATTCGCCGCGAAACGTTTGGGCCCGTATGCTTCGAGCACCTGGACCGCCGGCAGATTCAGGGAGCGCACCAGCGCGTCGCTGGCGCTCACCGGGCCGTGAAAGCCGCTGTCAAAGTTACCGGGGCGATAATCGCTAAAGCGCCGCGGCACATCCTGCAATAACGACGCCGGATGGATCAGCCCTTCATCCATCGCCAGCGCATAAATAAAGGGTTTCAGCACCGACCCAGGCGAACGGACCGCCGACGCCATATCAATGTGGCCAAAGCGACTGTCGTCCGTAATATCCGCCGACCCCACCCAGCCGCGGACTTTCATATCCGTGTGGTCGACGACAACCATCGCCAGCGAACTGCGCGGCGGCAGGCGCGACTTCCAGTTCAGCGCCAGATCCTCGAGCTGCCGCTGCAGTCCTGCATCGAGGGTCGTCACCACTTTTTCCTCACGACTGGTCGCCAGCGTCCGGCGGGCGAAGAGCGGCGCCAGCTGCGGCATCTGCCGCGGAAACAGCCACACCGGCTCCTCCATCGCCTCCTTTACCGCCAGTCTCGGCCAGACGCCCTGGCTGACCATGCGCGCAAGGACTTTATCCCGCGCCGCCTGGGCCCGCTGCGGCCAGCGGTCCGGACGTAAACGGCTGGGCGCCTGGGGCAGCACCGCCAGCAGCGCCGCCTCGCCGTAGCTGAGCTGCGCGGGCGGCTTGCCGAGATAAGCCCAACTGGCCGCGCCGATCCCTTGCAGGGTGCCGCCAAAGGGCGCACGATTCAGATACAGGGTCAGAATTTCGCTCTTTGACAGATGCCACTCCAGCTGCAGCGCCCGCCACAGCTGGCGCAGCTTGCCGCCGAAAGTGCGGGGGTGGGGATCGAGCAGGCGCGCCACCTGCATGGTGAGGGTACTGCCGCCGGAAATGACCCGCCCGGAGGTGAGATCCTGCCAGGCGGCGCGCACTACAGCGAAGGGATTGACCCCCGGATGGCGCCAGAACCAGCGGTCCTCATACTGAATAAGCGCCTGCAGATAGCGCGGCGACACGTCGGCGAGAGTCACCGGATAACGCCAGACGCCCTGCGCGTCGGCAAACCGCCACAGGGGGGTCCCGTCCTCCGCCACGACCACCCGGGCAGGCGTGACGTCATGCAGCGGCAGCGGCCACAGGCGATCGGCGGTCAGAACCGCCAGCCACAGCAGAAAAATAAACGCCGCCAGCCAGCGCCAGCGGCGTTTTACCCGATGCACTACGCGCATTTACGGCGTCACGGTGAGCGGACCGCTGGCGGTCCCGGTCGCCCGCCACTGCGGCACATACATCGATTCCACCTGCGGCTGTGGGACCTGGTAGGTGCCCGGCGTGACCGCCCGCGCCAGGTAGACCAGCGTCACCGGCTGACCTTCATTGACCGCGACAGCGGCGACGAAGCGGTCGTCGCGGAACTCGATATGCTGAATATCGGCCTGCTGCATCTGGTTAAGAAGGTTTTGCACCGCTTCGCCATTCTCCTGCAGGCTGGCGCTGCTGTTGGCCAGATTCTGGTTTTCCAGCTCGAGTCCCGCCGGCAGCAGGTCAACCACCAGCGCGTCAGGCACGTTGCGTCTGGCGGTCACCTCCAGCTTGACCAGCACCAGTTCGCCGCTGCGCAGCGACGACAGCGACTTCTGCCGCCCCTGGGTATCGAAAACGGCGCGTTCAATCCCCAGGACGTTGCCGCCCGGCTGCGGCGCGCTTTGCGGATAGCCGCTGCTGTCCAGACGCAGCCACAGCGGTTGACTGCCGGTGTTGCTCACCTGCAACGTCGCCAGCCGATCGCCGTCGAGGTTACGGGTTTGCGCTTTATCGCCGGCCAGCGGCTCGGCCTGCAGCGAGGTTTGCGCCTGCCAGTCGCCCGGCAGGTCGGCCAGCGTGCGCCCGGCAAGGAACAGAGCATTGGTTTCCTGGGTCGACAGCCAGCGCTGGCCGTAGGCCTCTTCCGACAGCGTGCTCAACAGCGTGTTTTGCACCTCCGGCAGCAGCTTGTTCTCTTCCAGCAGCGCCAGCTTCAGCGCGTCATCGCGAAGCGAGCTGCCGTAATCGCCCAGCCAGCGATTCTCATCATGGCGCGGCGTGGCAACCGCCAGCTTCATGGCCTCATCGCCGCGCGGCGCATCGCCCATGGTTTTCAGCGCAATGCCGAGCTGCAGCAGCGGCAGGCCGGATCGCGCCTGGTCGTGACGGCTCCAGATTTCACGCAATGCGCCGAGCGGGGCTTTTTGCTGACGCGCCAGCACCAGTGCGGCATAGGCCTGAGCGGCAAAGCGGCTGGCCTGGACGTCGTCGCTGTAGCGCACGGTCATCAGCCCCGGCTCCTGAAGATAGCGCAGCAGGCGTTCGTTACCTTTATTAATGGCGTTGACCGGTACGCTATAGCCCTGCTCGCCCGCGCGAACAAGGAAATCCATGGCGTAAGCCGTCAGCCAGTACTCTTCCGGCCCCTCTTTATCCCATAGCGCAAAGCCGCCGTTTTCCAGTTGCATCTGCAGCAGGCGCGAGATCCCGACATCGATTGCCGCGCGACGTTTTTCGTCGCTGTCCCCGCTGATGCCCAGCGCTTTTAGCTGCGCCGCGCTGGTATACAGGGACGGGAACAGGCCGCTGGCGGTCTGCTCAAGGCAGCCGTAAGGATAGGCTTTCAGGTCGCGGATATAGCGCGCGAGATTCAGCGGCGGCTTGCCGCTGAGCAGCAGCTGGCCCTGCAGCGTCTGCGGGGCGAAACCTGTCGATTGCGCCGCCGGCGCCTGCCAGCTTTCGCCGGGCTGCAGCACGGCGCCGCTGTTGACGGTTTGCGCCGGGAACGCCGGACGAACGCCGATTTTCCACTGCTTCTGCAGCGGGGCGAAGGTTTCCCCCGGCAGGCTCAGGCCGCTGATAGTGGCGCTCACCTGGCCATCGCCAAAGCCCGGCAGCGCGCTCACCGGCACAAACAGCGTGCTGCGCGCCCCCGGCGCCAGCTGCACCGACGGCATTTGACCCTCGGTCAAGGTCACCAGTCCGCTGGCGGCAAGGTGTACCTGCAGAGTTTGCGGTTTATCGGTCAGGTTACTGAGATCCAGCGCCAGACGGGTGGTGTCGCCGCTGGCGAGGAAGCGCGGGGTATTCAGCTCGGCGATGACCGGGGCGGCCACCACCACTTTATCTTCGCTGCTGCCGAAGTCATCCGCCGTCCAGGCCTGAGCCATCACCCGCAGCTCGCCGTTAAAATCACCGATCGGCAGCGTCACCGTCCCTTCGCCCTGATCGTTCAGCACCACCGGCTGCGCCTGCTGGGCGATGATGGTCACATGGTTAACCGGCGGTTTACCGCCACGTTTTAACTCGTCGCCATCGCCGCCGAAGCGCAGACTGGCCACACGCCCCTGCCCTTCAATCACCTGGCCGTAAATATCATAAATATCCGCCCCATAACGTTTCTGGCCAAAGAAGGCGTTCCACGGATCAGGGGTGGCGTAATCGGTAATATTCAGCACCCCGCTATCGACAGCCGAGAGCAGAACGTTAACCTGCTTCGGCGCCTCTCCCTCTTTGACGCTGGCTTTCACTTTCACCGTCAGCGGCTGGTTGGGGCGCATTTTATCCGGGGCCTCCAGCGCCAGCGTCAGGCGACGGTTTTCATCGCCCAGCGGCAGATGCAGCAGGCCCACCGCGCGTTTCGGTGTCGCCGAGCGGGATTTATCGCCGGGGCGAACCACCAGCGTGCTGAGGTAGAGGTCGTGTCGATTCCAGGCGTTATCCACCGGGATCGACAGGTCCATCCCCTCGGCGGGTACGTCAATCTCCTGCCACCACAGCGGCCCTTCGCTGGATTCCACCATCGCGTAGCCTTTACCCGCCGCCGGGGCGGCGATGTGCAGCCTGATGGTGTCGCCCGGCTTATAGCTCGGTTTATCCAGCTTCATGGTGACCCGGTCCGGGCGCGCTGCGCCGGTGCCTTCGCTGTTATCCTGCCAGCTGTAGCCCGCCCAGAAGCGCACGCTGCTGACGACATCGTCCGGTCCTTTCACCTCCAGGCGATAGGAGCCCCACTCAACCGGAAAGCTCACTTTACCGATCTGGCCGGCCTGCAGATCCAGCGACTCCTCGCCCTCCTGCAGATCTTTTTGATCGAACTGCGACTGCCAGCCTTCGCTATCGGACCAGTTCCAGTAATAATCCCGGCGCTCGCGGATCAGTCGCACCTGCAGGCCGGAAACGGCTTTTTTCTCGCCTTTGGCGTCGGCATAGACGATATCGAACGCGGCGTTGCTGTTTTCATCCACCACCGGCTGCTTCACCGTGGTGTCGGTGCGGTAGTCGTAAACGTCCTTCAGGGTAAATTGCGGGCGGATCCCCGGCAGCGCCTCGGCAGGCCAGATCGGCTGCTTAACCGTACGGGTGACCGGACGCCCACCGGACTCCAGCAGGCTCGCCTGCAACACCACCTGCAGCGGCGAATGGCTATCCTGCCACTGGCTGGAGGTGGTCACTTCGCCATGGCCTTTTTCATCCAGCGTCAGCTGGACTTCATCAAGGCTGCGGGAGAGATTTTCTTCTGCGATATCGCCGAACTCAAAGCCCGGCAGCGCGGCGACGGCGTCGCGCAGCGGGCGCAGGAACAGTTTGCCCTGCAGCGGGTTGCCGCTGGCCGGCGCGCCGTAGAGATAAGCGCCGCTGACGTCAAAGGCGACATCGGCATTCGGCGCGACCGGCGCCGCCTGCGGCGTCAGCTTCAGCGCCATGCGTTCCGGCATAAAGTCTTCGACGTGGAAATCCCACTCGCGGGGCTGGTTGTCGCCGGTGCTGGCACGAATGTGCCACATTCCGGTGGCCGCGCCGCTGTCGAGCGGATAAGTAAACTGGTACAGGCCGTTAACCGGTTTGCTCATCACCGAGCGGATCACCTGGCCATCCGGCTGGACCACCTCCAGCTTCACCGGCTGTTCCGCCAGCGGCTTGCCGTCGCTATCGCGCAGCAGCGCATTGAGGATCACCGTTTCGCCCGGACGATAGAGATCCCGTGGGCCAAACATAAAGAACTGTTTGCTGAAGCCTGGCGCGCCGGCAATGGAGAACTCCGCCAGATCCAGCGCCGGCAGTTTGAGGTCGAGCAGCGTGGTCTGTCCCTCTTTGCGCGCCAGCAGCAGCGCGGCTTCTTTATCGGTTTGCAGGGTGACGTGGCCCTGGCTATCGCTTTTCGCCTGCGCCAGGGTCTGCCCTTTGGCGTTGAGCAGCTGGACATCGATACCAGACTGGGCGGCGCCGTTTTCCAGGCTCTGGGTAAAGACGTCCAGCCGGTTGTGGTAGCGATGCGCCGACACGCCGATGTCGCTAAGGGTAAACAGCGTCGCCGCGTTGCTGTAGCTATAATGACCCGCCGGGTTCATGACCGCCACGTAGACGCCAGGCTGCTGGAGCGGCTTGATGTCGCTCAGCGGCAGCAGCAGCTTTTCGCGGGTATTGCGCGCCGGATTGAGGTCAAAGCGGCCGCTGTATACCAGATCGGCCATCTTCAGCAGCTCGTCGGATTCCCAGTTGCTTAATGAATTGCGGTATTCCCACTGGCTGACGAAGGCCGAGAGCGATTCCGGCTTAATGCGGAAGAAGTTCACGTCGACGTTATCGACGTTCAGCGCCATCACCGGCAGCCCGGCGATCACGTTGCCCGGCAGCAGCGAGCCGCGGCTGGCAAATCCGACGCTTGGCGCGATATCGCGGGTAGTCAGGGTCTTCTCGAACGGTTTATCGAGCGTCGCCTTGTTCAGGGCGGTCAGCGTCGGGTCGACCGAGACAATCAGCTCGCGCTTTGGCTCAAGGTGACGCAGACGCAGCTCTTTCAGGTTCGGCGCCAGCTCCCACGCGCCATCTACCTTACCGCTCTTCTTATCCACCAGGTGCACGCTGCGGGAGAAATCCTGGTCCGGCTGCAGCGGTACGGAAAAGGTCAGCACCAGGGTCGCGGCGCCATCCAGCTGCACCTCCGAGGCGTCGAGCAGCGTCAGCGCTTTGCCCTGGCTTTTTTCCGCCAGCGCCGCCAGCT
>ENA-UOJR01002899-UOJR01002899.1-human-gut-metagenome-genome-assembly--contig:-C115P-NODE-2899-length-11363-cov-4.803767_pt1 | contig 11363 bp, 10 predicted proteins | sample MGYA00242354_ERZ723901 | MGnify/ENA metagenome assembly ERZ723901
CTGCTGACCAATAAGCCGGAGAAGATTTACGGTCTGGACGGCTTCGGTGTAGAGATCGCCGAGCGCGTGCCGATTGAGATTGCACCGCAGAAGGACGACGCATTCTACCTCAGAACCAAGAAGATTAAGATGGGACACCTTTTCAGCGAAACATTATAATGCTTCGCTGAGAGTGAAGAGTGGAGATTGGAGAGTGAAGATATTTGGTGCTCTCCGTTCCAGACTCTCCACTCTCAACTCTACACTCTCCACTCTATCAAACCCCGCTATATAATATCTGAAAGGAAGATTTTAAGATGAAGGTACTCGAAGGCAAGTTAGTAGCAACCAAGGGCAAGTTTGCAATCGTTGGTGCACGTTTCAACGAATTTATCGTTTCCAAGCTGATCTCCGGCGCGGAGGACACGCTGGTACGTCACGGTGTGGACACGGATGACATCACGCTCGTATGGGTTCCGGGTGCATTTGAGATTCCGCTTGCGGCGCAGAAGCTGGCGCAGAGCGGCAAGTATGATGCAGTTATCTGCCTCGGCGCGGTTATCCGCGGCTCGACCAGCCACTACGACCTCGTGTGCAACGAGGCTGCCAAGGGCATCGCACAGGTCAACCTGCAGACCGGCGTACCGGTAACGTTCGGCGTGGTTACCACTGAGAACATCGAGCAGGCCATCGAGCGCGCAGGCACCAAGGCCGGCAACAAGGGCGCAGATGCAGCGATTGCGGCTCTCGAGCTGGCAAACCTGCTGCCGCAGATCTAAAGATCTAAAATTGTGCAGAAAACCCGCTCCCGGTTATACCGAGAGCGGGTTTTTCATTTATCGCGTGAATGATTGAGAATGGAAAATGGAGAATGGAGAATTATCGTGATGGTAAAACGTGTGTTCCCATACCAAAATCATTTGCAGATGCATAACCGTAGGGGCGCACAGTGTGCGCCCGCAAAACGTTTGATATGGCGCTGCATAGGAGCACACTGTGCTCCCCTACGATAAGGCATATGCCAACGATTCAGAACCATGGTGAATTTCTCATCTCTGCGTTCATTTTCCATTCTCAATTCTCCATTTTCAATTTTTATCCCGCAAAAGAAAACCACCCGAGATTTTCTCGGGTGGTTTTCTATTTACCTCACTGCTCCGTCTCCTCCCATGAGCGCGGTCAGCTCCTCAATCCGCTCCAACGGGAACGGCGCGAACGCCACCGGCTTCATGGCAATGGACATCAGCTTCATCGGGTTATCGTCAGCCGCTGCGCGGTTGGAATGCAGTATACCGCAGCGTCGGCAGCGATGAATCACTGCCCACTCACCGTTTTTGCGGACCCAGACACCGATGGCGTCCATGATGCCGCCACAGTCGGCGGCACGGTCGCCCGGCTCATCGTCCACATGCAGGCTGGACAGACAGTTCGGACAGTGATTCCTGTGGTCGCTGCCCGCGCCTGCCGGTACGACCGGACGGCCGCACACCCTGCAGGTGAAGCTGTCGTCACAGGCATGCGTTTTGTAATAACCCTTTTGATATTGCTTGCGTTTATTCTCCCGATTCATGGGAATTCCTCCTGAAAAGTCGATATTTTCGTCCTTTTGGGAGGTGGTTTATGGGTTCAGCCGACCTCCCGGTCAGCTTACCGAATCCAATTCACCGTATTTCTTCAAAAAGCAAAGCTCCTTTAATTATTTATCCTTAAGTGCGTCCTTTACCTTATCCCAAAAGCTCTTGCGCTTGACCTGATTCTCGTCGGTAGACGTTTCCTCGAACTCACGCAGCAGCTTTTTCTGCTTGTCGGACAGGTTCTTCGGCACCTCGATGTTTACGCGGACGTACTGGTCGCCGCGGCCGCGGCCGTTGACGTTCTGGATGCCCTTGCCGCGCATACGGAACGTAGTGCCGGTCTGTGTGCCCTCAGGGATCTTATACTCGATGCGGCCGTCGATGGTCGGCACCTGCAGCGTATCGCCGAGTGCGGCCTGTGCAAACGAAATCGGAATATCGACATGTACATCCGGGCCGTTGCGAGTAAAGATCGGGTGCGGACGGATGGCAACCGTTACGAACAGATCGCCTGCAGGGCCGCCATTTACGCCGGCATTGCCCTGACCGCGCTGCTGGATGGACTGACCATCGTCGATACCGGCCGGAATGTTGACCTTGAACTTGCGGGTCTTGCGGACACGGCCCTGACCGCCGCACTTCGGACACGGCTTCTTGATGATCTTGCCGGTGCCGCGGCAGTTCGGGCAGGCGCCCTGCGTCTGGAACATGCCGAGCGGCGTGCGCTGGGTCTGCGTAACAACGCCGGTGCCGCGGCAGTTCGGACAGGTCTCCGCCGTGGTGCCCTTTGCGGCACCTGTGCCGCCGCAGTCATCACAGGATTCGATGCGCTCGACCGTGATCTCCTTCTCACAGCCGAACGCGGCCTCCTCGAAGGACAGGATCACGGTCTGACGGATGGACTCGCCGCGCTGCGGTGCGTTGCGGCGGGACGACCGTCCGCCGCCAAAGCCGCCGCCGAAGAACGAACCGAACAGGTCGCCCAGATCGCCCATGTCAAAGCCGCCGCCGAAGCCGCCTGCACCGGCACCGCCGCCGTAGCTCGGGTCAACGCCGGCAAAGCCGAACTGGTCGTACTTGGCGCGCTTCTCCTTGTCGGACAGCACCTCGTATGCTTCGTTTACTTCCTTGAACTTATCCGCAGCCTCCGGATTATCCTTGTTGAGGTCCGGGTGGTACTTGCGCGCCAGCTTGCGGTATGCCTTTTTCAGCTCATCATCACTTGCGCCCTTCTGTACGCCGAGCACTTCATAATAATCTCTTTTATCAGCCATAAAAAATCATCCTATACACAGGGATAGGCGCACCAAAGTGCGCCTTATCCAATGGAGAATGGAAAATGTAAAATTGAGAATTGAGGAACGGCATTTCATGCCGAATTGAATGACGCGCGAAGCGCGTAACCATCATTCTCCATTATCCATTCTCCATTTTCAATTACTTACTTGTTATCGTCGTCCTTAACCTCGGTGAAGTCAGCGTCTACAAAGTCGCCCTGCTGGCCGCCCTGTGCGCCTGCACCCTGAGCGCCGCCCATGTTCGGGTCGCCCTGCGGTGCCTGCTGCTGATAGATCTTGCCGGCCAGATCGGAGAACTTCTTGGACAGACCTTCGGTTGCAGCCTTGATCATATCGGTATCGGTGCCCTTGAGTGCTTCCTTAACCTTTTCGATCTCAGCCTGAACGCCGCTCTTCTCGTCTGCGGACAGCTTGTCGCCCAGATCGGTCAGTGCCTTCTCGGACTGGAATACCAGCTGCTCAGCGTTGTTGCGAACCTCAACTGCTTCCTTGTTCTTCTTATCCTGCTCAGCGTACTGCTCAGCCTCGTGCATTGCCTTGTCGATCTCATCCTGAGACAGATTGGTGGATGCAGTGATGGTGATCTTCTGCTCCTTGCCGGTGCCGAGGTCCTTAGCGGATACGTTTACGATGCCGTTTGCGTCGATATCGAAGGTAACCTCGATCTGAGGAATGCCGCGCGGTGCCGGAGCGATGCCGTCGAGGGTGAAGCGGCCGAGGGTCTTGTTGCCTGCAGCCATCTCGCGCTCGCCCTGCAGAACGTGAATCTCTACGGACGGCTGGTTGTCAGCTGCGGTGGAGAAGATCTGGCTCTTCTTGGTCGGAATGGTGGTGTTGCGGTCGATCAGCTTGGTGCATACGCCGCCGAGGGTCTCAATGCCGAGGGACAGCGGAGTTACGTCGAGCAGCAGCACGTCCTTGACCTCGCCGCCGAGAACGCCGCCCTGGATGGATGCGCCGATTGCTACGCACTCGTCCGGGTTGATGCCCTTGAAGCCTTCCTTGCCGGTGATGCCCTTAACAGCCTCCTGTACAGCCGGAATACGGGTGGAACCGCCAACCAGCAGGACCTTGGACAAATCGGAAGCGGACAGACCAGCGTCGCTCATAGCCTGACGAACCGGGCCCATGGTGCGCTCTACGAGGTCTGCGGTCAGCTCGTTGAACTTTGCACGGGTCAGGGTCAGCTCGAGGTGCTTCGGGCCGGTAGCATCAGCGGTGATATACGGCTGGTTGATGGAGGTCTGGCTCATGCCGGACAGCTCGATCTTCGCCTTCTCAGCAGCTTCCTTCAGGCGCTGCATAGCCATACGGTCGTTCGACAGGTCAATGCCGTTGGACTTCTTGAACTCGTCAACCATCCAGTCGATGATGCGCTGGTCGAAGTCATCGCCGCCGAGGTGGGTATCACCTGCGGTGGACAGAACCTCCAGAACGCCCTCGCCGATATCCAGGATGGATACATCGAACGTACCGCCGCCGAGGTCGTAAACCATGATCTTCTGCTCGGATTCCTTATCTACGCCGTAAGCCAGCGCAGCAGCGGTCGGCTCGTTGATGATACGCAGAACTTCCAGACCTGCGATCTTGCCGGCATCCTTGGTAGCCTGACGCTGCGAGTCAGAGAAGTAAGCCGGAACGGTGATAACCGCCTGATTTACCGGCTGGCCGAGGTATGCTTCTGCGTCAGCCTTCAGCTTCTGCAGGATCATAGCGGAAATCTCCTGCGGGGAGTACGGCTTGCCGTCGATATTTACGCGGTAGTCGGTGCCCATGTGACGCTTGATGGAAATAATGGTACGGTCAGCGTTGGTTACAGCCTGGCGCTTAGCGACCTGACCGATCATACGCTCGCCGTCCTTGGAAAATGCAACAACAGACGGAGTGGTGCGCGCACCCTCAGCGTTAGGGATGACTACGGCTTCGCCGCCCTCCATAACAGATACACAAGAGTTCGTCGTACCAAGGTCAATACCAATGATCTTACCCATAATAAATACACTCCTTAATAGTTAGGATTTAGTTTACTTTAATTAGTAGTTAGTAATCAGTTTGCAACCTTCACCATCGCATGGCGAATAACCTTATCGCCGATCTGGAAGCCCTGCTGGAAGGTTTCCGCGATGACATTCTCACCGAGGTTTTCATCCTCAACGTGCATAACCGCGTTGTGGAAGTTCGGATCGAATGCGGTGCCTGCGGCAGCGTCGATGACGGTGACATTAATGCCCTTGAGGCTTTCGGTCAGCTGCGTCATGGTCAGCTCGACACCCTTTTTATATTCGGTGTCGGCGGTCTCTGCCTTGAGTGCCCGCTCGAGGTTATCGTAGGTCGGCAGCAGTGCGGTTACGGCGCGGCTGACTGCATCGGTGTACGCCTGCTCGCGCTCGCGCTGGCTGCGCTTGCGGAAGTTGTCGTACTCCGCCGCCATGCGGAGATAACGATCATTCAGGTCGTTATACTTGGCTTCCCAGTCCGTCGCGGGCTTTGCATCAGCCTTGGCGGTCTCCTCTGCGGGAGCCTCGGTCTTTACCTGCTCCTGCTCTTCCGCCTCCGGCTTTGTCTTTTTGCTCATGTCGTTTTGTGCCTCCGTTTACAGGAAATCAATGATTTCCGTCTTTTTCATCTAAAAATGTCTCGGCAATCAGCTTGTTCAGCCCTTTTGCGAAGCGGCTGAGCTGTGCGGACAGCTTGGCGTAATCCATGCGGGTCGGACCCACGATGCCGATCGCACCCTGACCGATCTTGCCGATATCGTATTTTGCGTAGATCGCCGAGGTTTCACTCAGCGGGTTTTCACCGTTTTCCGGTCCGATGAAGAACTGGATGCCGTCGATCTTGCGGGTGGCTGGCAGCAGGTGCTTGCGGTCGTCCTCCATGTAATCGAGCAGCGTCTGCGCCTTTTTCGTATCGCGGTACTCCGGAAAACGAAGCAGCTTGCTGGCACCGTCGAGGTAAACCTTCTGGTCGCTCAGCTCGGTGATCAGCTCTGCGATGTACTCGGCCACCGGAGCGAGCAGCGCGGTCAATCCCGCGGCGCGGCGCACAATGTCGAATCGCTCGGCGGTGATGCTCGAGAGCGGCAGTCCGGTCAGCGTCTGGTTGAGTACATAGGTGAGCAGTTCGGCCTCATCCTTGGAGACCTCAGCCACCGTGCGGACCATTTTGTTCTTAACCGTACCCGAATCCGTAACTACTACGATTACGAAATTCATCTTATCGACTGCGATGATCTCAAACTGCCGGATGGCGATCTGTGTCATGGCCGGTGTGATAGCAACCGACGCGTAATTCGTCAGACTGGTGAGCAGCTTGCCGGCCTCCTGAATGAGGTGGTCAAGCTCGCGTACCTTGGTAAGCACGCTGTTCTGCAGTGCGTTTCCATCCTCCGCATTGTCGGCCGGACGCTCCATTAGTTCATCCACATACAGTCGATAGCCCTGCGGTGAGGGGATTCGTCCCGCAGAGGTGTGCGGCTTTTCGAGGTAGCCCATGTCCTCCAGCTCACTCATCTCATTGCGGATGGTGGCGGACGAGAATGGCAGCTCGTGTCCCTCGGTCAATGCCTTGGAGCCGACCGGCTCAGCCGTGCGGATGTAATCGCCGATAATGGCTTTGAGTATTTGCTTTTTACGTTCCGAAAGCTCCACCGAAGCAGACTCCTTTCTTTCGGTTGTTAGCACTCCATCTCCCCGAGTGCTAAACTTAATTTACCACCACATACGGGCAAAGTCAAGTGCTGTTTGTGAACAATTTATGAAATGATCGTCGGAATTTTATCACACCCGCCTGCCGAGTGCTGAAATGCCAGTTTTCACCGTATAAAAAACGCTCTGATTTGGTCGTTTTTTCTTGCGTTCGCGTCCACGCAGTGATAAAATTAATATGAGAGAGAGACAGGCAATCGTTCGATTGCCGTAGAGAGAAAATCCGCTCTATAAAAAGGAGAACAAACATGAAGGAAATCAAAGTTGGCATCGTCGGTTTGGGCCGTCTCGGTTCGGTACACGCGCAGAATCTCGCGTTCACGATTCCCGGCTGCAATCTGGTCGCTGCCTGCTCGCTCGAGCAGAAGGAGCTGGACTGGGCGAAGGACTACCTCAAGGTAGAGTACACCACCACGGACTACAAGAAAATGGTTGACGAGGCAGACATCGAAGCTGTCGTTATCGTCTCCTCCTCTCCGGAGCACTGCTGGATGATCGAGTACGCGCTCGATGCAGGCAAGCACGTTTTCACCGACAAGCCGCTCGGCTGCTCGCTTGAGGAGTGCAAGCGCGCTGAGGCTGCTGTTGAGCGTCACCCGGACAAGATCTTCTTCCTTGGCTTTATGCGCCGCTACGATCCGTCCTATGCGGATGCAAAGGCACAGATTAACGCAGGCCGCATCGGCAAGCCGTATCTGGTAAAGGCTACCGGCCTTGACCCGGAAGCACTGGTCGAGAGCTGCATCAAGTTCTCCAAGACCTCGGGCGGCATCTTCATTGACGCGGCTTCGCACGACATTGACCTGATGCGCTGGTTCCTCGGCGGTGAGGTTACTGAGGTTTACGCCGCAGGCACCAACTTCAAGCACCCCGAGTTTGCCGAGAACGGTGACACCGAGACCGGCATGGCAATGCTCAAGTTTGACAATGGCACGGTCGCTTTCCTGCACGTTGGCCGTACTGCGCCGCACGGCTACCACACCGAGACCGAAATCGTCGGCACCGAAGCGCATATCCGCGTAGCCGGTGTACCGTGGAAGGACCGTGTAATGGTTTACGATCAGTACGGTGCCCGTCAGGAGATCGTCGAGAACTTCCCGCAGCGTTTCGCAGAGGCGTACCTGCTCGAAATGGTGGACTTCATCGACTGCATCCAGAAGGACCGCAAGCCCGAGCTGACCGTTTACGACGGCACCAAGGCAACCCTCGTTACCTACGCGATTACGGATTCGTTCCACTCTGGCAAGCCGGTTCAGGTACAGTATTAATATATTGTAAAATCGCACAAAAGCAGAGCCGAAAGGCTCTGCTTTTTCTTGCATATTTTCATCTTCTCTGCTATTATAATGGCAAGGAGGTAGAGATTATGAACAACAACATTCCCATTGCCCGCTGGCTTTCCATGTTCTGGCTGTGCAGCGCCGTTTCACTGGTGCTTGGACAATTCAGCGGCCCCGTCACTTTGAACGGCACAAACGGTGCAGCGCTCACCGTTACCGGCATTCTCGGTATATTCTGCACCCTCGTGCAGTTTTATCCGTTTTACCGGTTCAGCCGCGTGTCCGAGCGCCTGCAGCGTGCGTTCACAGCCACTGTGCTCAGCGTGGCGGCAACCGTTGTCGGCCTGCTGGCCATGACGCTCGTTCCGAGCGACACGCCGCCGTATACACCCAGCACGTTTTATCTGCTGTTCAGCCTGATCGCACTTGCCGGTGTGATCGCAGCCTATGTCTCACAGTTCTGGCTGTACACCGGACTGGACGATGTCTGTACGGAGCGCGGCTACGACTTTCCACCCAAGCGTATTCGCTGGTGCTTTTATCTTTCCCTTATCAACATTTTGCTGCGCATGCTGCCAACTTCCATTCCGATTTTTCTCTCGCAGATTGCCAGCCTTGTGCTGCTTGCCCTGTTTATCCGTGCCGCATATCAAGCGGAAAAGCTGACCGTATAACCCAATATAAAAGAAAAAGGACCGTCCAAGCGGTCCTTTTTCTTATATATGAGAGATTATTTGTAGAGAGCAGGTTTATCCATCATCTCGATCGGCAGGAACTGATTCGTGCCGCGGGAACGGTTGAGCGTGTCTGCTGCGACGCAGGCAGCGTAGCCGTCCCATGCGGACGGACCATCCGGCTCACCCTTCTCCTCGAGGGTCTTGACCCAATGGGTCAGCTCAATGTCATAGGCTTCAATAAAGCGGTCCTTCCAGTCGGTCAGGATCGGGAACGAACGGGTTGCGTTCGAGCGCTTGACAACCGCATACGGATCAGGCAGGTTGACTGTGCCCTTCTCGCAGACGACCTGACACTGAATGTCGTAACCGTAAGCGTCCGCAACCTGAACCTCTACGTCAATGCGAGCACCGGACTGGGTTTCCAGCAGCACGATCTGCGGGTTATCGTAGCCCTTGGTCGAGCACGCGGACTGGCGCACCTTGAGCACCTGACCGCTCTTGTACTCGTCGTTCAGCAGCCAGCGGCAGATGTCCAGCTCGTGGATGGCGACGTTGGAAACGCCCATCTCGGTCTGGAAGCCGTCCGGCTGAGATACATTGCGGTGGCACGCATGGATCATCAGCGGTGCGCCCAGCTCACCGGAGTCGATGATGCGCTTCATCTCGGCGTAGCCGCGGTCATAGTGGCGCATAAAGCCGACCTGTACCAGACGCTTGCCATGTGCGGTCTCGGCCGCGATGATTTTCTCGCAGTCGGCGGCACTCTGTGCCAGCGGCTTCTCGCAGAACACCTGCTTGCCCGCTTTAAGAGCCTCGAGCACATAGCCTGCGTGGCTCGGGTCGGACGAGGTGATAACGATCGCCTGCACCTCCGGTGCTGTGATCAGCTCCTCGCCGGTCTTATATGCCTTCATGCCTTCATACTGCGCCGCAACCTTAATCGCAGCTTCTTCAAAATAGTCTGCACAGGCAACAACCTGACAGCCCGGAACAATGTCCGTAAGACGTCGAATGTGATCGCGGCCGATTGCGCCGCAGCCGATAACACCAATATTCAGCATGCTGATCCTCTCCTTTTTAACAGCAGGAATAATCACTTAAAATCTCGTTAATACACGCGGATTCCCGCGTTTTTCATACTTTTTCTTCATTGCATACATTGTACCGCAATCTCTCCGTCACGGTCAACCGTCCCACCAAAACATTGGAAGCCTGCCTAAAAAAGCACCGCAAATTTATGGCAAAATGAAGGCTCAAAAGCAGATGACAGTGCATTTTTGATTGTGCACTGTGCGTAATTATGCTTGACGTCAGCGCTGCTCTCCCCTATACTTTGAAGTAGAAAAGGAGAATGTGTCAATGGCAGTTACCATACAAAAAATCGCAGAGCTGTCCGGTGTGTCGCGCGGCACGGTGGACCGTGTGCTGCACGGACGCCCCAACGTCAATCCGATGATACGCGAAAAAGTTGTCCGTGCCGCAGAAAAACTCGGCTACCAGCCTCCAGTGCCGCCGAAATCGGCAGATTGCAGGCAAGCGGCTATTCTCATTCCGCAATGGACGGATGGGCACTTCAACCGGCAGATCGTCAGCGGCATTCGCAAGGCACTGCGCTATATCGCCGATCCAGCGTTTGTACTGACCGAGCAGCCGCTGCGCACCATGACCATGCAGGAGCTGCTCCGCGCGATGGATGAGCAGATTCGTTCCGGCGTGGACGGACTCATCATCCGTGCCGAGAACACGCCGGAGGTCCGCGCCGCCATCGAGCAGGCAGTGCAGCAAGGCGTGACCGTCATTACCTACGATGCCGACGTGCCGGACAGCGGCCGTCTGTGCTATGTCGGGCAGGATTTAGTCCGCGCCGGCGCAATCGCTGCAGGCGTTATGGCGCGGCTCATTCGTCCGCCCGAGCATGTACTCATCGTCTCCGGCAACCTGCGCATGGAATCACACAAGGGCCGTGTGGACGGTTTCTGCCGCCGGCTGCTCGAGCTTGGATTCTCCGAGGACGCCTATCAGGTTATCGAGACCAACGAAATGCCCGATCTGACGAGTGAACTGGTCGCACAGTCGCTCGTGTCGGACAGCCGCCTGCATGCGGTCTATATGGCGAACCAGCCGCTGTCCGGCTGCATTTCCGGCATCCGAAAAGCACGCCGCGCCGTACGGCCCCATAGCATCTGCAACGACCTCACACCTGCCGCGAAGCGGTATCTGCGGGACGGCACGGTGGATTTTGTCGTCGGTCAGACCTTCTCGCAGGAGTCATTTCAGGCGGTTCTGGCAATGTATCAAATGCTGCTGCGCGGCGTGAAGCCGAAGCGTGAGCTGTATTATACCGATCTGCGGTTGATCACGCAGGAGATGTTGTAGCGGGAGATTGCATTTAGCGATTTGCAGTAATTGAGAATTGATAATGGAGAATGGAAAATTGACGTGACGGTTTACCGTTGTGTGGGTGGCCAATGGCCGCCCCTACGGGATAGATTGTGCAGGTCGGATACAAGCGGTGCGCCGAGTCGTACCCCAGAGCACCTTCTCTTGCCCTGACGGGCAATTCACCTTGTCACACCCTACGGTATAACGAGTGCAATTCGTAGGTGTCGTGCAAAATATCCAAGCCAACGAGTTGCGCGACACTGTTATCCCCCAGGGAACCTTCTCTTGCCCTTCGGGCAATTCACCTTGTGTCGCGCCTGTGAAGAATAACCCGCATGTGTAGCAGTACGCTATCTGTGAACTGCGAATAATTTGCGAAAGACACGCAATGGTAACCCGACTGCCGTTCCCCATATCGAAGCGGTCGCCGGTCTCTGATCTGCGCCAACCCAAGAAATAAAGGAAG
>ENA-UOJR01002920-UOJR01002920.1-human-gut-metagenome-genome-assembly--contig:-C115P-NODE-2920-length-11299-cov-5.531039_pt1 | contig 11299 bp, 11 predicted proteins | sample MGYA00242354_ERZ723901 | MGnify/ENA metagenome assembly ERZ723901
CAGCTAATCGCAAGCTCCCTGTTTGGGTTTCTTGTCCCAGCTTTACTGAAAGGTAGAAACAAAGCCCCCATGTTGTATCGGTTGGCAATAACGCGTCTTGTCGTGACGGCGTTACTCCTCGTCCCGGGGACTCCTTTCCCATTCATCCCTGTCCTTTACTTCCTAGGGGATCTCCTTTTCACCTTATTTGCGCCGATAAAATACGAGCTGTTTCAATCTTCGTGCCCCTCGGAATACCGCGCAACGGTCATTTCCACGCAAAGCCAGTTGACCTCCCTTGGAGCAATAGCATTCTTTTTCCTAAGCAGTATTTTCTCGAATGTGCTCGATGCACAGCAGGTTCTTCTAGCCGCTCTGGTATTGTCGTCCGTTCTGTACATTCCCGCGCTCCGGTATGTCACTTCGAGCAAAAACTGATTATCGTTTTCCTCGTCAAAACGAAGGGGACGGTCGCATTTTCACTGCTCATGGCTCGTGTCTGGCGTTCATCGGCCGTATATCATTCATCATGTCCAGGGGCACGGTCATCTCCTCCATCCTTCCCGAACGGGCTCGGCAAAGTCTCCTCTCGGGAACACCGTGCGGCGAGGGCCGCGCCCCCGGCCCCAGGGGGCGCGGCCCTCGTGCTCTTTCTGCTCAATTCTCAATGATCACGATGCTCAAAAAGCAGCGGCCGTTCGAACCGCTTCTCAGTGAACATCAACATTGCATGAAAAGACACTGACTTTGTTCACGTTGTTGGCTATGTTGCTGAGCCCGGCTGCGCTCACAGCCGGGCGTGCAGCTCGGGGGGTGGGCGCGTCGCCCCGTTATGGGTGCTCGTCCCTTCCTGATTGCCGATATTGGAAGGCGGTTACTTGCGGTTTGCGAATATCTCTGCGTCGAAGAATTCCCTGAGCGAGACGCCCAGGCCCTCGGCTATGCGGTCGATGTTCTCGATGGAGACGTTGCGCCTGCCGGTCTCGACTTCAGCGAAGTACGTGCGCGACATCTCTATCGAGTAGGCGAACGCCTCCTGGCTCACGCCAAGGCGGTTTCTGAGCTCCTTGATGCGGAGCCCGACGCGCATTTTCGGACCAAGCTGAGTCATCGGCACCTTCCGTTCTTCGGTACCAATGGTTCAGCCGCGCCCTATTTAAGTCACCCCTATATAAGTGACAATCTGGCGTACAATGACCTTGCCGAACGGTTGCCTGAAGAGGGTCGCACACAGCTTCGATGCGATCCCGCCCCCATGGGTGCGCTGGCCTGCTGCTGAATCATGTTTGGCAAAGCGTTCTTGAGGGCGCCCCGCGCGGCATCAAGACTGTTAGGACGAATGCGGAAGGAGAAAGAGGGATGGTATCGAGGAGGGCCCTCGTGTGCGGCACGGCATCGCTTGCGCTCGCTGGAATTATGGGGCTGACAGGGTGCGAGGGCGGATCTGACGGGCTGGAGGGGAAGACGCTTTACTGCGCGCCCGCGTGGAATCCGGAGAAGATGCAGAGCGTGACGTTTTTGGACGGGGAGAACTGCCGTTACGTCGGTGAGCAAGAGCTCTCGGGCACATGGTCGAAGGATGACGATGCGGTGGTGATCGCGTTTCCGGGTTACGAGTCGATGACCCTGAAGAAGGCCGAAGGCGAGGAGTCGTACACGCAGTCCGGTTGGGAGGACCTGGGGGAGCGGTACTTCCCGACCGAAGAAGAGGCCATCGAGTATCGCGACGAGTTCCTAGCCGGCTGCGATGAGCGCGTGGCGGAACTTCTCGAATCGACGACATGGCGCCTCGACGTCGACGACAGGGTTCGGAAGGCTGAGGAGACAATCACGTTCAAGGACGGTGAGGGGACATTCACAAAAGGTGAATACGATAAAAGCCTGAGGTTCAACGAGGTCCCCGACGATGACGCGTGGATCGCTCGCGACCATTCGGGCGAGTATACGGTTGAAGTGGATTTGTTCACGGCGTCGCGCGTCGGCTCTTCAATGGCTCCGCGCTACGCGGGGACGCTCGTGTTGGGCGGCGATCCCGTGCCGTTCGCCTTGCACATTTACAAGAGCAGCCCATCGATCGAGCTGGATGCAACCATTCGGTTCACCGACGTGAAGGCGTTCCAGGAATAGGGGCTTTTGCCATCCGCTCGTAGCTCGGGGCGCATGCCCCTCTTGAAAGAAGGAGGTTCTGATGGGAAACAAGCGCTCTGGCGGCGCACTCCCGCTAATCGCAGCATCTGCCATTCTGGTCTCTACATTTGCGACGGGGCCTGTTGCCGCCCTGGCGGCAGGGGCGGGTGATCTCGAAATGCCGGTAGCCAAAGACGAGAGGGTCGCCTTGGCGACGGAAAGCCCCCCTATGTCCCCGATGGCCGGATCTGAGGGGGCCATTGCTGGCGATGGATGGGCCCTCGGAGAGGACGGCGTCCTGACCATCGAGAAGGACATCCCCAAGCCTTCCAACCTCAGGTACGAGTGGTGGCCCTATGATGAGCTGATCCGCGAGGTGAGGCTTGCCGAGGGCGTCACCGCCATCCCGAACGGCGCGTTCGTCTCGTACGGCAACGGCGACGTCGAGTTCTCGAACCTTACCAAGTTCACCGCGTGCTCGACCCTGAAGACCATCGGCTGGGATGTGTTCAGCGGAACGCGGAGCCTGACCGAGGTCCATCTCAACGACGGCCTTGAGGCCGTGAACCACAGCGCATTCGCGAACACCGGCATCACGTCCATCGCCCTCCCCGACAACGTCACTTGGGGAGGTGACTGCTTCGCCGGGTGCTCCCAGCTGGGCGGCACGCTGGTGATACCCGGCGGCTCGAAGTTCGAGGAGGGGCACAACGCGACGTTCCACGGGATTGGCGTCGACACCGTCATCGTTGAGGAGGGGGTCAAGTGGATTCCCAACGGCGCGTTCAACGGATGCGTGAACCTGAAGCGCGTCTATCTGCCAAAGTCCGTCGTGCAGATTGGGGACGTCCACGAGACCGTCCCCGGCATCTACTACGACTCGTTCGATCCCTGCATGATCGTCGGCTATAAGGGGACGGCAGCCGAGCGGTACGTCGACCATTGGCTCAAGGTGAACCCCGAGGGGAACCGCGGCCTCAGCTTCCACGCGATCGACGGCGAGGAGCACGAGTTCGGCCCGTGGGAGACGGTCTCCGAGGCGACCTGCATCGAGGCGGGCGCTAGGAAACGCGCGTGCGCGATCTGCGGCGCCGAGCGCACCGAGAGCCTGCCCGTCTTGGGTCATGCGTGGGGTGAGGGTGTCGTGACCGTCGAGCCGACCGTGAGCACGGAGGGCGCGAAGACGTTCACGTGCGGGAGGTGCGGCGCCACGCGCGCGGAGTCGATTGCGAGACTCGGGCAGGGGCCGTCTGCAACAAACGGCGGGAAGACCGAGGGCACGGGCGGTAGCCTCCCCGCAACGGGCGACCCTGCGTCCATGTTCGGGCTCCTGACCGTTTCCGGCGCGGCGATCGCCGCCGCTGGAGAGGCACTTCGTCGCAGGAGGTAGCGGAATCGGCAAAGCTGACAGACAAGCAAATGTAGAGGCCTCAGGGGGAAGTCCGCAAAGACCCTCCAGAGGCTAATCTCTATTTCTGCTGTCGTCGTTCGCAGGTGTTTTTAGATGTGCTGCGCTCAAGTTGCTTGAGGCAGTGCTTTTCGTCGGGGACCCTGATGGTTGCCACGCGCGCCTTCGTTGCCTGATGGGGCTGGTGCTTCGTCGAGGCGCGCGTGTGCAGGATAAGGAACGCGGCTGCACGCGTCGGGCCGTCAGGCAAGCCTGCCGCCCGTCGGCGCTGGTAGACGGGCTACCAGCGCCGATTCACGCCTGTATACGCAAGCGCGGTAATCGCTGGATGCAGACTACGAACCTGTCGAAACCCATGGTGGGGTCAACTACATGCAATTTCGGCGTCGTCACATGAAACGCGGGTCGCCGACTCCGGAAATAGCAGCCGCTATCTCGCCGAAAGTCGCCTCGTCGTCGCCCTGCCATGTCCAGACCGGCGCGGGCCTGAGGTTCTTGACGGGGCGTTCGGGCCTCATCTGCGCGAGCTTCGCGGCATCCGCTTCGTCGCCCCCAAGCCCGATGAGGTCGCCGGCGAACGTCTTTGAAAGCGGGAGCGACGAGCAGGCGTAGACGTCGCCACGGTCGATGATGAGGTGTCCGGCGTGCCAATCCCACTTCGCAAGGTCCTCGGGGCGGAACAGGCGCGCCTCGTGGAGCGTGCGGGACTGGGTCGATGAGCCCGTGTTCGCGCCGCGCGTGCGCGAGTTCTGGACCGTCTCCACTGTGTAAGAGCCAAGCGCCTCGGAGTAGTGCTTGCATGTCTTGAGGTCGTTCGAGGCGAGGAAGAGGGTCGTGTCGAGGTTGTTGAAGATCGCTGGGGCCTCGCTGCGGTAGACGGATTCGATTTGGGAGCGGTCCTGCGCCACGAAGGCCATCCTGACGCCCGCCCCACGGACGATCGAGACGTGTTTCTGCATCCCGTCGATCTTGGGCAGCTGCGCAAACTCCTCGAAGAGGCAGTAGACGGGATGGGGGAGACGACCGCCGCATTCCCTCTCCGCGACGCGGCGCAGGGTCTCCAGCGTTTGGGAAACGAAGGTGGCGACAAGGGCGTCGAGCGCGGTGCTCCCGCCGTTGAATTTGACGTAAAGGCACACGCGACCCTTGGCGAAGTCCTCGGGGCGGTAGTCGGAATTGGAGAGCATCGGACTGACGGACGGGTCGGCGTAAGGGTCGAGCGCGGCATTGAGGTTGGTCGCGAAGCCGCCGAACGTCTCTGCGGGGGCGAACGCCACGGCGGAGAGCTGCTGCCGCGCGCTCGAGCCGATGGGAAGCTCCTCGGTGATCCTCTGGAGGGTCTCTTGAGGCATGGACGCGAGCGCGGCGACGGTGGACAGGTTGCGGCATTCGTCCGGAACCCTTTCACTCGATGCGACGAACGCGCTGAGCCCGGAGAAGAGGATGCGCGCCGCGTTGGTCCAGATGGGCGAGGACTCATGGCGGTCGGGGATGAGCGTCGAGGCGAGGATGCGGATTTCGGCGGGCATCTCGTCGGGGCACCGGCCATTGACGCCCTTGGCGCAGTCTATGGCTGGCTGAAGGGGCAGCCATCCGTCGGAGGTCCTCGAATCGGAGAAGTCGATCATGACCACCTTCGCGCCGTTCTTTTCGGCGTGGCGCGCAGTGAGAGAATAAAGCTCGCCCTTGGGATCCAGGGTGAAGGTGGAGACGGGCGTCTCCGACTCGATGAGGGCGATTTGGGACGGTGCCAAGACCGAGGTCGTTTTTCCAGATCCGGTACCGCCGACGATGAGCGCGTTTTGGATGGGCGCGATGAGAAGGCGGTTCCGGGAGGCTCCGATGCCGCCGACGACGAGACCGGGCTGGGACTTCGCCCCGCGCTTCCACACCTTGAATCGACGTTGGAGGGTGAGCGGCGAGCTGATGATGCGCGCGTTTCCGTACGAGCGGTCCGGGCTCGGCTTGGGGCCCTCCCAAGCGCCGTTGTGGAATCCACGGTAGCTCGACAGCGCGATAGCGGCTGCGAGGGCGATGGAGCCAGCGCTGAGGAGCAGCGCGAGGACGAAGTCCACATCGACGGGGCCGAGGCCGAAGGTGCTCGCAATGGAGTTGGCATTTGCGGAAACGTTCTCGCGCAACGAGGGCCATGCCGCCGTCCAGAAGCCGAGGGCGGCGATGGCGAATCCCGTGAGCGCGATGGCGAAATCGGGCAATGGGCGGGGGAGCTTGTTGTAGGTCTTCATGACGTTCCTTTCCGTAAGGTGCTCGCCTTGCGAACCGTTTGGGTGTCTACGTGCTTGGGTGTCGGGTGCGTGCTTGCGGCGCGATGCTTCAGGAAACCGAAAATAACGACGCGGGCGAGGAGGCAGAGCATGCGCATCGACTGCCTGCCCGCCTGCTCGCTCAGGTCCTGTCGCCCTCGGGAGCTTGCGGGCCCCATTGCCGCCCTCGCGATGATGGAGGCAAGTCCCCTCAGCGCCCTAGGAACGCTCGGCGATATGCGGAGCAGGGCCTTAGCGCTTGGCAAGCGCTCGATGAGTGCCGTGTGGCGCTGCGACCACTTGCCGCTGCATAGGGCGTTGAAGATGGAGTCCGACTCCTTCTCCCCGAGGAGCGAGGAGGCTTCCTCGACCAGTGCCCGCTCCCTGCGCCTCATTTCGGGGGAGAGCAAGGGCTCGGATTCCGCCTGCGGCTCGCGTTCGGTAAAGCGCTCGGCGGCAGGACCCTGCCTCGCCGCCGCCGCGACGGCGGCGTTCCCGAGGCGCGTCCTCAGGTCGGATTCCGCTGCGGAGACGTGGGCCTCAAGGGCCGCCCCCTTGAGCCCCTTCAGCTCGGCGTGCTGCATGACCGCCTCCCTCCACTGGCTTTGCAGGGCTCGGGCATCGCGGTTTTCGCTTACGACGTGGGCGACCGCGACGTCGACTTCATCGCGCGCGCCGGGATGTCTTCGGGCGAGGACGCCGTATTTGAGCGAGCCCGTGGCGGGGAGCGCGGCGGCGACCCTCTCCTTGAGGTCTGCGTCTTTGAGGACCGCCTCCTTGACGGCATCGACAAGCGCGTCTCTTGCCTCCGTGCGAAGCATGTTGACCGGCTCGCGAAGGGGCTTGAGGATTTGGCGGGTCAGCTCCTCGTTTGCCGCGACCATCTTCTCCTTCGGCAGGAGCCGGTTGAAGGCACCCGATTGGTCCCATGTCAGGATGTGGACGTGGCGGCTTGTCTGCGACACGTGCATGGCGCAGACGTACCGTATGTCCTCGGGCGCGATGACTCCGAGGGATTCGACGTACCTCGGCCACGCCGCGCGGACGGCGCGCTCCCACTGCTGCTTGGTCAGGAGGCCGAGGCGCTCGGCGTCCTCGTTCCTCACGCTGATGACGCTCGTGATGACTGCGGAGGAGGTTGCCAGCAGCTCGCGCTGTACCTTGATGCGCTCCGGAATGCCGCTGGCGTCGAAGAGCGCGTGGCCCGCGTTGCGCTCGGCGACCGAGCCGGGGCGGAACCCGATGTAGCCGAGCTGGGCCATGAGGGCGTTCTCGCGCTCCACGCGAAGGTCGTCCTCGGATTTCAGTTTCACGGCTCCCGGGCGGTTGGCGATGTAGAGCAGACGGGTCGCCCCGACGGCGGCGTGGGACGCCGTGCCCGCGAGGGCGACCCTGTTGTTGACGATGATCGACGAGCCCGTCACGGCGTGCCCGCCTTCGCCTCGAGGTAGGGGATGCCGGACTGGACCTCCCCGCCGATGCGGGAGTAGTGCGACCACAGCTCCTCGCCGGGGGTGTCGTGCCAAGCGGGGATGATGGCGCGCGACACGTCGGTGAGCAGCGCCTGCGTGGCGATGCTCGCCTTGGTCCCACGGCTCGCGACCTTGGCGACCCTGTTCTCAAGGCGATCGGAGCTTTCCTCCATCTCAGCGCGAAGGAGGTTGAACTCCGCCTCGATCACGTCGCGGATGAGGCCACCCACGGGGGTGGCGAACACTGAGAGGGATTCGCAGGCGAGTCCCTTCTCAAGCAGGTCGCGGATGGCGTCGGCCTCCTTGAGGTCGTTGGCGGCGCAGTAGGACTGAATGCGCCCCTTCAGATGCGGGGTCATGCGAACGGACGTCACAACGGTTTGCTTGCGCGTCACTGGGCACCGCCCTTCTCAAGACAGTGGATGGGGGCGAGGGCTGTTAGGAGGTTGCAGCGCTTGCCCTTCATGGGGCTTTGTATGTCGAGGAGAAGCGCGATGCGGTCGCTCCCCCCATGCTCTCCCTCGCAAAGTTCCAACGACTTGTATTTAGGATTGCGGGCGGATATGGAGTGCGGTTCAGAGCCATTACTGCTATCACCGAAGGCTGGCAGGTTGGGAGAGGGGATAAGAAACCTGTGACTCTCTTCTGAAATAGGGGCGATTGCTCGGTGGCAGTAGCTGTCGAGCGTCAACGCTGACAGCGTGTATGGGATCAATGCGTTCATTGATGGCCTCCATCTGCTACCTCAGTAGGTAGCCTCAAAATCTTGTATGCGGAAATAGGGACGTATGAGGTCGCTCGACAGCAGGTCTCGGCAGACGGAGACGTCCCGAAAGAGGCGGAGCATGCCATGGTGACGGCGCGCTCCTCTGGGCCCATCCTGCCGTTTGAGTGCTGGTTGCGCGGGTCCCCGCGCATTTCTAAATCACCTCATGGAAGACGGCGTGCGCTCCGTCGAAGGTTAGGGGCACGGAGTCCAGAGCGCGGTAACGTGCCTTGATCGCGGTGAGCTTCAGCGCCTTGCGGTTGAAAACATCGCAGCGCTCTTTGTCCTCATGCAGGTAGAGGGCGTTGTCAAAGGAGTACTCGACGGTAGATGCGCCTCCGAACATCTTGAGAGAAGGCGGTTTCGAGCCGTAGAACTCGCGAGATACGCTGCTCGCAACGTACAAAGAAGTGCCGTAGGTGTTGCAGACCGCGCGGAGTTGAGTAACACAGTCATTTATAGCGAGACGTTCATCAGCGAATGGCGCAGCCGACTTCGTTGCCAATAGCTGGAGGTAGTCGATGAAAACGACTGGGGTTTTCCCGCAAGCGTGGATGCACTCTCCGACAAGCCGTCCGATGTCTGCGACAGAGGAGACTGAAGCGTAGCTGATGTTGGGGGCGATGGTGGCGCGGTAGCACCCGACCGCCGCCTCAAATGCAGCTAAAGAGGTTGTGTCGGCGGCAACGTTCTCGGGGATATCTCCAAGAGTGAGAGTTCCCTTGCTCAGGCGCACAAGGCTCTTGCAGACAAGCTTATGTGCCGGAAGTTCTTCCGTGATGAAGAGGACGGGGTTGCCGCTTGCTGCGACCCCGTCGGCAAGTTGGCCCATCAAGGTGGTTTTCCCTGCGCCGGGGCTGGCACCAAAGGCGGTCATCTGGCAAGGATATATTCCACCGAGAAGCCTGTTTGCAGGCCCAAAGTCAAATACGATTTTGGGCCTGTCCATCGAAATTAGGCCAAGATGCTTATCAAGAGCGGCATCCTCGAATTCAAGCTGTGGGATGGGGGAGGTTACAGGCTGCACGGCTCGGTCACCTCCAAGCGATGCAGGTAATTGAAGAAGCTGGACTCAAGTACGAACAGGCGGCTGTGGACTTTGATTCCGCATCCGCTCTCCTTAATGAGGCGCGCGGCGGTCACGTTGCAGAAGCCGGTGATCTCGCATATCTCGGGCACGCCGAGAAGGCGCTCACGTCCGAGGATGACTGGGACGATTGTTCCGGTGATCGCAGTGTCGTTGCTTTGCGAGTGAGGGATGACCGTCGTTGGAAGGTCAGAAGGGGGCGCGGCTATGGCGAGGGCCATGCCGTCAGGTGGTGTAGTCATGCTACTATCCTTAATGGTTAGCTCGTCCTCCCTCGTCATCCGCCAAGATTCGAGAGGGAGGGCGGGCGCCGATGCTACAGAGGGCTAATTCTTCGCCCCCTTGCCGCCCTCGTCGATAATCTCAATCCCATAGGGATTGCCAAGAACGGGGTTATGAGGCATAGCTGGGAAGCGGCCGATTGCGGGGGATGCGTCCCACTCTTCGAGGTTGAGGAGGTTTCCGTCAGAATCGTAGCGGGGTGTGACACGCTTCGCGAGAACCGACTCATATGCTGGGCAGACGCGTGTCACGACTTCGTCAATGAACTCCGCGACGATTTCGCCTCGATGGAAAACAACGAAATGGGGCATGCCGTACTTAGGACCGTTTCGGACCTCTACAATCGTGGCCTTATCCGAGTAGGGCGCATCGTCTTCGTTCGCTACGACCCAGTTCTCCGGATCGTCTGGGATCAAAAGCGCCTCGCCGCCTAGCATGGGAATCTTCCTCATAAGCTGGTCCGGAATAACCCCATCAGCAAGGGTCTCAAGGACTTCAGAAAGTCCTTTCAGCGCAGAGGTCTCGCGCTCGCGCTTTGCTCGAGAAAATTTATCTGAGGATGGCGTGGCGTTGAGTAATTCTTCGGAAGAAGCGTGCTCGCGGTCAACAAACTGCTTGAGCTTTGCAGCCTGTTCAGGGCTAAGTGAGAGGAGGGGGCCGAGACCGTTGTCCACCACGGCTCCGCGCGAGGCGGTGATGCCCTTCTTTGCGAGCAGGCCACGATATTGATCGATGTGGAAGTCGGTCTCTTCGTTGAGGTCGACGCTGCGTTTGATGCGCTTTGGTGTTTGGAAAATCATACTGCTCCTTTCTTCGCCCCTAGTGTATCACAAGTTATAGTACAGCTAATATTACAAAACGTATTATTGCTTGCACTACATATCTACTTGAGCAGGCTGCCGAAAAGGTCTGCCGCCGCGCGGTTGTTTTCTTCAACTGCCCGCACGTACATATTGAGGGTCGTGGTTGCGCTGGCATGGCCGAGCCATGCCTGAATCGTTTTTACGTCAGTGCCTTCAGCTGCAAAAACCGTTGCTACCGTATGACGAAGACCATGCGGGGTTAGGCCAACATAGTCTTTTCCGCGTCGGATTGTCTTTCCGTCGCGGGCGAAGGTGTGGGTCACCGTTTCGAACTGTCCGTAGCCGTTATCGACGCAATAGTTCCTGAACCATCGCCCGAAGTTGTGGCCGTCCATACGGGTGACGTATGGCAGTCTTCCGGCGGTGACCTTCTCAAGTCCGATGGAATGGACGATGGGGGTCTCGCCAGTCTGTTTCAGGCCAAGTTGATTAAGCTCGGATGCTTGTAAGATTCTCCATCTCTCAAGGTATTCCTTGAGAGATGGATTAACGGCAAGGTCACGGTTGCTCATGTCGGACTTGGGAGGGCGAAGCTGCTTATCGTTGGTGTATTGCCATCTGATGCGGATCTTGTCATCGCTGGGGCTGTAATCGTTCCATGACATGCCAAGTGCCTCACCTTTGCGAAGTCCAAGGTGGAAAAGAAGCATCGTGCACACGGTTGCCGGAGACATCGGTTCTGCAAGAAGGCGGTTATAGAAGTCGGGGAGCTGAGATATTTTCAGAGTCTCACGTGGCTTAAGGTCCATCTTCGGGGCCTTAACCTTTCGACACGGATTGCGATCGATGATCTCGTCATCAACTGCGCACTCCATGATCTGTCGAAGCTTTACATGAATACGGTGTAGTTCGCTTTCTGAGAAACGGCCAGTATCGCGAGCGTTCGCGTATGCCCTCCGTATATCGTCGGGGCGCAACGCTTTGAGTGGCATGTCTCCAAACAACTCACGGATATGTCGGATGTCGTAGTTTTCACGATTGTATGAAAGGGGGGACTTCATCTCGTCCTTGTGGAGCCTGTGGAACTCCTCTGCATAACCAGATACAGTCA
>ENA-UOJR01002921-UOJR01002921.1-human-gut-metagenome-genome-assembly--contig:-C115P-NODE-2921-length-11284-cov-5.408585_pt1 | contig 11284 bp, 10 predicted proteins | sample MGYA00242354_ERZ723901 | MGnify/ENA metagenome assembly ERZ723901
AACTTTGGACATGTCAGTGACCCTTCTTAGGCGGCCGGATTCAAGGCCGCGTGAACAAACAGCAATGAACTATATCATAGACGTCGACCTATGTGGGAAATCTTCACATTGGACGGCAAAAACGCATCACGGCGTGGGATGTGGCGCGTAACGTTGAACCATTATATATAGTACATCTGTTTGCGCAAGGGCGAAGAGCCGCTCCCATGCACAGATCTCATATTATTGAGGTATCTTAAGTGTTGAGCTTTTATGAAGTTCCGCGACGCATGTCTCATGGACGCCCCGGTGGCAAAAATATCTCCCGGAAAAACTGGGTTGGGGGTTCGATGAGGACATTCGCATTTTTACGTCGCCACAAGGCCAACGTGCTCATAGCTCTTGTCTTGCTCATGCTGCAGGCATACAGCGAGCTCACGTTGCCCTCGATTATGAGCGGTATCGTGGACACCGGAATCAGCCGAGGGGGCATACAGAGCGTCGTCCCCGACAAGGTGACTGAGGGCGACCTTGCCGATGTCGAGCTCTTCCTCTCTCCTGATGAACTCGAGCTCGTCGAGGGGTCGTATTCGAAGCCCGATTCCAGGGGCGTCCGCATTTTCGATGGGACCGAGGGCGATCGCGGTCAAATCGAGGGCTTCTTAGGCGAGGCCGAGATGGTCGTCTATCAGCTTCGCGAGGGCGGCGTGAAGGGTGGGCTATCCACCCAGGCATCGCAGGCGGGTCCAGAATCGACGGCGATTTCTCCGGCTGACGCGCGCGCCAAGGTCGTGGAGAAGCTCGGAGACGAGGGGGAGGCCTTGATCGCCTCCCAGGCTATCGGGTTCGTCAAGCTCGCGTATGCTAACGCGGGTGTCGATTTGGGGGCCCTGCAGACCGATTACCTTATCCGCGAGGGGGCGACCATGTTGGGTTACGCCCTTGCCGGCGCGCTCTGCGCGATAGCCGCGGCCTACAACGCGTCGCGAACGGCGGCGAAGGTGGCCCGCGACCTGCGTCACGACGTGTACGAGCGGGTGCTCTCCTTCTCGCCCGCCGAGATGGGCGAGTTCTCCGAGGCATCCCTCATCACGCGCGCGACCAACGATATACAGCAGATCCAGATGGTGCTCGTCATGTGTCTGCGCATGGTGCTGTTCGCGCCCTGCATGGGCGTTGGCGCCGTGGCGAAGGTCATCGGGTTCGGGTCGACCGGCCTGCAGTGGATCATCGTCGCGGGGCTCGTCGCGATCTCGGTGGTCATCGGGGCGCTCATGGCGTTCACCATGCCCAAGTTCCGCCGCATGCAGGACCTGGTCGATCGGAACAACCTCGTGGCTCGCGAGATCGTGACGGGCGTCATGCCCATCCGTGCCTTCGGGCGCTCGAAGAGCGAGGAGGCCAGGTACGACGAGGCGAATCGCGAGCTCACCGCCACGTACATCTTCACGAACCGCGCCATGAGCTTCATGATGCCCATCATGATGATGATCATGAACCTCATCTCCGTCGCGATCGTGTGGTTCGGGGGCCAGGGCGTCGATGCGGGCACGATGCAGGTCGGCGATCTCATGGCGTACATGAATTACACGATGCAGGTCATCATGTCCTTCATGATCATAACCATGGTCGCGGTCATGCTGCCCCGCGCGGATATCGCATCGGAGCGTGTGCAGGCGGTCCTGAATACGAAGTCAAGCATCAAGGATCCCGCCAAGACCCTGGAAGGGGCCCGGCGTCATATGACCGCCGACGGCTGCGAGGTCCCCTGGACGGGCGTCCTCTCGTTCAACGACGTCTCTTTCACGTACCCCGGCGCCTCGTCGCCAACCATCGAGCACGTCTCGTTCACGGTGCGGCCGGGGCAGACGCTCGGCATCATCGGCTCGACCGGAGTGGGCAAGTCAACGCTCGTGCAGCTCATCCCGCGTCTGTACGATGTCACTGGCGGATCGGTGACGGTCGACGGCGTGGATGTGAGGCGCATGGGGCTGGAGGAGCTTCGCGGGCTGATCGGGTATGTGCCCCAGAAGGGCGTGCTCTTCTCCGGTGACATCGCGGGAAATATCGCATATGCCGACCCCGAGATGCCTTTAGAGCGCGTGGAGCGGGCCGCGCGAATCGCTCAGGCGGACGAGTTCATCGAGGCGAAGCCCGATGGCTACGGCAGTCCGATATCTCAGGGCGGCGCAAACGTCTCGGGTGGTCAGCGGCAGCGTCTCGCCATCGCCCGGGCTTTGGCCGTCGACCCCAAGATCCTCGTGTTCGACGATAGCTTCTCGGCGCTGGACTACAAGACCGACGCGGAGTTGCGCTCCGCCCTGGCTCGCGAGGCGCGGGGGAGCGCCGTGGTGATCGTCGCACAGCGCATCGCGACCATCATGCACGCGGACCAGATCATGGTGCTCGACGACGGTCGCGTGGTGGGGCAGGGGACCCACGAAGAGCTCCTGCGGACGTGCGATGCCTATCGAGAGATCGCCGTGAGCCAGCTCAGCTCCAGGGAGCTCGGTATTGAGGAAGGGGAGGTGCGCTAGCATGCCCGGACATATGGGACACGGCCGCGGTCACGCGACCGAGAAGGCCAAGGACTTCAAGGGGACCCTGCTCAAGCTCATCACCTATCTTGCCCGCGATTGGCCGATGGTTCTCGTCGCGCTGCTGGCCGCGGTCGGCTCGGTCGCGTTCAACGTGGCGGGCCCACGCGTGCTCGGCGGGGCCACCACGGCCCTTTTCGAGGGCATCGCGGCGAAGGTGGGCGGCACGGGCGGCGTCGATTTCGACCTCGTGGGCCGCATTCTCGCCACGGCCCTGTGCATCTACCTCACGTCCGCCGCCCTCAACCTCGTGCAGGGGTGGCTGATGACAGGAATCACGCAGCGCGTGTGCTACCGCCTGCGCAGGGACATCATCGAGAAGATCGACCGGATGCCGCTCGCGTATTTCGAGCGGGTGAGCACGGGCGACGTGATGAGCCGTGTCACCAACGACGTCGACACGTTGGGGCAGTCGCTCAATCAGATCGTGACGCAGCTTGTGACATCCCTTGCCCAGCTTGTCGGCGTGAGCGTCCAGATGCTTTCACTGTCCGTGGCCCTCGCCGGCGTCACGTTCCTGACCGTCCCCCTGTCGCTTCTGGGCGTGGTGCTCGTCGTGCGCGCCTCGCAGCGCCATTTCCGCCGCCAGCAGGCTTTATTGGGACAGGCGAACGGCATCGTGGAGGAGAGCTTTGCCGGGCAGACGATCATCCAGGCCTTCAACCGGGCGCCTCGGGCGGTTGCCGAGTTCGACCAGGTGAACGACAAGTTGTGCGAGTCCGGGTGGCGCGCGCAGTTTCTCTCGGGCATCATGCAGCCCATCATGGGCTTCGTGGGCAACTTGGGGTATGTCGCCGTCGTGGTGGTCGGTGCATTCCTGGCGATCGGCGGGTCGATCACCGTCGGCGACGTCCAGGCGTTCATGCAGTACGTCCGCAACTTTACCCAGCCCATCACGCAGCTCTCCCAGGTCTCAAACATGCTGCAGATGCTCGCCGCCGCGGCGGAGCGCATCTTCGAGTTCCTCGATGAGGCCGAGGAGGAGGACGTGGACGAGGCGTTGGCGGCGGGGAGCGGCCGGGGCGCGGTGTCCTTCGAGCACGTGAGGTTCGGCTATGTACCCGAGAAGACCGTCATCAACGATTTCTCCTGCGATGTGGAGCCCGGACAGACCATCGCCATCGTGGGGCCCACCGGTGCGGGGAAGACCACCCTCATGAAGCTTCTCATGCGCTTCTACGACGTGAGCGACGGCTCGATCCGCGTTGACGGTGCCGACGTGCGCGATTATCGCCGCGGCGACCTCCGTTCCAAATTCGCCATGGGCCTCCAGGACACTGGGCTGGTCCCGGGGACTGAGAGGGAGAACATCCGGTACGGCAACGACGATGCCGACGACGCCATGGTCGAGGCGGCGGCGCGCGCGGCCCTCGCCGACCATTTCATCCGCACCCTGCCGGGCGGGTACGACTTCGAGCTGAACGAGGACGCCTCGAATGTGAGTCAGGGCCAAAAGCAGCTGATTACCATCGCACGCGCGCTCCTTGCTGATCGTCCGATCCTCATCCTCGATGAGGCGACCTCCAACGTCGACACCAGGACCGAGGGGCGCATCCAGCGCGCCATGGACATCCTCATGCAGGGCCGTACGAGCTTCGTGATCGCCCACAGGCTTTCCACCATCAAGTCTGCCGACCGGATACTCGTGCTGCGTGACGGCGATATCGTGGAGTCGGGAACCCATGAGGAGCTGCTCGCGCAAGGCGGTTTCTACGCCGACCTGTATAACAGCCAATTTGATACGGGCGAGTAGCGACAGGGCCCGCCGGCGACCTGCTCGGGCCGCGGGCGGGCCCCTCGCCGCACCGCCGAATGTGTCCATAGGTGTGTAAACGTCGATTGCCGCGCGTCTCGTCATTTACGAGTAGTACCATTATCGGGATTATCCCCATTGTGCGTGCCGTTGCTGCCGCATTGCGGAAGGAGATATATGCTTGGAAATATCGCCGGGACCCTCAATGTCTCGAACGAGGTAATTGCCGATATCGCCGGTTATGCCGCCATGTCCTGCTATGGCGTGGTCGGGATGGCCGAGCAGCTGCAGGGCGCCGAGAGCGTCCGCCTGCTTCCGGGTCAGCGCCTGCGCAAGGGCGTTTTGGTGACGACGCGCGAGGACGGCCTGACCGTCGACCTCCACGTGGTCATCGAGTCGGGAGTCAACATGCGCTCGGTGAGCGAGAACCTCGCCAGCTCCGTCGCGTTCACCCTGTCCGAGATCGCTCAGATCGATCCCGCGCAGCTCAAGATCGCCATCCACATCGATGGGATGAAGTCCCGCTTCTAAAGGTGCGCATTGTTCGCACAGACCCGCATTCACGAGACGAAAGTGCCAGTACAGATGATTGCAAAGACTATTCGCACCTGCTTCCCCATCGCGGTTGCGGCCGTGGCCGACAAGGCAGAGGAGATCAACAAGCTCAACGTGTTCCCCGTGCCTGACGGCGATACGGGCACCAACATGTCCCTCACGCTCCAGTCCGTCGTCAAGGAGCTCGCGGCCCTTCCCGTCGACGCTGACATGGACGGCATCGCCGGCGCCATCACGCATGGCTCGCTTATGGGCGCGCGCGGCAACTCCGGCGTCATCACCTCGCAGATTCTGCGTGGTGTGGCAGAGGGGCTTCGCGATGCCGGCGACCCCATCGACTCCGCCGACATAGCCGCAGCGTTCCGCCGCGCCGTCAAGGTGGCCTTCCAAGCCGTGCGCAAGCCCATCGAGGGAACGATCCTCACCGTCTTGCGCGACGTCTCCACCAAGGCGGACGAGTGCGAGAAGAAGCGCCTCTCGGTCGAGGAGACCCTCGATGCCCTTGTCGTCGAGGCGTATCAGTCCGTCGCCCGCACCCCCGATCTGCTTCCCGTCCTCAAGGAGAACGGCGTGGTCGACTCGGGCGCCTTCGGCTTCGCGATCTTCCTCGAGAACTTCGTGGCAGCCGCGCTCGGCCGCACCTCCAAGATCGAGGACTTCTCCGCCACCTTCGATGCCGGTTCCGCCAAGGCGGGGGCTCTCGATCGCGTCAAGATCGAGGCGAATGATGACTGGGAGGGCTCCGAGTTCCGTTATTGCAACGAGTTCCTCTTCAAGGCCGAGCATCCGTTCGACGAGGACGAGGCGCTCAAGTTCCTGGGTTCCATGGGCGACTGCGAGCTGCTGGTGGGCGCTTATCCCGATTACAAGGTCCACGTCCATTCCAACACCCCGAACCTCGTGCTCGAGCACATGCTTCAGTTCGGCCAGGTCTACGAGGTCTTCATCCATAACATGGACCTCGAGGTCGCCGAGCGCACCGCGAAGATTCATGCCGACCAGGAGGCCGCGGCAGAGCCCGCCAAGCCCCTGGGCTTCGTGGCAGTCGCCGCCGGTTCCGGCGAGGCCGAGATCCTCGAGTCCCTTGGCGTTGATGTGGTCGTGTCGGGCGGTCAGACCATGAACCCCTCGACCGCCGACCTCCTCGAGGCCGTCGGGCGCGTGAACGCCGAGGCCGTCATCATCCTGCCCAACAACGGCAACATCCGCATGGCCGCCGAGGCCGCGGCCAACGCATGCGAGGACAAGCGGGTCTTCGTCGTGCCCACCAAGACGGTTCCGCAGGCCTTCTCCGCCCTGTTCGCCAATATGCCCGACATGCCCGTCGAGGATGTCGTCGAGGCCATGACGGAGGCCAAGTCCGAGGTTCGCGACGGCGAGGTCACCCGTGCGGTCCGCGACAGCCAGGCTTCCGACGGCACCCCCATCCACGACGGCGACGTCATGGGCATCATCTGCGACTCCATCGACATCGTGGGATCCGACGTCAAGCAGGTCACCCTCGACTGCATCAATCGCATGATGGAAGAGGAGGAGGGCGACTCGCTGACCATCCTCGCCGGCGAGGAGCTCGACGACGAGGCCTTCCAGGAGATCCTCGACGCCATCGAGGAGGCCCAGCCCGACCTTGAGATCGATGCGCATCGCGGTGAGCAGCCGCTCTATCCCGTCATCTTCTCCATCGAGTAGGCGCTGCGCCAGATGACGGACGCATGCATCGCCCCGCGCGCCGCTGCACGACTCGCGCGGACCTGCTCGCTGTCCGAGGACATCTCGCGGCTCAAATATGTTTCCGGATCAAGGGAGGAGGCCCTCCGCAGGCTCGGCATCGAGCGTGTGGGGGACCTCCTTCTCCATGCCCCGTTTCGTTATCTGGACTTCGCCCATGCGCGATCTGTGGAGTCCGCGCCTCTGGGCGAGGTTTCCACCATCGTGGGGACCGTCGACGCCGTCTCCAATAGGCCCACGTCCAAGCGCGGCATGACGGTTACCGAGGTATTTCTCCTTGATGAGTCCGGCGTGCTCAAGGTAGCCTTCTTCAAGCAGCCCTGGATCGCCCGAGAGTTCCACCGTGGGGACCGTGTCGCTGTCATCGGCAAGGTGGAATTCGCCTATGGGTTCAAACAGATGGCCTCCCCTCATTACGAGAAGCTCGCGGCCGACGGCCCGTGCGGGGCGACCCCGCCCGTCCATGCGGTCCGCGAGGGGGTGAGCCAGGCGGGGATGCGAAGGCTCGCATCCGTCGCCCTCGAGGGCGCTGGTTCCTTTTGCGATCCCGTGCCCGCCCCCTTGCGGGCGCGCCGCGGCCTGATGAGCTTGTCCCGGTCGGTGAGGGCCATGCATTTCCCCCGTCTTATGGGCGAGGTCGGTCTGGCGCGGCGCCGGCTTGCGTACGATGAGTTGCTGTACCTCCAGCTCGGGCTTCGACTGCGCAACGACGCCAACCTTTTGGGCGTGGGCGCGTTGCGTCACACGCCCGGCGCGCGAGTGGAGGCCATGCGGGCTGCGCTGCCGTTCTCGCTCTCCGATGAGCAGCAGATCGCCGTTCGCGAGATCCTGGATGACATGTCCCGTCCCGATCGGGTCATGAACCGCCTGCTGCTGGGCGATGTCGGTACGGGAAAAACCGCCGTGGCGTGCATGGCCCTCGCCGCTGTGGCCGATTCCGGCACCCAGGCGTGCGTCATGGCCCCCACCGGGGTGCTCGCCCGCCAGTACGCCGTCAAGTCCGGCCCCCTGCTGGACCGGGCGGGGATCCCCTGGGCCCTCCTTACCGGTTCGACCCCGCCCGGCGAGCGGCTTGACCTGCTCGGCCGGCTGGCACGCGGCGAGGTGACCGTCCTATTCGGGACGCATGCCGTTTTGGGCGATGAGGTCCAGTTCGAGCGCCTCAGCCTCGTCGTGATCGACGAGCAGCATCGATTCGGTGTGGGCCAGCGCAATGCGCTTAGGGCCAAGGGGCCCGGGGCGGACCTGCTCGTCATGACCGCGACGCCCATCCCGCGGACGCTCGCGCTCTCCGTGTACGGAGATCTGGATACGAGCGTCATCCGACACCGGCCCGTTGCGGGTGCCGGCGTCGACACACAGGTGCTGGAGAGCCCGAACCGCGACATCGCGTACGGGGCCCTGCGTGAAGCGCTCGCCCAGGGCAGACAGGCGTATGTCATATGCCCCATGGTCTCACCCCAAGAAGGGGCCGAGGAGCTTGAGGATGTGCCCGGTCTCGATGTGGATGAAAATGGCCGCGCGCGCCAGGCGGTGACCCTTCACGACGTGGAGACCGAGTTGCGCCGCATTCGCCGGCTCCTGCCCGACTCGCGCGTCGAGATGCTGCACGGCAAGATGCCCGCCCGCACGAAGGACGAGGTGATCGACGCGTTCAGGACGGGCGAGATCGACGTGCTCGTATCGACTACCGTTGTCGAGGTGGGCGTGGACGTGCCGAACGCCACTGTCATGATCATCGAGAACGGGGAGCGCTTCGGGCTCGCGACCTTGCATCAGCTCCGAGGCCGCGTGGGCCGCGGCTCCCTGCCGGGCACCTGCATGGTCGTCACCGAGGTCAGATCCCGCCGCGGCGTGCGGAGCCCCGCCCTCGATCGACTGCGCGCGTTGGCGGGGACATCCGACGGGTTCGAGCTCGCCGAGATGGATCTTCGCCTTCGCCATGAGGGCGAGATACTCGGTCTGAGGCAGCATGGCGGCGTCACGTTGCGCTTCGTGGACCTCGGTGCGGATGCGGAACTTGTCGAATCCGCGCACGAAGACGCGCAAGAGCTGTTACGCTACTCGCGTGACTTGACCGCCGTGGCAACCATGCCGCTTCGTCACGAGGTGGTCGATCGTTATGGTGATGTTCTCAAGGAGGTCAGTGGAGGATGAGGATCGTAGGAGGGGAGTGGAGGGGCCGTCCCGTTGAGCCGCCGCGAGGTCGCGATGTGAGCCGGCCCACGACGGATCGCGTCCGCGAGGCGATCGCCTCCATGCTTGAGAGCGCGCTTCCGGAGGGCATTGCGGGGTCTCGCGTGCTCGATGCGTTCGCCGGGTCGGGTGCGCTCGGCATGGAGATGCTCTCGCGGGGCTCCGCGCACGCGACGTTCTTCGATCTCGACCGAGGCGCGTCTTCGCTGGTGAAGCGCAACTTGGCTAAGTTGGGGTGCGCCCCCTCCCGCTTCGATGCGGTGTGCGCGGACGTCCTGCTCGCGGCCCGTCGCGGTCGGGTGCCGGGCGGTCCGTTCGATGCCGTCTTGATCGACCCGCCTTACGCCCTTGGCGTGCAGCCCGCCGTTGAGCTCGTGCGGGACCTTTCATGCCACGGCCTGCTCGCCGACGGCGCCATCGTGATGTTCGAGCGCACGTCCTCCACGCCTGCTCTCGAGCTCGAGGGGTTCGCCCGTGTGAAGGAGAAGCGCTATGGCCAGACGTGCGTCGATTTGCTGAGGCTCGGGTGAGGTTGATATGGTTGAGCGAATAAGCCACGTTCTGGTTCCCGGAACGTTCGACCCCATCACCTTCGGCCACATCGACGTCGTGCGCCGCGCTTTGAGGATATGCCCCAAGGTGACGGTCGCCGTGGCCGAGAGCCTGGGGAAGAACGGCGTGGGGACCACCTTCACCTTGGATGAGCGCGTTGCGTTGGCCCGCCGCGCCCTCGAGGGCCTTGAGGGCGTCGACGTCCTGCCCTTCACGGGCCTTCTCGTCGACTTCGCCGCCCAGGTTGGCGCGGGAGCCGTGGTCAAGGGGCTGCGGGCCATGACCGATTTCGAGTACGAGCTGCAGCAGGCCGACCTCAACTACCGGCTCGACGCGGGGCTGGAGTCGATCTTTGTCATGAGCTCGCCTGAATACGGCTACCTGTCCAGTTCCGTGGTTCGTCAGATCGCGTCGTTCGGCGGGAACGTGGAGGATTTCGTCCCTCCCTGCGTGGCCGAGGCGCTAAAGGGTCGTTTTGCGTAGGCTACCTGCCGCAATCGGCCCAAGATACGGTTGTGGTACCATAATCCGTTAGAGTGAAACAGCAGAAAGGAGTCCCTCATGCCGGTCGAGAACCTCCCGGGTGAGCGCATCGAGAGCCTTGTCGATGAGCTCGAGGGCATCATCGAGGAGGCGCGCCCCCCGTTCGGCAAGGGTGCGCAGCAGAAGATCATCGAGACCGATGTCTTCTTCAACATCCTCGACGAGATTCGCATGAGCTATCCCGAGGAGTGGCAGAAGTCGCGTCGCATCCTCAAGGAGCGCGAGGAGCTTTTGGCGAGCGCCGCCGCCCAGGCGGACTCGATCATCGCCGATGCGCAGCAGCAGGCGCTCACCATCGCCTCTGAGCAGGAGATCGTTCGTCTGGCACAGCAGCAGGCCGATGACATCCGGGACCGCGCCAACCAGTACGAGCGCGAGACCCGCTACGCCGCCGAGGATTATGCCGAGCAGGTCTTCACGCACCTGGAGGAGAACCTCAAGTCGCTCACCGGCACCGTCTCCCGTTGCCGCCAGCAGCTGAACGACAGCGCGGTTCAGAACCAGAACCAGGGCTGGTAAGATGAGCTGCCTTGGTTCCGTCGTCGTGGACCTCTCGGATAAGCTCGAGAACCCCGGCGACTCCCTTCCGCTTTCGGGCCGCATCGACGCGGATGGCTACTCCGTCGGGGACAAGGCGCTCCGCCTGCCGGAGGGTGCCTCGTACGACGTGGTGCTTACCAACGCCGGCGATGGGATTCTCGCCACCGGCATCGTCCGCGCCCTGGTGCAGGGGGAGTGCGATCGCTGTCTCGATGACGCCTCGTTCGAGGTCTCCGGTGAAATCGAGGAGTACTTCCTCTTCGAGGAGCCCGAGGATCCGGAGAGCTATGAGGATGGCTTCGAGCTCGTCGGTCCCGACCGCGTCGTCGACCTGGGTCCCGCCATCTCCGACGCCGTCGTCATGGACACGCCGTTCGTCGTGCTGTGCCGCCCTGACTGCCAGGGTCTGTGCCCCGTGTGCGGCGCCAATCTCAACGAGGGCGATTGCGGCTGCGCAAGCGCCGCGGAGAAGGCATGGGTCGAGTCGGATGAGAATCCCTTCGCCGCGCTCAGGGACCTCAAACTCGATTGATTCCTTGGTTTTGTTTTTTGATGTTTTGTGTATGCCGATAAGTTCTGTTATTATCGGTGCTTGCGCGTAATCGCCGCCAGTTATGAGTTGTAAGGAAGGTCAACATGCCAGTACCTAAGCAAAAAAAGGGTCGCGCTAAGACGCACTCTCGTCGTTCGACGAACATGAAGATCAACGCTGCTTCCCAGTCCACCTGCCCTCGTTGCGGTGCCGTGAAGCTCCCGCACCACGTGTGCGGCAATTGCGGTTTCTACAAGGACCGCGAGGTCATCGTCGTCGAGTAAACTCGACTGGCGGTTACGTTGAGTT
>ENA-UOJR01002923-UOJR01002923.1-human-gut-metagenome-genome-assembly--contig:-C115P-NODE-2923-length-11275-cov-5.390196_pt1 | contig 11275 bp, 10 predicted proteins | sample MGYA00242354_ERZ723901 | MGnify/ENA metagenome assembly ERZ723901
GAAGGTCTGTCCGCCTGTTAATTTACACTGGCAACATTGGCAATATTCTCCAGTTGCATTACATCTATAATCCTCATCATACTCATTCCCGTTGCGAAATGGGATAACTATGACATAAGGGCAATTATAAAAATCCATATGCTATTCCTCTCTCCATAACTCACGGAAATATTAATATGATAGCATCTGTATAACCATTTGTTTACTTTCCAAATTCTTGAATCTGAAACAGCCCTTATTAAACAACATTCTAAAATTATTAATGATTAAAGCGTTTTTAGCCAACATGACGTAATTAATACTATGGTCATCAGTTGTGAGTGAAAGCTTAGTTGGATATGAAGCATCATATTTATCAGTCACGTACATAATTCCTAAAGTCTCATAGTCATAAATCGCATAGTGTTTGTTAAGATATTTGACTGTGTACAGGTATCTGCCACGACCCTCCGGTTGCTCAATGAAGGAATAATTATCGTTAAGATAAACATTTTGAGAAGCGTAAGCCACATAGTCGCTGGACGCGAAAGCCCTGTTAAAACCTGATTCTAATTGTGCGTCAGACGCAGACTGTATGAAACCCTGTTCCAGCACATAGCCGTCACCCTTAAGAAAATTTGTATCTCGTTTCAGCCTAGTAGAAATCCCCAGAGCCGAATAATACGGGTTAAGCAAACTAACCGTGTTACCGCACATGTAGACCGGCACATAGCGAATCTGTTTACCATTACCACGGGCTATACTGGTGTGAACTGAAAGCAGTTTCCGAATTTCATCTGAGCAATATTTGCCTGTCTCACTCTGAAATTCATCCATTAGCATTCGTTCCACATCATTAAATAGGTGGCTATATTTCTTTATCGCATCCGCGTTGTTAAGCGCGATAGCGTATCCGCATGGTTCATCATTCAAAAACAATTCATGGAATATTCCTTTTGCCATGGGCTTACTAGTCATAGTATCATCTGGATAAAACAACCCATGAATATCCTTGAAAAACTTTTCAGCCACGTCAGACAATTCATAATTGAATCTATAAATCAAACAAAATTTTCCTTGACCAGCTTTAAATTTTTTAACGAAGTAGCGGTTAAACCAGGTTGTTTTACCACCCGTTCGGTTAGTGGTTACTAAAAACAATTCTGGCTTTTTACCGTTAATATCTTTGAGGGACAAAAGCTTTGTTCCATCATAGTAAGCCATGACTAACCTCCTTTTACTAAAATTTTGCAAATGTAACACATTTCAATATCTGTATTTCCACATATATTATATCATAAATATGTTGCAATTGCAAGACTTTTGTGATATAATAAAAGATAGAAAGGGGGATATCCATGGAAGATATTGTAAGTATTATTAGCACGGTAGGATTTCCAATTGCTCTTACGTTAATCCTACTGTGGTACATCTATGACAGCAACAACAAGCACAAAGAGGAAATTGATAAAATGTCCGAAGCATTAAACAATAATACTTTGGCATTAACAAAACTTCTTGACAGAATGGAGAGTGAAAAACATGTTTAATGGCATTGATGTGTCCAGACACCAGGGGGACATTGACTGGGACAGAGTAAAACCAAATGTAGATTTTGCAATCATCCGAGCTGGCTTTGGAAAGAACAACATTGATGCTAAAGCCAGAAGAAACGTATCAGAATGTGAAAGATTAGGAATCCCATACGGTCTTTACTGGTTCAGCTACGCGCTACACCCGGAAATGGCTAAAAAGGAAGCCGAATACTTAATTGAGTTTATCGGAGAACATAAGCCGGAATATCCAATTGTGTACGACTTTGAGTATGATACGGTAACACATGCCACGAAAAACGGTGTAAGCATTAGCAGACAGTTTGTGCTAGACTGCACAAAAGAATTTTGCCGCACCCTGGAAGAACACGGATTTTACGCTATGTTTTATACCAACCTGGATTACTACAGACGTTATTATCAGACAAGCGCAGTTGCTGAAAAGTATGACATGTGGTACGCGAGATATGCAGAATCACCCGGGCGCTCCGTAACGTTGTGGCAGAAATCCGATTCGGGAAAGATACCAGGAATCAATGGAAGGGTTGACCTTGACCAAACCGAAAGGGATTATCCGTTTATTATTAAACGCGCTAAGCTTAATAATTGGAGGTAATTACATGCCATCTATACAATCTGCTTATAATTGGGCAATTGAAACCTGCGCTAAGGAAAACGTAGGATACTCTCAAACATACAGAAACCAGCAAACGGTAAATGGTATTACATACTACGACTGTTCATCCTTTATCTGGTACGCCTTGATTGCTGGTGGTTGGGACTTAGTATCTGTGTGGGGAACATGGCCTTTTACAACAAGCAGTATGGCCGGCGTGTTAAAACAAGTAGGATTCACAAAACACGCACCGGACATTACATGGTTGCCAGGCGACATCGTTATTAGGACAAAGCACACTGAAATGGTATTTGATACTACGAGAACCATGGGTGCGCACTCAGCAAACGTGCCGTTGGAACAACAGGTATCTATTAACGCTAACGATTCACGTGGTAACTGGTTAGAACTATGGCGGTGGGAAACCAGTGCTACAAATGAATGGATTAAGGGAAATTATTATTTGTCGATTGGAGAAATGCAGAACAACGCTACTATCCAATTTGCGTATTTTATGTCTAAGGGCTGGACAGCCGAAGCCGTAGCGGGTCTACTCGGAAATCAACAGGTAGAATCAACGCTTAACCCTGGAATATGGCAGAACTTAACACCAGGCGGTGGTTGGGGACTAGTCCAGTGGACGCCATCAACAAACTATACCGACTGGGCAGACGCTAACGGCTATGCCCGTGATAGCGGAGAAGGGCAGATGGAATGGATTGACACACAAACAGTCCCGTCTGGACAATGGATTCCGACAACACAATACCCTGAATCGTTTGTAGAATTTAAAGTTAGCACGCAAACACCTGAATACTTAGCAGATTGTTTTCTTAAAAACTTTGAACGACCCGAAATTATTGACCAACCAAAACGACAAGAATACGCGAGGTATTGGTATGACTGGATTAAAAATGAATATGTTCCACCGCCCAATCCACCAAATGCTGGTGAGCGGTCATACAAAATGCCATTGATATATTATAACAAAATTTTTTAGGAGGGAAAAACATGGCAACGCTTGACAGAGAAAAGTTCTTTGAGCGAATCAAGGAACGCCTGGGAGAGGATGATTCTGATGAGGCATTATCTTTTCTGGAAGATGTAACCGACACCTATGACGACCTTGAAAGACGGGCAGCGGGTGACGGTGAAGATTGGAAGGGCAAATATGAAGCCCTTGATGGAGAATGGAGAAAACGCTATAGAGAGCGTTTCTTCGGAACCCGCGAAGAAGTAAAAGAGGAACAAGAGGAAGATGTGAAAGATGACGGCAAAGTCCGTTCGTTTGATACATTATTTGAGGAAAGAGAGGGCGAATAATTATGCCAATTAAACCAGAAAAAATTACACTTAGTGATGTGCAGGCTAACGCCGCTTCCGCTTATAGCGCGGAAAATCCTGATGTATCCGCAACTAATTTACAGAAGGCTACCGCGCAGATTTTAAACACAATCCGTGACAACGCATCTGCGAACTATCAGAACTATGTACCAGAACTGACAGCAGGTAATGACACAGCATTACGTCAGATTGGAGCAGTCATCATGGATTTACAGCCGCTTAGGAACGAATTTTTAACGGCTCTCATGAACCGAATCGGGCGCGTGCTGATTACTTCTAAAATGTTCTACAACCCGTGGGCTGGAATGAAAAAAGGTCTGCTGGAATTTGGTGAAACTGTAGAGGAAATCTTTGTTAACATTGCTAAGCCTTATCAGTTTGACCCAGCTGTTGCTGAATCTGAAGTGTTCAAACGCGAAATTCCGGACGTTCGTGCGGCATTTCATATCATGAACTACCAGAAATTTTACAAGCAGACTATTAGCAACGACCAGCTTAGACAGGCGTTTCTGTCATGGCAGGGCATTACGGACCTGATTGCAAAAATCGTAGATGCTATGTATACAGGCTCTAACTATGACGAGTTTCTGACTATGAAATATCTCATTGCTAGAAACGTGCTTGACGGGCGTATGCATGTAACTGAAATTGCCCCCGTATCTGCTGAAAACGCAAAGACAATCGTTTCCACCATTAAGGGAGTATCCGGAGTATGGCAGTTCCCCAGCACACAGTACAATCTTACAGGTGTAACCACCTTCACAGATACCCGTGACCAGATGCTTATAATGAACGCCAAATTCAATGCTGTGATTGACGTTGAGGTTCTTGCTTCTGCATTCAACATGGAAAAAGCTGAGTTCATGGGCAATCGTATACTGGTTGATACCTTTAGCTTTAGCACAAGTGACAACAACAGGCTTGCAGAACTGTTTGCTAACGACCCCAACTTTGTGCCGTTAACTGATGCTGAAAGAACCGCACTTGATGCAATTCCAGCAGTTATGGTAGACCGCGATTGGTTCATGGTGTTCGATAACTTCTACAACTTCACCGAAAACTACAACGGGCAGGGTCTTTATTGGAATTACTTCTATCACACCTGGAAAACGTTCAGTGTTTCCCCGTTTGTTAATAACACCGTTTACGTGGGAGGTGCCCCAACTGTAACCAGTGTAACAGTAACCCCTAAGACTGCAACTGTTAACAAAGGTCAGTTGGTTAAAATGTCGGCCACTGTTGTTACTACAAACTTTGCACCTAAGTCTGTTACATGGACGGTTACTGGGGGTACTGATTCTACCATTGATATCTACGGCAACCTAGTTGTCGGAGAAGATGAAACAGGCACAACCCTCACCGTTACAGCTACTTCCACATTTGACAGCACAAAGACTGACACAGCGACAATCACTGTATCAGCTTAATACAGGGGGGTTTATCCCCCCTCTTAAGGAGGTCATATGTACGTAAATCCAAATACTAACGTCCATATTCTTAAAAACGTTCCACTGGATAACACCTATAGGAACACAATTTATTTTAGTACAGCCGCCCAGCAAGCAAGCTATTTTGCTAGTCTGTCAAAGTTTTCACTAACAGAATACACCTATCAGAGGATTGATAAAACCATTAACGTTGGTATAAACGCCGAATCACTCTATGACTGTAACTACATCATGTTCCAAAACGCGTCTTTTGGGAACAAATGGTTTTACGCTTTTATCACGGGTGTAGAGTATAAAGGGAACAACTGCTCAACCATAAGCTATGAAATGGATGTTATGCAAACCTGGTTTTTCGATTACACGGTAAACCCGTGCTTTATCGAGAGGGAACATATATTGGTGGATGAAATTGGTGCTAATTTGGTAGATGAAAACCTTGAATTAGGCGAGTACATCTATGACACAGCGTTCCGCACGGAACACATGGATGATTACGTTGTCGTGGTTGCCGCGACAGTAGATTCTCGAGGAAACGTAGGAACTAGCACCGGTGGTTACGGCGGAATTTATTCTGGATGCTGGTTGCATGTATTCGATACTTTCCCAGCTGTTGCTGTGTTTATTGACAATCTTATCACTAATAACAAGGCTGACGCTATAGTTTCCGTGTTTATGATGCCCTCAGACTTTGCTACAGCAATGGGTGCACCTGCAAGAAACTACGTTATTGAACGAGATAAACAACGTGGAGCAATAGACGGATACGCGCCAATGAATAACAAACTCTTTACTTACCCATACTGCTTTTTATATGTAACTAACTTAATGGGTAACTCAGCCACCTATAAATACGAATACTTCCAGACGGCAAACTGCACCTTTAACTTAGGCATGGATATGTCACCAAACCCATTAGGGATGCTTACTCCCCTGGGCTACAAAAATGTAGGAGCCAACTACAACGAAGCAATCACGATTAGTGGTTTTCCTCAATGCTCATTTACCGTGGACACCTACAAAGCATGGCTTGCTCAAAATGGTTCATCTATGGCTGTAGATATGTTAGGGTCAGCAATGGGAGCCGTTGCAGGAATTGCTACAGGTAGTCCAATTGTCCTAGCCGCTGGAATTGCAGGCGCGACAAATGTAGGCCGAACACTCGCAAGATTAAATGCAATCCAAACTCAACCCCCTCAGAGCCATGGCTCCCAGTCAAACAGTGCACAAGTTGCGTTTAGTATTAAGGATTTCTACTTTCTTAATTATCACATCCGTGCAGAGTTTGCCAAAATAATAGACCAATATTTTAATGTGTATGGATATGCAACTCACCAGGTTAAAGTTCCAAACCGTTCTCAACGCCCCCATTGGAATTACGTTAAAACAATAAATTCCAATCTTACTGGTAGCGTTCCAGCGGATGATATGGCGAAGTTACGTGGAATTTATGACAACGGTATCACATTCTGGAAAAATAGTAGCGAGGTAGGCAACTACAGTTTAGATAACAGAGCAGGAGGGAGTGGAAGCTAATGAGTAAAAAGGGAGGAATGGCCCCAGGAAATACCCGGGAGTTCTGGAACGCAAAGAAATGCAATGACTGGACATTCATCCAGTACTATAACCGCTTGGTAGACTTAGCTATCAGTCAGTTTGAATGGATTAATCTACCACCAACATGCGATAGACGCTTCCTTGAACTAGCATTGTTTGCAGATGGTATGGCGGTATTCTTTAGGGATGAAGTAATGGGATACTTAACATTGCAGTGTATGATATCAGGGCCATTAGATGTTTACAGAATACCAATCTACAGACGCGCTTATGCAAGCAACGGATACCAAATGGAATTGAGCAAGGAAAACAGCGTGCTTATTTTTAACAACTCGTTGCACATTAATTCCCAGCTAGACGTTGAAATGTACGCCTGGAGACTGTATGAAATCCAGCGTGCTATTGATACCAATGTGAAGCTACAGAAAAATCCTAAGATTATTACATGCTCTGAAACTCAGCGACTTACAATCATAAACTTATTTAAACAGTACGAAGGGAACTACCCTTTTATATTCGCAGATAAGCAGATGGATTTGAGTGGATTAAGTGCAATTGACATATCGGCACCGTACGTTTCAGATAAATTACAGGTATTAAAAGGCCTTGTGTGGAATGAAGCTATGACATATTTAGGAATTGGAAATACCAATGACGAAAAACGTGAGCGGCTTAATACTTTGGAAGTAACCAGTGGTATGGGGGATATAGAAGCGCAACGTTATACCCGGTTAATGGAAAGGGAAATAGCTTGTGAAAGAATCAATGCCATGTTCCCAGATGTAAATATGGGCGTCAGATACAAGCAGGTAATTGCCACAGGGGATATGATGCTAGAGCAAAAATCAGAGGAGGTGGTAGAAGAATGAGCGCAGTAACTATGACATTAGGCTATATTTGTGAAGGGCTTGTAGGTAGAACTGAACCAGCAGGATACACAGATATTGTTAACACTGTTATTCCAACCGCCGTACCTCTTTTGTTTAACTTTAATTTCCCTATTTTTGATGAACAATACAGAAATGTCTTGTTAACAAAAATTATAAAACATTATTATACTAGGGAAATAGGAGAAGAAACACTGGGATTATTTAAGTTAAGGCTTGACACAAGGCTGAATGAAATAATGCCATACTATAACAAAATGTACGAAGCAGAAACTTACAAATTTAACCCAATCTATGATGTTGATTTAACCAGACAACACAAAGCAAACAAAACCGGAACACAAAAACTTGACGGCAAAGTTATGACAAAAGAGGAAGGTCAGACAATTACAGCTGTGGATAACACCACTAAATCTGACGGGGATGTTAATCAAACTGTTACCAGGGCTGGAACTGATAAGTATTCCGAAACACCGCAGGGAGGATTAACAGGTCTTGCCAATGACGAATACTTAAGCAATGCTAGGATGACAGCAGACAATGATACCACGACCGCAAAAACCGGAGATACTACCACACTTAATGGAAATACTGATACAACAACAGACAATACATCCAACGTAACCACAAACAATAACACCACAATTAACAATATCGAGGACTATATTGAAACAGTTACAGGTAAACAAGGAACACAAAGCTATGCATCTATGATAATGGAATATCGTGAAAGCCTTATTAACATTGACATGATGATAATCAATGACTTATCAGATTTATTCTTAGGAATATGGGAGGTAGGATATACATGGTAAATAATACAAATTTTAAATCAATCGAGCTGTTACGGTGCTGGTGTATGAAATCACTGCCTACAGTGTTTAGTGACGCGTTAAGTTATAATCAGCAGGTATGCCTACTGACCAAAGCCATTAATGATATGGCAAATACGATTAATGGGTTGCCAGATTATATTATTGAGTTGGTAAAAGAGTTGCTAGACCAGTTAGGGCTGGAAGAACTTGTTAAAGAATTGCTTGCAGGTATTTATGTATTAACCGTGCAGAACCCTCCAAATAACATAGTTGCGGCTAGGGGTGATGGGGTTGCTGATGATACGGCGGCTATTCAAGGCTGCATAGATTATGCTTTCAATAATGGAGGAAAAACGGTTTATTTTCCCAGCGGAAATTATTTAACAGGTTCTTTAACATTAAAATCTGGCGTTACTCTATTAGGCTTTTCAGATAATAACACTAAATTAGTTTTAAAGGGAGGCGCTACGACATCTCTATTGACTATTTCTGGTAATCAAACAGCTGTTAGCAATTTAAGACTTGACAGCAACTCTGGTATGCAGGTAAATAATGTTGACGTTATTACATTAACAGGGATAGACTGTAACCTCACTAACATTTACGTAACAGACGGTTATAACCTTATAACGGCTAATTCAGACAGCGGGTCAGTGTTAATTCAAAATGTTGTCTGTGGGACTGGTGAGTATAAAGCTATTACTATTTCCGGAAACGCAACCTATGTTTTAGACAATATTTTATTTAATCAAATGTCAAGTCTTTCAGGTGACACATGCCTCGAAATTAATTCTAGTTATGTATTAGCTGACAACATCAATATTAAAGCTAGAGTCCCAAAAGGCGTTGTAGAAAACGGAAGCTATTGTAAATTTAGCGGTACAATTCAAAACGCGGTTGAAAAAATTGTAAATAACGGCGAATTTAATAACAACGATATAACAGGCGAACTTCATTATTCAAGACTTTCCGGAAAAGATTTTTTATCCTGTGAATCAAAAGAAGAATCAATCACAAACAATAAAAATGTCTCTGCAAAAAGTATCACCGAAACATTAACAGGTGATAAAAATATTAGCTCCGTTAATATCACGGAAACATTAACAGGTGATAAAACCGTGTCAGGTGAAAATGAAACCCATAGTATTTTAAATAAGTTAAGCTTGACGGGAAATTCAATAGAGCTTCATAGTGACACACCTCTAATGTACGGAAATAGAGCAAAGTTAAATCGTTATTATGATTATGTTAAAATGAGGGACTATGAAAATAACGAATACAATGTTCTTGTAGAGGGTGAGCACCTTAGTGATTTAAATACAGTGTTTAATATAGTCGATTTTGGTGCCGTAAGCGGCAAAGATTGCACTACAGCTATAAACAACGCGATTAAAGAGGCTAGCAACTATACAGGTAGTAAAGTAATATATTTTCCAACAGGGTATTGGAAGGTTAGCAGTACAATTTATTTGAATGAGCCCGTTGATATACATTTTATTGGTAACGGATATTCAAGCTCATTTATAGTTCGTGACTCATCTTTTGTAAACGGAAACACTATTACATTATACGGTGCTAGAAATTGTTCTATCGAGAGACTTAATTTTTGGGCGCAGGATATGTACACAAATGGGTCTAGCGTATACACAGACGTTGTAATTTTTAACGGGTCGCATATTGAGGCAGATTTTTGTATGGATTGCTTCATTAAAGAAAATCAATTTACAAGCATGACTTACGGAGTTAATTTATCTGGCGGAACAAGAGTGCATGTTATGTATAACCTATTTTTATGCGGCTATTCCTGGAATGATACTGGATATAAGCAAACCGTTGCGGGAATAATAACAACTACAAACAACGGGCATATCCCTTCATGGGGTGTGGGAGATTACGAGAGAAGAAGACACGAGGATAGTAATATTATTGGTAATCGTATTATTGGGTTATCCGCAAGTTCTTCCAGTCCAAATTTTTGGAGTGGTCCGGCTGCCGGTCTATTGGTTAACTCGGCAGAGTCCTTACACGTTTTAACCAACGACCTTGTAGGAGCGTATGGGTGCTATATTGGCGGGGACGTTTTAGATGTGGAGGTGGGAAACAACTTTTTTGACCTCTCATCTAAAACCAATTTATGTGTAGGAGGATATGATGCATCAGTATTTAGTGGAACACTATTGGAAGCACAATCCACTAACCTTAACGCCACTGGCGTTGTTGTGTCAAATTGTTTATTTAACGGGCAATCTTCTACACCTCAAAACGTGGCTATAAGTAATAAAGCTATAACTTCCTTTAGCAACTGCTATTTCGAGTTAAGCGGAGGCGCTAACATAAATATTTATGAGGGATACGTTGCGTTTAGTGGGTGCGTGTTTAATTCCTGGAATAGGTATAAAGGCGACTTTGACATGGCATTATTTTTGGCAAATGAAACGTGCCACGTTGCATTAACAGGGTGCATTTTCGGTGGAAAAGGCGGCGATAGCACAAGTGATGAGTATATGAGGTTTTGCGTAAAAGTGCCCGGTATTTTTTCAAAAATTACCTCATACGGGTGTATAATCACTGATGATACTATTACAGTTCCTTTTAAATATGATAATCCTCTTGCAGTAAATACACCAAAATTTGCAGCACAATGGCTATACTACACTAATCAAAAGGTATTAGGAACGTTTTCTATAACATCCGGCGTTGGGTTTTATAACAATTACGGATGCTGGGCATTGGTAAACATTACAGGAACTAATATAACAAGTGTTAAAATGAATGAGTGTGAGCTGTTGCCCCCGAATACATCAACTAGTTCTATTGCTCAATTAGTACCTCCTGGTGGTAATTTAAACGTGACCGGAAAAACATTAACAGCAACTCTTATTTCAATGTAAGTTTCATAAACCACATTAACATCCTCCATAAAGCATGTTTAACTATCTTAATTATAGCATGCTTTATGGAGGATTCAATGTCTGTATGTGTTCAGAATTTTGTACATTGCTTAAGGTTAATAGCGTGTTAGTTGAAACTAACTTCGCGAGGGTTTTGAGTTAAGGTTAAAAGCGTGATGGAGTTCACG
>ENA-UOJR01002924-UOJR01002924.1-human-gut-metagenome-genome-assembly--contig:-C115P-NODE-2924-length-11275-cov-4.137790_pt1 | contig 11275 bp, 8 predicted proteins | sample MGYA00242354_ERZ723901 | MGnify/ENA metagenome assembly ERZ723901
CGAGGGCAACCCGGACGCGCCGCAGAGCTTTTTCTTCGACTATACGCCGGTGGACGGACTCGGCCACTTCATCCACACGTATAAGTGTGACGCCGCACCGCGTATCCCGTCCTTTGAGGGCGAGCCGAAGCCGGTGAAGATTGAGGGCGACATCGACACGTTTACGAATGACCTGTGGACGAACCTGAACGAAGACAACAAGGTCTCCTTGTTCACGCGCTTCATCAATTTGAAGACGGGCAAGATTGAGACCCGCATCGTCAACAAGAATAAGTGATTTTTCGGAGGGGAAACTATGAAAGAACTGGAACTGAAATACGGCTGCAACCCGAACCAGAAGCCGGCGAAAATTTTTACGAACGACGGTCGCGACCTGCCGATTCGCGTTTTGAACGGCAGACCGGGCTATATCAATCTTTTGGATGCGTTCAACTCCTGGCAGCTTGTAAAAGAGCTGAAAGCGGCAACCGGCATGCCGGCGGCGGCCTCTTTTAAGCACGTGAGCCCGGCGGGCGCAGCTGTGGCAAAGCCGATGAGCGACACGCTGAAAAAGATTTATTTTGTGGACGATCTGGAGCTTTCTCCCATCGCGACGGCATATGCAAGAGCCCGCGGCGCGGACAGAATGTCCTCCTACGGCGACTGGGCAGCGCTTTCCGACGTATGCGATAAGGAAACCGCAACGCTGTTGGCACGTGAAGTTTCCGACGGCATCATTGCACCGGGCTACACGGACGAAGCGCTTGCAATTTTAAAGACAAAGCGTAAGGGCACGTACAATGTCGTCGAGATTGACCCGGATTACAAGCCGGAGCCGATTGAGCACAAGGATGTTTTCGGCATCACGTTTGAGCAGGGCAGAAACGAGCTGAAAATCGACGCGGACATGCTGACAAATCTTGTGACGGAAAACAAAGAAATTCCGGAGGACGCAAAGCTTGACTTAGTGCTCTCCCTCATCACGCTGAAATATACGCAGTCGAACTCCGTTTGCTATGCGAAGGACGGTCAGGCCATCGGCATTGGCGCCGGCCAGCAGAGCCGCATCCACTGCACGCGTCTTGCGGGCAACAAGGCGGACATCTGGTATCTGCGTCAGCACGAGAAGGTGCTGAATCTGCCGTTTAAGGAGGGCATCCGCCGTCCTGACCGCGACAACACCATTGACGTGTACATCAGTGAGGAGCATGACGACGTGCTGCGCGACGGTGTTTGGCAGCAGTTTTTCACGGAGAAGCCGGAGGTGTTCACCCGCGAGGAGAAAGCGGCTTGGCTTGCGACGTTTAAGGGCGTTTCCGTGGGCAGCGACGCGTTCTTCCCGTTCGGCGACAACATTGAGCGCGCGCACAAGAGCGGTGTAGAATTTATTGCGCAGCCGGGCGGCTCTATCCGCGACGACAACGTCATCGATACGTGCAACAAGTATGGCATCGCCATGGCATTCACGGGCATCCGTCTGTTCCACCATTGATCCGAAAGGCGAGGTGCTTTTATTATGAATATTCTGGTTATCGGCAGCGGCGGACGTGAGCATGCGATCATCCGCAAGCTGAAAGAGAGCCCTAAAACGGAAAAGCTGTGGTGCGCACCGGGCAACGGCGGCATTGCGGCAGACGCCGAGTGCGTGGCCATTAACGCGATGGACATTGACGGCGTTGTGGATTTCGCGAAGAAAAACGCAGTTGACCTTGTGTTTGTTGCGCCGGATGACCCGCTTGCGGCCGGTATGGTAGATGCGCTCGAAAAAGAGGGTATCCGTGCATTTGGTCCGCGCGCGAATGCGGCCATCATCGAGAGCAGCAAGGTGTTCTCAAAAAATCTGATGAAGAAATACGGTATTCCGACGGCGGATTACGCGGTGTTCTCCGACCCGAAAGAGGTCGTAGAGTACGTGGAAAAGCGCGGCAAGTTCCCGGTTGTCATTAAGGCAGACGGCTTGGCACTCGGCAAGGGCGTTATCATCGCGCAAAACTTTGACGAGGCGAAGGATGCCGTGCACACCATTATGGAAGACAAGGTGTTCGGCGCTTCCGGCAACAACGTTGTTGTGGAGGAATTCCTGACCGGCCCGGAGGTTTCCGTGCTGGCATTTACGGACGGCAAGACACTGCGCCCGATGGTGTCCTCTAAAGACCATAAGCGTGCACTGGACGGCGACAAGGGCCTGAACACCGGCGGCATGGGTACCATCAGCCCGAACCCGTATTACACGAACGAAATTGCGGACGAGTGTATGAAAACCATCTTCCTGCCGACCGTCAAAGCGATGCAGGCAGAGGGCAGACCGTTTAAGGGCTGTTTGTACTTCGGCCTGATGCTGACCCCGGACGGCCCGAAGGTCATTGAGTACAACGCGCGCTTCGGCGACCCGGAGACGCAGGTCGTGCTGCCGCGCCTCAAGACCGATTTTGTGGACGTCATCAATGCGGTCATCGACGAGAAGCTCGACGAGCTTGAGATTGAATGGATTTCGGAAGCGTGCGCATGCGTCGTGATGGCGAGCGGCGGCTACCCGCAGTCTTACCCGAAGGGACTGGAAATCACCGGCCTTGACGAAAACGGTCAGGCGGAAGGCGTGACGGTGTACCATGCCGGCACGAAGCTTGAAAACGGTAAGCTGCTGACGAACGGCGGCCGCGTGCTTGGCGTGACTGCGACGGCTAAAACGCTGGATGAAGCGCTCGAAAAGGCGTATGCAGCGGTGGAGAAAATCCATTTTGACGGCGCGCATTACCGCCGTGACATCGGCAGAACGAAATAAGATAAAATGAGAAAGCAGCCCTGTTCCGACGTGAACGGGGCTGTTTTTGCGCAGCAAAAAACTCCGCTTGCTCATCAGCAAACGGAGTTTTCGTTTATCGCTTTGAATTTTACTTATTCCAGTTCGAATGCGCCGGTGTAGAGGCGGTAGTAGGTGCCTTTCTGCGCGATGAGGTCGCGGTGGCTGCCACGTTCGATGATGTGGCCGTGGTCGAGCACCATGATGACGTCGGAGTTCTGGACCGTCGATAGGCGGTGCGCGATGACGAACACGGTGCGGCCTTTCATCAAGGCGTCCATGCCGGACTGCACGATGGCTTCCGTGCGGGTATCGATGGAGGACGTCGCTTCGTCGAGAATCATGACGGGCGGGTCTGCAACGGCGGCGCGGGCGATGGAAATGAGCTGGCGCTGGCCCTGTGAGAGGCCGCTGCCGTCGCCGGAAAGAACGGTATCATAGCCCTGCGGCAGCATACGAATGAAGCCGTCGGCATTTGCGAGCTTTGCGGCGGCGATGCACTCTTCGTCCGTGGCATCGAGCTTACCGTAGCGGATATTCTCCATGACGGTGCCTGTGAATAGGTTGACGTCCTGCAAAACCACGCCGAGGGAACGGCGGAGATCCGGCTTCTTGATCTTCGTGATGTTGATGCCGTCATAACGGATCTTTCCGTCAGAAATGTCATAGAAGCGGTTGATGAGGTTTGTGATGGTCGTTTTGCCTGCGCCCGTTGCGCCGACGAACGCGACCTTCTGGCCGGGCTCTGCGTAAAGCGTGATGTCATGCAGGACGGTCTTCTCCGGGGTATAACCAAAATCGACGTCCTCAAGCTCTACGTGACCGGTGAGCTCCGTATAGGTGACCGTGCCGTCCTTATGCGGATGCTTCCATGCCCAAAGGCCGGTGTGCTTGTCGGTTTCGGTGAGCACGCCATTTTTCTTTTCGGCGTTGACGAGCGTGACGTAGCCCTCGTCCTTTTCGCTCTCGGCATCGAGCAGAGAGAAGATGCGGGAAGCGCCTGCCATAGCCATGATGATGGACGAAATCTGCTGCGTGACCTGGCTGATCGGCATAACGAAGCTGCGGGAGAGCTGCAGGAACGACGCGATGCCGCCGAGCGTCATGACACCCATGCCGGTGAGGGTCAGGTTCGGTACGCCTGCAAGTGCGAGACCGCCGCCAAGCACGGCGATGAGCACGTAAAGGAAGTAGCCGAGTGCGTTCATGATGGGGCCGAGGATATTGGCAAACTTATTCGCTTCGGAAGCGTTTGTGAAGAGGTCGTCGTTTCGTTTGTCGAACTCGACCTTTGTTTTGTCTTCGTGGCAGAAGACCTTGATGACCTTCTGGCCGTTGATCATTTCTTCGATGTAGCCGTTCACATTGCCGAGGGATTGCTGCTGGCGAACAAAATAGCTGCCGCTTTTTGCGGTGACCTTGCCGACGATCTTAAACATGACAAAGAGGAACGCGATCAGGAACAGGGTAAGCCAAATGCTGAGCGTCAGCATAGAACAGAACACGGAAACGACCGTGAAGATAGAGGAAAGCGTCTGCGGAATGCTCTGGGAAATCATCTGGCGCAGGGTGTCCGTATCGTTTGTGTAGAAGCTCATGATGTCGCCGTGGGTGTGCGTATCAAAGAACTTGATGGGCAGCGTCTGCATGTGCTCGAACATCTCGTCACGAATTTTCTTTAACGTGCCCTGTGAAACAACTGCCATGGTGCGGTTGTAGAACAGCGTAGAGAACGCGCCGATGACGTAAATGACTGCCATTTGGAGCAGCGCATACAGAAGACCGCTAAAGTTCGGATTGGATTCAAGCAGGAGCGGGGAGATGTAATCATCAATGAGGGACTTTAAAAATAGGGAGGACATGACGCTTGCGAAAGCGCTCACCGCAATGCAGATGAACACGAACACAAGGTGCAGCCTGTACGGTTTCATATAGGAAAGCAGGCGGAATAAGGTCTTCTTATCGAGCTGCTTCATGCTTTCTTTCATGGAGAGTCTGGGACCATTAGGACGCGGTGGCATTGTCAGGATCTCCTTTCGTCTGGGATTCATAAACTTCGCGGTAGATCGGGCTTGTTTGCATGAGCTCGTCATGCGTGCCGCAGCTGACGATCTTGCCGTCATCTAAGACAAGGATTATATCGGCTTCCTGTACGGAGGCAATGCGCTGGGCGATGATGATTTTTGTCGTGTTCGGGATCTCCTTTGCGAACGCGCCGCGGATAAGCGCATCCGTGCGGGTATCGACCGCGCTGGTGGAGTCGTCCAGAATGAGAATCTTCGGCTTTTTTAGCAGCGCACGCGCAATGCAGAGGCGCTGCTTCTGGCCGCCGGAGACATTCGTGCCGCCCTGCTCAATGTAGGTATCGTAGCCTTTAGGGAAGGTTTGAATGAAGTCATCGGCCTGTGCGAGTTGGCAGGCATGGAGGATCTCCTCGTCGGTGGCATTTTCATCGCCCCAGCGCAGGTTGTCTTTGATGGTGCCGGAGAACAGGACATTCTTTTGCAGCACCATGGCGACGTCGCCGCGGAGGGTATCTAGGTCGTATTTGCGGACGTCGATGCCGCCGACCTTGACCGCGCCGAGGTCAACATCATATAGGCGCGGGATGAGCTGCACGAAGCTCGACTTGGAGGAGCCGGTGCCGCCGATGACGCCGACCGTGGCGCCTGCCGGAATGTGCAGGTTAATATCGGAAAGTACGGGCTTGCCCTCTGTGCCGTGACGATAGCTGAACTGGACATGCTCGAAATCGATGCTGCCGTCCGGAACGCTCTTTACGGCATTTTCGGGGGTGGTGATGTCCGGGGTCTCATTGAGCAGCTCAACGACACGCTCGCCGGAGGTACGGGACATGGTGAGCATGACGAAGATCATAGAGAGGCCCATGAGGCTCATGAGAATCTGCGTGGCGTAAGACAGCAGGCTCAGAAGCTCGCCGGTGGAAAGACCGGTCGCTGCGTCACCGCCGCAAGCAACAATGGTGCGTGCGCCGAACCAGGAGAGCAGGAGCACCGCCGCGTACATGCAAAGCTGCATCAGTGGAGCGTTCCATGCGAGCTGCTGCTCGGCTTTTTTGAAGTCCTTATAGATATTTTCGGAAATGCCGGTGAACTTCTTATTTTCGTGATCTTCACGGACAAAGGACTTTACCACGCGGATGCCGTGCAGGTTCTCCTGCACAACGCTGTTCAGCTTATCATAAGTTCTGAACACGCGCTCGAAGATCGGGTGCGTTCTCGTCATGATGAAGTACAGGCCGAGAATGAGCACCGGGATGATGGCAAGGAAGATAAGCGAGAGCTTGGTGTCGATGCCGAATGCCGCGACAAGCGAGAAAATCGCCATAAGCGGGCTGCGTACCGCCATGCGGATGATCATTTGGTAAGTGTTTTGCAGATTCGTAACGTCTGTTGTCAGACGCGTGACGATACTTGCGGTGGAAAACTTATCGATGTTTGAAAATGAATAATTCTGCACCTTGTAGAACATATCGTGGCGCAGGTTGCGGGCAAAGCCACTGGAGGCAATGGCTGCGAATTTACCGGAAATGGCACCGCAGAAAAGCTGACCCAGTGCGGAGAGCAATAGGACAATGCCCATTTTGACAATGTATCCCATATCGCCCATGTCAATGCCGTAATCGATGAGATTCGCCATCAAAAGCGGGATGATGACCTCGAAGACGACCTCACCGCTGATGGTGACCATGGCCAATATGGAATTTTTTTTCTGTTCGCGGATGCTTTCCATCAGTTTTTTAACCATCTGCACCGCTCCTTTCTTTCTTCTGCTGCTTTTCGGCAAAGGCAGCATCTACATTTATTTTTGCGCGCCGTAAATAAGTGAGCATGGTTTCTTTTTCATTTTGCGTGAAGCCTTTCGTTAAAACGGCTTCCATTGCTTCGTGGTCGGCGCGGATATCGGCCAAAAGGTTTTCTGACTTTTCCGTCAGGGTCAGACGACGCAGGCGGGCGTCCGTTTCGCCGGTGTGGCGCTCCACAAAACCGTTTCGTACAAGCATATCCACCACTTTGGAGGCGGTGGAACGCGTAATGCCGAAGCGGCGCTCAATATCGCGCAAATACACGGGCCCGTCTTTGTGATCGGCGATGAACTGGATGACCCATGTGTTTGTGCTGGTGAGGTTTTCGTGTTCCTTTTTATGGGAATACGTATCAATATACCGGCGCATGGTGGTATCCAGCACATGCAATGCATGGCCGATGGGCTCTTTTTCGTGATCGTGCATTGTTACCATCCTTTCATCTGTTTTCGCGGGGAGAAGGCCCCGCCGTACAGCAGAATCAAATCTGCTCCTATGTAAACAATCATGCGCTTAATTGTTTACTCTGGCATATATTATAATCACTTGAAAGTTTGTTGTCAACAGGAAATTAAAAATCTTTTTTGCGGGGTGTTTTCATCTTAGGCGGAATGTGCTAAAATAAAACACAGTGAACCGATGTGCCGCAAATTCGGACGGCGAATGAATCGATGAAAGGAAAGCCCCGAGGGTGTGGGCGGTGTATGATATATGAATAAGAAAGTGAAATTGGCGTTTGTTTTGGCAGGAATCGGCATCTTTGCGGCGGCTGCGCTGCGCTGCGTGCAGATGCTCTGCTTTTTTGATTATGACACGGGCTTTGTGACGGACAGCGGACTGTTGACGTATATTTACTGCGGTGCGGCGATCGGCGTATCGCTTCTCTGCATGCTTTTGTGCCGTGTGGACAAAAAGCTTTGCGCGCGCATAGAGACGAAAAGAAATGCGGCGGCGGGTGCTTCTGCGCTTCTGATGTGTGTATTTTTGTTTTTGTGTGCGGCAGCGCTTCTGCGGGACTTTTACTTATACCGCAACAATCAGCCGACCTACTTTGTGCAGGCTTCGCACGTGACGACACATTTGCCGTTTGCGGTCTTAACGTTGCTTTTCGCGATCGTTTCTCTCATTTTTGCCATTATATGGCTGACGGGCGAGGGCTTCCCGAGCGGCACGGGCGGGCTTTGGGCCATCGGTTCCGTTTGGGGCATTTCGTATATGATCGTGACGTTCATGACGTATTCCGCCGTGGCGACGACGGAGGAGAATATCTTTACCGTGGGTGGCGGTGCGATGATGCTGCTGTTCCTGCTTTCCGAAGGCAAGCTGCTCTCCGGCGCGGGCGGCAAAAAGGCGCTGCGCAGCACGTATGTGTTCGGCCTGCCGGCGGCGGTGCTTTGGATGACGTATGTGATCTCGAACACGGTGCTCATCATTGCGGGGCGCGGGTATGCGACGGAGATGCCGTATGTGATTCAGCTTGCGATGCTGTGCCTTTCTGTTCACAGCCTTTGCCTGCTGCTTACGGTGAGCGGGCAGCGCGTTTCTGCGAAAGCGGAGAGCAATTTAGAAGAAAATGCTTTAAAAGACACGGGAAACGCGTAAATTTTCTGAAAATTACGGAAAAAGTTTGCATTTTTAGCAGTTAGCCCTTGTAAAATCCTGCGAAATGCTATAAAATAGAATTGCAAATTATGCATCCACAATTATCAGGAGGTATACAATCATGGCAGTTAAAGTTGCAATCAATGGTTTCGGCCGTATCGGCCGTCTGGCGTTCAGACAGATGTTCGGCGCTGAGGGTTATGAGGTCGTTGCGATCAACGATCTGACGAAGCCCTCCATGCTGGCTCACCTGCTCAAGTATGACACCGCACAGGGCGGTTACTGCGGCAAGATCGGCGAAGCTCTCCACACGGTTTCCGCTGACGACGAGGCTAACACCATCACAGTTGACGGCAAGACCCTGAAGATCTACGCTGAGAAGGACGCTAAGGACCTTCCGTGGGGCGAGATCGGTGTTGACGTTGTTCTCGAGTGCACCGGCTTCTACACCTCTAAGGCTAAGAGCCAGGCTCACATCGACGCAGGCGCAAAGAAGGTCGTTATTTCCGCTCCGGCAGGCAACGATCTCCCGACGATCGTTTACAGCGTAAACGAGAAGACCCTGACGGCTGATGCCACCATCATCTCCTCTGCTTCCTGCACCCCGAACTGCCTCGCTCCGATGGCGAAGGCACTGAACGATTATGCTCCGATCCAGAGCGGCATCATGAGCACGATCCATGCTTACACCGGCGACCAGATGATCCTCGACGGCCCGCACAGAAAGGGTGACCTCCGCCGTGCACGTGCCGGCGCTGCTAACATCGTTCCGAACTCCACGGGCGCTGCAAAGGCTATCGGCCTTGTTATCCCGGAGCTGAACGGTAAGCTCATCGGTTCCGCACAGCGTGTTCCGGTTCCGACCGGTTCCACCACCATCCTCACCGCTGTTGTTAAGGGCGCTGACGTAACCGTCGACGGCATCAACGCAGCTATGAAGGCAGCTTCCTCTGAGAGCTTCGGCTACAACTGCGATCCGATCGTTTCTTCCGATGTTATCGGCATGAGATTCGGTTCCCTGTTCGATGCTACCCAGACGATGGTCTCCAAGATTGCTGACGACCTCTATGAGGTTCAGGTCGTTTCTTGGTACGACAACGAGAACTCTTACACCAGCCAGATGGTCAGAACCATCAAGTACTTCGCTGAGATCTAATTTCGGCTTAGGCGCTGGAAAAATCAGGTGTTTTGACGCTGCATCATGCAGCAAAAGACTGAATTGATTTTCGCACCCTTTCTTCCGTGGTTCATGGAGGAAAGGGTGTTTTTTATCCGAAATACGTACACACGGCAAAGAAAGGCAGGGGAAATATGAGAGAACTGTACACAGAAAGACTTTTACTGCGCACGCCGCGGGAGAGAGATGCGGCGGAGATCATGGCCATACGCAACAGCGCTTTCGTAATGAAAAACAACGTAATGGAAGTGGTTGATAAAGAGCAGATGGTTCATTTGATTCATAGGGAAATCGATTATGAAGACACATGGTATATTGAGCGAAAAGAGGACGGCGCTTTGCTGGGTATGATTGCGGCGGAGGAGGACGGCGTTCGGTTCGATGTGCGCTCGAGATGTCTTTCGTATTATCTCGGGGAGCAATATACGCGGCAGGGCTATATGAAAGAAGCACTGCGGGCTGTGCTGCATGAACTATTCACCGAAGAAGATCTGGAAGTTGTAGCAGCGCGTGTTTTCACGGGGAATATTGCTTCGGAAAAGTTGCTGAGATCCTTGGGGTTTGTGTATGAAGGGTGTATCCGCCGCTGCGTGCGTACGTCAGAAAGCGAAATCCGCGACGACATGCAGTTTTCGCTACTGCGGGAGGAATATTTCGAGGCGGAAAAATAATTTTACAAAAAAGCTTGACTTAGAGTATACTTTAAGTTGTAAGATATAGGAAGCAAAATGCTTGGAATTTTTTACATAAGGAGTATGAGTAAAATGTCTGAAAAGAAATTAGGCTTCGGCCTCATGCGTCTGCCGTCTCTGGACCCGAACGACCCGGGCAAGATCGACATTGAGCAGGTCAAGAAAATGGTGGATACGTTCATCGAGCGCGGCTTCACGTATTTTGACACGGCGTGGATGTACTGCGCATTCAAGAGCGAAAACGCCGTGAAGGAAGCACTTGTTTCCCGCCATCCGCGCGACAGCTTCACGCTGACGACAAAGCTGCATTCGTCATTTGTGAATTCGTTTGAAGACCGCGACCGCATTTTTAATGAGCAGATGGAAAAGACGGGCGTAACATATTTTGATTACTACCTCATCCACGACATCAACAGCCACAGCATTGAGACGTACAATAAGTTTGATTGCTTCGGCTGGATCCGCGACAAGAAGGAAAAGGGCCTTGTAAAGCACATCGGCTTCTCGTTCCACGACGGCCCGGAGCTGTTGGACGAAGTGCTGACCGCGCACCCCGAGCTTGAGTTTGTGCAGTTACAGCTCAACTATCTCGACTGGGAAAGCGCCGGTGTGCAGTCCAGAAAATGCTATGAAGTTGCCGAAAAGCACGGCGTGCCGGTATTCGTCATGGAGCCGGTGAAGGGCGGCACGCTCGCAAACGTGCCGGAAGAAGTGACGAAGCTGTTTAAGGACTATAATCCAGAAGCTTCCGTACCGTCTTGGGCAATTCGTTTCGCAGCGAGCCTGCCGAACGTGAAGATCGTGCTTTCCGGCATGAGCGATATGGACCAGCTTTTGGACAACACATCGTACATGCAGGATTTTAAGCCGCTGAACGATGAGGAAAAAGCGCTTATCAAAAAGGCGACGGACATCATCAACGCGAGCATCGATATTCCGTGTACGGGCTGTTCGTACTGCACGGACGGCTGCCCGATGCAGATTGCAATCCCGAAGTATTTCTCGCTGTACAACGCCGATATGCAGGAGCTGCGCGGCAGGGGAATCTCTCCGGACGAGGGCTGGACGCCGCAGAGCGAGTATTACGAGAACGTCGCAAAGCACTTCGGCAAAGCGAGCGCGTGCATTCAGTGCGGTCAGTGCGAGGGTGTATGTCCGCAGCATTTGCCGATCATCGAGTACTTGCAGACGGTCGCAAA
>ENA-UOJR01002930-UOJR01002930.1-human-gut-metagenome-genome-assembly--contig:-C115P-NODE-2930-length-11264-cov-7.196003_pt1 | contig 11264 bp, 9 predicted proteins | sample MGYA00242354_ERZ723901 | MGnify/ENA metagenome assembly ERZ723901
TTTTAGGTTCATTGAAGAATGATAAGTTTTGGAAAGATGTATTTAAGTTTTAATGATATTAAGTAAAAATACATTATATATTATAAATGAATAAAATTATTGAGGTATTAAATATGGAAGCAAGCATAAATGATGTCAATATAGAAACTCCATTGTGTTCACATTTTGATATTGGTATTATGGGGTTCTGGTATAGTTGCAATTATGGGAGTATGCTTACTTATTATGCATTAAATAATGTTCTTACAGATATGGGTAAATCAGTGCTTATGATTGATAAGCCAGCAATATTCCCACATGATATTGAATATACTCAGACACATTCTAGAATATTTGCACAAAAGCATTACAAAATTAGTAAGATTAGTAAATTAGCAGAGATGGGTGAGCTAAATTCTTTATGTTCGACATTTATGCTAGGCTCAGATCAACTTTGGAATTATGGACTAGCACGCCCGTTTGGTTTTTCATTATTCTTTGATTTTGTGAATGATGATAAACGTAAAATTGCATGTGCTACATCTTTTGGACATGATAATTTTTCAGCACCTAATGGTTATAAAGAACATGCAAAAACTCTTTTGAAAAAATTCGATGCTATTTCTGTTAGGGAAGATACAGGAGTTGACGTTGCACGAGATAATTTTGAATTAAATGTCACGCATATCGCTGATCCTATATTTTTGTGTAATAAAAAACATTATGAAGAACTTATAAAATCTTCAAAATTGAATATATCAGAAGATTTTATTCTTGTTTATATTCTTGATGCGACTCCAGAAAAAAGAAATTATATTATTGAATTAAGTAGGATCCTTAATAAAAAAATTATATGTATTGTTGACGGATTAACTTGGAAATTTGAAGAAAATAATAGAAAATTAAATTTAGATACAACATTAGAAAATGTTACTGTTGAAGATTTTTTATATTGTTTTAAAAATGCGTCATTTATAGTTACAGATTCTTTTCATGGAATGTGTTTTTCTATTGTTTTTTGTAAACAGTTTGTATGCTTAGGTAATGAAAAGCGAGGATTAACTAGGTTTACATCACTGTTGAAAAAATTAGATTTAATGTCTCGTATGGTGCTAAACAATAACTATTCACTTAATATAGTATCTAATGCAATTGACTATTCAATTGTAGAAAATAAGTTGAATGCTTTCACCAAAATGAGTATGACATGGTTAAAAAATGCAATTGAAAAACCTATTAAAGGTATGTCTTCACAATGTGCAATCGATAAATCCATCATTCAGCTCCCACAAGATTTATGTACAGGTTGTGGTGCCTGTTCCGCAATCTGTCCGGTGCATGCAATAGAAATGAAGAAAGACGAGCAAGGCTTTTTAAGGGCAACAATAAAAGAGGATCAATGTACCAATTGTGGGCTCTGTGGAAAACGTTGTATCTCACTCCATCCTCAGCATAAGAATGTCACCCCTCCCAAATGCTATGCGATGATGGCGAATGACGAGACGCGCAAAATAAGTTCCTCTGGTGGAATGTTTACAGTTGCAGCCGAATATATTCTAAATCTTGGTGGCTATGTATGCGGAGCAGCATATAGAGATAATTTTGAAGTGGAGCACATTATTATTGACCATGCCTCGCAGCTTGGCAGGCTTCGTGGCTCCAAATATATGCAAAGCGAAGCAGGAGCTGTTTACCCAAGGGTAAAACAGCTCCTTGAGAAGGGAAAATATTTGCTCTTCACAGGGATGCCATGTCAAGTGGCTGGACTTTATGCATATCTTGGGAAAGATTATGAACGATTATATACCATTGATGTATTCTGCCATGGAATCACCTCTTCAAAAGTTTTTGAAAAGTACCATCAGGATGTCCTCAATAACAAAAAAATGACTCGGCTTGAATTCAAAGCCAAAGAACCTTGGGGATGGTACGCAGGGATAAACGCATACTTTGAGGACGGTACAAAATACTCAAAGGGCTCAGGAGTTGATCCTTATTTTAAGGCATATCTACAAAATATTTCAAAAAATATTGTCTGCGGTGTATGTAAGGTTAACCGGTTGCCACGCCAAGGAGATCTGTCTATTGGCGATTTCTGGCGAGTGTCTGAATTCGATCCTTCACTCAATGATAATAAAGGAACTTCTGTGGTTTTAGTAAACAATCCCAAGGGGAAGTCTATATTTGATAAACTCAAGGAGGCAATGGCCGTTGTAAGAGAAGCTCCGTTGAATATTGCTATAAAGGGTACGACCAATTGAAACGATGGAAGAAATGCCATACCATTTGTAAAATCTGCAATGGCCCATGATCAATATGTTCCAGAACCAAATGATGAAGAATATGGGAACGAGTATCGAGATACAAAGTCATAGGAGACTCCTTGATTTTGAAATCTTCCTGCCATACTGCGATACCATTCATACGGGCAATTTGAAAATTATTTGTATATGAAAATTCGATATCATCACCACGCACAAAAAAAGGAAATGAAAACATTTTTACCCTATTTATAGGAAACATAAAGAACCACCATGCACCATATGTCGGCTGTGGCTCATCTTCTTTTTCATTTTCAAGAAGAACATTCGGACGCAACAGATCATAGTTACAATGCATAGGGTGACAACACTTATCAAACCATGCACCATTTTCCCATTGAATAAACTGCACATTTTCTGACAACATAGCGCCACTGAGGGCCAAAGACATGTCCTTTGCATGGCGTATGAATGAGATGCCTCGAAACAATGAACCAGCTTCGCAACTGGCGTCATCGTCCATAAACAGACAATGGGTAAATGCCCCCGCATCCCTGTAGTGAAGCAGACTACGCATAAAGCCACCCGTTCCACCGAGATTCCTGTTTGGAATAAGGGTTGCAGCAGGGACATCACCAGGCACCAATGTTTGCCCGTTATCAACGACCGTGATGGTAATGGAGTCATGATACAGAGGATGTTCAATAATGGCCTTGCCCAGACGTGCGACAGCGGCTTTCACCGCTCCCTCACGTCGGTAAGTGGTGATACCGATGCCTAAACGTACAGGCTGTGTTTCCGGGGCGTCAGACAACCAACCTCCACCGTGCAAAATGCTTGGGCGTTCTGTATGGATACGCAAGCCGAGAATACCAGTATTTGGGTATATCCCTAGCGGAAGTTCCAACGTAGTTCGCTCTGGAGCAAGAAGTTTCCATGAGGCAAGAGAGCGGAGGCCTTCTTCACTCAAATGAACAAGTTCCGCCCAAGCCTCACCTTCAAAGTCCACGTATAGAGAAAGACTATTAATATTAGTATATTTCTTCCATTTTATGGCGCTGAACGCATTAAAATAGGTCAGTAAGTCCACTGAAGAGTCTTCTTCAAGATGCACATTTCCATCTTTAAATGAGTAGTATGAACCTTCTCCAGACAGCTTATGATACAGTGGTTCTTCGCAACACAGGTCATAGGTGGGGAACAGGAAAGAATATAGAATATGTTCAGGGTTGACGGTTAAAGCGCTAGCTGTGGGTTTTCCGTCAAATACGGCACTGTCTTCTAAGGCCAACAAAAAAATTTCTAAATTTCCCTGCGTCATTTTGCTCAGATCAATTTCACAAACACTCTGACTAGGGGTACGGGAAACCATTGTTTGCTCTGCACACCAAACAAAGCTTTTCCCTTTCGCGCTCACCCCAGCCTTGACTACTATCTTCCCAACAAAATGCACTGACAAACTGATATAATCACCGAATACAGCCTTCAGATAAGCGACATCTAAAGGAAGAGATTGAATTTGATCCCATCTGAACCATCTTCTTTTCTCTAAATACAGTTCGTCATTCATCAGACAGGGTTCAGGTTTCACTCTGTCAACAAACTGAAAAATATCCATATCAACTACCTCTCTCTATTACGTAAATATATAATAAATTTTTATGTTAATGCGTATTTAACCTTTTGTATCTTCGTAGGAATATTACTTGCAAGATAAAGTTTTCCTTTATTTATATTATTAAATTGTTGTATAAGTTTATATTTATTTTCAGCAGAAACCTTTTTCATAAGACTACTCATCTGTACAAATACTTTGTATAAAAAAAAGTTACGGTCAGCAAATCCATTTTTAGATAGCCATTTTTCTTCTATTTTCCATGACTCAATAACAAAATCAATTTTATCATCAACAAATTTAACTGATTGCATTTCATGAATTGTATAATAATATTTTATATCATCCAAAATAAATATAGAAGGATTTGCATAAAATAAAGAAACGATAAACATGGCATCCTGGAAAGATGCACTTGGCGTTTCACAAAAGAATACTAATTTTTGCTGTATAAAACTTTTACGATATATGCCATTGAAAACAGACGGATGAGAACGCCAAAATCTTTTCAGAGTATACTTATCAATAATTTTACCTGTAAAATTTTGATCCCAGCGATATAATGTACGTAATAATCCATTTTCATTACAATATATTCCATTATATCTGATAACATCAGCCTGCTGGTAACGTTCCGCAACCTTATGCAAACTGGAATAAAAATCTGAGGTTATACTATCATCTGGCTCAAATATGGCAAAAAATTCTCCTGTGGCCTGCTTGATACCAAAGTTACAGGCATGTCCATATCCCTTATTTTCCATATCAAATATCTGGAACCGTGTATCACCAGCAGTGAGCTCTCGCATAATGGAAAGCGTCGAGTCTTTTGAGCCGTCATTAATGAGAAGAAATTCAATATTCTGCTCATCCTGTATTTTCAGGCATTGAATAGCCCGGGAAATAAATTTTTCCATATTGTATATTGGTACTATGACGGAAATTTTCATATGTCTCCCTTGAATCCTACAACCCCACGGCAACCTTGACGGCCACGGCCATCTGATAAAGCACTTGCGTAACATCTTTGACCAACTGCAAGTTCTTTGAATCAAATTTGGGCATAACTAAAATGCGGTCACCGGGCTTGATGGACTGCCCCTCAGAGTGGGCTACTTCCCCATTCAGACCGACAAGCAGAATGTTGTTTTTGTCCGCACGGTCGGAAAGTCCTCCAGCACCTTTGAGGTAATCTTTCAGAGACAATCCCTTTTCCCAAGTCACAGCTGTGGGAATGAGTACTTCACCAGAGACATGGACTACATCTGTCCGACGGGGAATGATGACTTCATCGCCTTCCTCCAACAACAGGTCAGAGAGCTTCCCATTACGAGAAACGACCAGCACACCGTCCGGCTCCAGCTTTGAAGCCCGCTGCACGAAATTCTGAATCAACTCGGCTTCCTTTACCCGGATGCTAGCCTCGTCGACGGAAGCAGAAGTAGCTGTCAACGCGCTCTGCTCCAGACGTCGCAGTGCATCCGTGAGGATCACCTTCTGCTCTGCTGCCACGCTCTTGCGACGGATGTAGATGGATTTAATATCCGCAAGCTCAGGCTCCACGGAAATGTACGCCAACAGCGTTTTCAACCTCGTCTGTTTAAGCACAGGAAAACGTGACGCCCCATGTATAGCCCCAGACGCGGCCACCATGATGGTCTTGCCCCGGGTGTCGGCCACGAATTCTACCCGATCTCCGTCCTCAAGATGGAGATTGCGAAAGTCTGTCAGTGTCACATAGACATTGAAAGGTTCTCCGTTACGCATGCCGCCCACGCTAACATGGGAAACGCCATTCATGGGCAGGGCATAAGTCAGAAGTTCCTTACCGTTAGCCTCTCCCCGGAACTCATACCGAGCGGGCTGACGAAGCAGACCGTAGGCCGCAACAGACACGCCAAAAGGTTCCACCAAGATAGTATCACCGTCCTGTAGGCGGACGGACGAAAGATCCCCTCGCAGCATATAGTCGTAGAGGTCCACCTTGCCGATAACCTGTTTGCCACGCAGAATTTTGATGTTCCGGTAACTCCCCTGCTCGGGAAGAATTCCTCCGGCCCGATCCAGATAAGACATGACGGAATCCTGCGGTCCTCCCGCATAACGACCCGGATTAGGCACATTTCCGGCTACATAGACAGCCACGGGCTGAGCACTCTGCAAATTTACGTAGATTTCCACATTTTCCGGGAATACTGAAGCCAGTTTTGCCCGTACCGAGCCAGGAAGAGAGGACTGTGTCAACCCGGCCACCCGGACCGGTCCCACTTCCGGCAGAAAGATGTTGCCCTGCTGATCCACAAACAGCACATCGTCGTAGCTCCGCGCACCCCAGACACGCACGGTGATCCGGTCGCCAGGGAGGATCACATAGTCGTCATTCATTCCACTGCTGTAAGTGGACGCGAAGTTGCCCCGGAAAAGATTGGCTCCAAAGGGTTCCAGCCCCTGCACCATATCCGGACGGTAGCGCTCCAGCGCCCAAGCGGGCAATCCTGGCAAAGACAGGCGCTGACGTTCCTCCCTCTGATAGGGCAACTCCTGCTGATATGCGCCCTCACGTTGATAGCCCCCCGGCAAATAGGAGGGGGGACGTGTCGAAGGCGTGCCCTGGATGCCACCGCTTCCACTGGGGCTAGGGTTACCGGATTTTCCCAGGCTTCCACCGTATGAAGAAGCAGACGAAGAAATCTCCGCTCCATGAGCGGAAACGGACAGAGCAAGAAGAAGTATCGAGAAAAAAAATATTTTGCTGTTCATCATCTATCTCAGAACCCTGCGTGTTCACGCACGGCGGCTATAATCAGAGAACAAAGCCCCACCAGCACTAGAGAGCCGACAAAGACATAGGCCGTAAACAAGAATGGGAGGGGGTACAAGGATTCATCGGGTAGGGCCGGAATCTGGAAGGCTACCACGTAGCGGGATTTGGCTTCCGCCTTTACTCTGGCGGCTTCCAGCGAGGTCATGGCTGAGACAAGCTGCTGGCGAGCAAACTCGTTTTCCGTCTGCAAACCTTCATACTCTCCGGCAAAGGAAGTCAGACTACCGGGGCGAGCTTCTCCGGCCAGTCGCAGTTTTTCTTGGGCAAGCTGTTTTTCCACAGCCTCCAACCGAGCACGTAACCCTACCAATGTGGGAGCGTTTTTACTCATAAAAGTGTGAGCTTGCGCAATCTCCGCTCGTACTTTCACAGCCTCACTTTCCAACTGGCTAACGATACCTTGCAGTCCGCCCGCCGTACTAGCCGGGTCGAGCATACCGCTACGGTCACGGAAGGCGCGCATGGCTTCCTGCGCCTTGCTCACACGCTGTTCTGCTGTGCTTACTTCGGCCATGGCCAAAGTGATGGCGTCGTCCTTAGCACGGCGGTTCATGGTGTTAACTAGCGCTTCACTCTTGGCGAGTACTGCTTCCGCTAGCCGTTTGGCCATGACCGGATCATAGGCCTTAACGCTCAGAGCGATGATACCAGTTTCCGGATCAAAGGACGGTTTCACTGCCCATTTCCAGTAGGTAAGGCGTTCATCCCGCGTGGCGTCGGTGGCAAGACGACTGAGCGGATCATGAGCATGAGAGGAAAAATGCTTAAAAATCGCCATGTCGCCGTCAATGGCTTCCATAATATCTGGAGATTGAATGTATTCCGCTACGATATGCGCATCCGCGCCCACAGACGCACCAGAGGGCAGGAACATGGCGGCAAGACCACCTGTCGTACTACTAGAGTCCGCACCGCGGACGGCAAACCGGGCTTCTGCAATATACATGGGAGAAGCCAACAGGCCGAAATAAAGCAGGGATAGCAACGAAGGCAACAACACAGCGGCTAATAATAACTTCATGGTCGGAGAAAGACATGCTCTCATCTTATCCAAAGCTGCAGCTACAGGATGCGCTATCAGTTCTAGACGTGGAAGAGGCTGCAGCGTATTTGGCTCCGAAGGCTCCGCTTGGGGAAGACTCGACGACGTGTCCTGCGGAGCATCGCTCCTGCCGGAAGGCCCGGGAATCTTCTCTGCTGATTGGATACCTCCTTCCTTCACTTTAGACAGAACAAAAGGTGCTGTATTGCTTGCTTTAGCGTCAACTTGCGACGTCTTTTGAGCCTGAGGCGTCGGCTTTGTCTCTGAGAGCGGCTTCTCAGGCACAACGGAAAGCGCGGTTTTCACCTCAGCTTCCTGTTTTGCCCGAGCGGAGGGAGGAGCACCCCTTGTTTCCGTTTTGAGTGGAGTCGTGGGCATACCTATCTTATTGTCTAGCATGGCAAATCCCCATATAGATGCGCAGAGCGTCATCCAGCTTGTCATATAAGGTCAAGATGCCGCCGTGCAGCACTGCCGCGCTGTCGCAGTTCTTGCGGATGGTTGCCACGCTATGTGACACAACAATCAGCGTTGAATGCGCTTTACGTTCCTTGAATACTTTTTCGGCCTTGGCCTGAAAGGAAGCGTCTCCTACAGACCATGCTTCATCAATAAGGTAGAAATCGAAGCCTATGGCCATGCTCAGACCGAAGGCCAGTTTTGAACGCATACCGGAGGAATACGTTTTCACCGGCATATCCATGTATGGTCCCAGTTCCGTAAAAGTTTCCACAAAATTCGTAACTTCTCGAATGTCAGCCCCGTAGATACGACAGGTAAAACGCAGGTTCTCTCGCCCGGTCAGACTGCCGTTAAAACCTCCGGTAAAGCCTATGGGCCAAGAAACCCGCCCCTTGCGCTTTATGGTTCCGCTATCAGGGAGTTCCGAACCGCTGATAATCCGAATGAGCGTGGATTTACCTTGACCGTTCAGGCCGAGAATCCCCATATTAACGCCAGGCCGGAATGTGATACTAGCATCACGCAGTACATCCTTACGGTTTCCGCGTGGCAGACTGTAGGACTTGCATATGCGGGAAAGCTCGATCACTTGAGTTCCCTCCCGCGCACGTAGCGCTCCAGCAGTAGACCAAGACAGAGTGAGCTTAGGCACCATACGACTATATAGGCTATACTATGCATGGGCGCTGCGGACGAAGCCGAAAAGCCGTAGCGTTGCCATTCGATAATTTGGGAGACAGGATTCAACAGCAAAATATCCGAAAATCTTGCAGGCAGTTCAGAAACCTGAAAAAAGACGCCGGACGCAAAGAACAAAAAACGCATCACGATAGGAACGAGTCTTTCCAGTGTGGGCCAAAGGCGAGCTAAGGACGCGAAAACTAACCCCATGCCTATGCCCAGCAGAGGAGCAAATAATAGTGTCGCTGCAAGTGTGCCAGGATTGCGCAGTTCGGCGACCTGTCCTATCGAAACGACCACAATTAAGATAACGACTGCGCAAATGCTCTGTGTTCCCCAGACAACAACAACCCGCGCGATCATTAGATCTAGTTCCGTCACCTGGGGGAAAGTTAACAAAGCCTGATTGGCTCGCACAGCGCTCATGCAGCGGGACAATGTGTCGCTAACCATGTGCCATGGGATGAACCCGCACAGTAAAAACACGCCGATTCCCATGCCGTGGCGGGAGTGCGCTCCGAGAAACTCACGAAAAAGCCAAAACACCGCGATATTAAATGCTGTCTGGATGATCGCCCAAAGGTAGCCAAGCCTGGTATTACCGTACAATGTGTGCACTTCACGCAGAACGAGGGCGTAAATCACTCTTCCTTGAACAGTCAGTGCTGACGACACCGATGGTGCTGGAATAGTGTCGGTATTCATCACGGCATACTCTCAAAAATAGTGGGAATGAAACGCCATGTGCCGTTTTCCTCTAGGCATACCGCGAATCTTTTACTTGCGCTTCCACCTGTAACGCGGGCCGAACGACATTTGTTGCCCAAACCAGAAATATAGAACGCTCCCGCCTCAATCGTGACCGGACCGAACGGACTTTCGGCAAAATATTGTGTCGCCCCTTCCGGAAAAGCAACCACCTGCTCAGTGAAAGATACTACCAGAGGAACGGCTTCAGGTTCAGACACCACAGGCGTAAGCGGCTCGCGCATGGCGCAACCAGGTAACGTAAGGCTGACAGCCAAAAGGAAAAGAACATGTTGCAATCGCATCAATTAACCCCCGCCCGCAGGCAGTCATGAACATTCAAAATGCCGACGGGCTCTCCACTCCGCACGACATACAAACTCGTGATTTTGCTGGACTGCATGATCCCCAGCGCCTTGGCGGCAAGGCAATGTTCATCGACCGTGATCGGATTCCGGCTCATGACCCGTTCGGCGGTCAGCCCCAACAGACCGCCGTCCATATGCCGCCTCAGGTCTCCATCGGTAATGATGCCGACAAGGATGCCTTTCTCCATAATGCCGACACAGCCGAACCCTTTGCCTGTCATGATGCAGAGGATTTCCGTCATCGGACTGTCGAGGGACGCTAAAGGGAGAGCCTCTCCAACGTGCATGATCTCGCGCACGGTCATGAGCTTCCTGCCAAGCCTTCCCCCCGGATGGAACCGATGGAAATCCTCCGCACCGAATCCCCTTGCCTTGAGGAGGGAAAGGGCAATGGCATCTCCGAGCGCCATTTGAAGCGTCGTCGACGTAGTGGGAGCGCATCCGATAGGGCACGCTTCCGGCTCATTGGGGAGTAAAAGGACATGATCGGCGTGACGGGCCAAAAAACTATCGCCCCGCTTCGTCACCCCCGTAATCGGGACTCCATGCCGCGACGCAAACAAAATGATATCGCTCAGTTCGGCCGTTTCACCTGAGTTGGAAAAGGCGATGACCGCGTCATGCCGCGACACCATGCCCAAATCCCCGTGGCTGGCCTCAGCGGGATGGATGAAATAGGCGGGCGAACCAGTGGAAGCGAGGGTCGCGGCCACTTTACGGGCTACATGCCCGCTCTTCCCCATGCCCGTGACCGCGATGCGCCCGGAAATGGACAAGAGACAACGGATGACCTCGTCGAATGAGTCATCCAAATCTTCCGCCATGTGCCAAAGCGATTCCGCCTGCTTTTTGAGGGTATCCCCGGCAAAGGGCACAAAACTCCCCGCTTCTTTACCTTCAAAAAAAGAAACCATAATACTAGTGCCCCCCATCAATTCAATGAGCGGATAAAAAAACAAAAAACGTTCTGAAGCCGGAATGATCCTGCTTCATAACGTTTTCTTTTTATAGTATAACATCAGGTAATTACACGCAAAAAGAGAGAGCATATGAATCTTCCGTATTTTTAAATGTAACACGCAAAAATAAATCAACTATACCAAGTGCTAATTACTCTAACACAAAGGTTTTTTGGATGCAACGAGGGGAAAATTTCTTCATCATGGAGAAAATCTACTTATGAATATCAAAAAGAATTCTTTCACAACCTTAATAAATTCAACGAAAAATAATGTAATGCTACTCTTCATTACCTGTCTCTAGACCACTAATTTACTCAAACCTC
>ENA-UOJR01002937-UOJR01002937.1-human-gut-metagenome-genome-assembly--contig:-C115P-NODE-2937-length-11247-cov-5.320139_pt1 | contig 11247 bp, 10 predicted proteins | sample MGYA00242354_ERZ723901 | MGnify/ENA metagenome assembly ERZ723901
TCGCCGCGGCGCTGCTGCTGGCGGCGGTTTGTTATGCCGCGCGGGAAAAAGCGCCGCTGTGCGCCATGCGGGAAACGGACAGGCGGCAGCTGGCCGTGATGGCCGCCGTGGGCATTCCGCTGACGGCGCTCTCGGCCTATCTGCAATACACCCACTGCATCATGCCCGCGTCGGACGGGTCGTTCTGGTGCGGCCAATCCACCTACGGCGATCTGTGTATGCATCTGTCGTTTATCACGTCGCTGGAAAACATGAGCTTTCCGCCGGCTTACAATCTGCTGGCGGGGACGGCGCTTTCCTATCCGTATCTGACCGACGCGCTGAGCACGACGTTTTACATGCTCGGCATGCCGCTGAACCTGTCGCTCGTCGTGCCGGGCACGCTGCTGATGGCGCTGACCTATGCGGGCTATATGCTGCTGGCGCAGCAGCTGCTCGGCGGGCGGCACAAGGCGGTCACGGTCGCGGCGTTGCTGTTCTTTTTGAACGGAGGACTCGGTTTTCTCTATGATTTTGATTTGGCGTTTACGGACAATTTCGCCCGCATTCGCGAGATTTTCACCGGGTATTACAGAACGCCGGCCAATCAGCCAGACCTCAATCTGCGTTTTTCCAACGTCATTGCGGACTTGATGATTCCCCAGCGCGCGCTGCTGGGCGGCTGGGCGATGGGCATTCCGGCCTTGTATCTGCTGATTTCCTCCGCGCGTGAAAAATCGTATCGGCAGACGGCGCTGCTGGCGCTTTGGGCTTCCGCTCTGCCGCTGGTGCATACGCATACGTTCCTGGCGCTCGGCCTGTTTTCCGGCGGCTATCTGCTCGGCAATCTCGTCGAACACAGGCAAGACCGGCGCGGCATTTTGATTCGCGCGGGGCTGTATCTGGGCGTGGTGCTGGCGCTGGCCCTGCCGCAGCTGATGGGCAACGCCGTCAAACAGACGCTGGAGGGCGGCTCGCTGCGGTTCCAGTTTAACTGGGTGAACAACAGCGGCGGATACGGATTCAAGGATTTCTATTTCTGGTTCTGGGTGAAAAACGCGGGTCTGCCGTTCATCCTCGTCGTCTGCGCGTGTCTGTGCGCCCGCAGGCGGGGTTATCTGGATATTGTGCTGGGCATGACGGCGATTTACGTCGTGGCCGAAACGATTCTCTTTCAGCCCAACGAATACGACAACAACAAGCTGTTTTACATCTGGTTCATGTTTGCCATGATTCTGGCCGCGGATTACGGCTCGATGATCATGCAGAGGCTGGCGGGCCTGCCGGGGCGCGCGCTGCTCTGCGGGCTGTTTTTGTGGGCCAGCGTGTTTTCCGGCGCGCTGTCGCTGGGGCGGGAGGCGGTTTCGGGTTATCAGCTCTTTTCCTCCAACGCGGTTGCGGCGGGCGACTGGATTCGCGAAAACACCGATCGCGACGACGTGTTTTTGACCGGACAGCAGCACATTAACCCCGTCTGTTCGCTGGCGGGGCGGCAGATTATCTGCGGAAGCGACCTGTATGTGTTCTTTCACGGGCTGGATTATGCCCAGCAGTCGGCGGATTGCAGGCGCTTTTACGAAAACCCGCGGGAAAATGCCGACGTGCTGACGAAGTACGACGTGCATTACATCTATGTGAGCGACTACGAACGCGCGGAATTTGACGTGGATCTGGATGCGCTGGATGAAACGTATGAACTGATCTACGAAAACGACGACGTGCGCATTTACGACACGGGATGGAGAGAAACGCCGTGACGGAACGGTTTTTAAAGTATTCCCTGGAGCGGAACTGTAAAATCTGCGTCGTGCTGATGCAGGCGGGGCAGATGAAAAAGGTCAATCTGCGCGTGACGGCTATCGGCGAAGATGGGTTTGACGCAGTGTTTTCCGGCCGGAAACGGCCCGTTCATGTTCGGATGGAGGACGTGCTCACCGCCGCTTATGCGCGTGGGGATCAGGGTGCATTGGCGTGACGGAGAGGGTGCTATGGCAAAAGAGATTCAGCGGGAAATGATTCGGCAGATCGCGCTGCGGGCGAAGGCGATGGGCGGCCGGGCGATGCTGGTCGGCGGCTGCGTGCGCGACGCGCTGCTTGGGCGGGAAAGTGCGGATATCGACTGCGAGGTCTACGGCCTTACGCCGGAACAGCTGCATGCGCTGGCGGCGCAATTCGGCACGGTGGATGAAAGCGGCGCGCGATACGGCATTTTTACCCTCAAAGATGCGGGGATTGATTTGGCCGTGCCGAGATTGGAGCGGCGGATCGGCCCGAAGCACGGCGATTTTGACGTGACGGCGAATCCGACGCTCTCTTTTGAACAGGCGGCCGCAAGGCGGGATTTCACCGTCAACGCCATTTTGCAGGATGCGCTGACGGGGGAAATCGTCGATCCGTTCGGCGGAGAGGTGGATTTGCGGCGGGGCATTCTGCGCGCGACGCCGGGCGAAGGCTTTTGCGACGATCCGCTCCGCGTGCTGCGGGGCGCGCAGTTCGCTTCAAGGTTTCATCTGTCGCCGGATGAAGAAACGCTTGCCAGGATGCGGACGATGAAAACGGACGATCTGTCGCCCGCGCGCGTGCTGGGCGAGATGAAAAAGGCGATGGAAGGCGATGCGCCGGACGTGTTTTTTGACGTGCTTCGTCAGGCGGGCGCGCTCGAACCGTGGTTCGGCGAGCTGGCGGCGCTCATCGATGTGCCGCAGCCCTCGTGTTATCATCCGGAGGGCGACGCCTATATCCACAGCATGCTGGTGCTGCATGCGGCCGCGCAGAAAAAGGCGCAGGCGGAAAAGCCGGAAGCCTTTGTTTATGCGGCGCTGACCCATGACCTGGGCAAAGCGATCTCCACCACGCGGGGCGAAGACGGCGAATGGCATGCGAATGGGCATGAGAACACCGGCGTGCCGCTGGCGCGCGCCATGCTGGGGCGGCTCAGCGTTGGCAAAGAGATCATCGCCTATTGCGAAAACATGTGCCGCCTGCATATGCGCGCGCATGTCTGCTATTACGTGCAGGTGGAAGCGGGCAGAACCAATCTGCTGTTTGATGAATCCGTCTGTCCGCATGACCTTGCGCTGCTGGCCGCCTGCGATACGATGGGCAAGGGGAGCGCGGGCGGAGACGCGCCCAAAGAAGAAGCGTTTCTGATGGGACGCGTCAAAATCTATCGGGAGACGATCGCCGGAGGGATGCCGAGCGGCGGTATGCTGCTTGCGGGCGGCATGAAACCGGGGCCGGAACTGGCTAAAGCACTGGGCGAAGCCCGGCGGCGCGCGCTGCTGGGCGAAGAGGCTCAGGAAGCCGTAAAAGCGGTTTTGAAGCAGAGAAAATTTGAATAAAGGCGATATAGAGTGGGAAGGCCGGAAACCTCAGGTTCCCGGCAGGGTTTGGGATGGACCCCGTACCCTGAAGGAGCAAGATGACCGATATCAACGGAATTTTCAGTGTCTGCGAGGCTGTCGGAACGGCAGCCTTTGCCGTGTCCGGCGCAATGGTCGCCGTGGATAAGGGGACGGATATTTTCGGCGTGCTGTTGATGGCCGTGTTCACCGCGCTGGGCGGCGGCACGCTGCGCGATATGCTCATCGGCTATTTCCCGCCGCGCATGTTTACCAATTTCCATTATGTGCTGCTCGCCTGTCTGTGCGCGATCATCGTGTTTGCCATCGCAAGGACGTTTAAGGAGCGCTATGTCGCCCGCGAAAGAATGATCGAGCAGATCAACAACGTGTTCGACGCCATCGGGCTTGGCGTGTTCGCCGTTTCCGGCGCGCGCATCGGCATGGAGGCGGGTTTTGCCGACAACATGTTTCTGACCACGTTCCTCGGCACGACCACGGCCATCGGCGGCGGCATGATTCGCGACGTGCTGCTGCGTGAAATGCCGTTCGTGCTTAAAAAGCGCGTCTATGCCGTCGCGGCGATTCTCGGCGCGCTGGGCTATGCGCTGCTGCTGCGCGTCGGTCTGGGCGAAGTCGCGGCCTATGGGCTGGGCATGTTGATCACCACGGCGGTACGCATGCTGGCAACGGTGTTTAAGTGGAATCTGCCGAAAGCGCTGGAATGAGTTGGAGGTATGGCTGTGACTTTTATCCGGCATTACGATTCCCCTCTGGGCGGCGTGCTGCTCGCCGCGGACAATGCGGGATTGACGGGACTCTGGTTTAACGGCGCGAAATATTTTGCGGCCAATCTGCCTGAAGCGCGCGAAGAAAAGCGTACGCCGATTCTGGATGAAACGGCGTGCTGGCTGGATATCTATTTTGCAGGCGGACAGCCGGATTTCACGCCGCCGCTGCATTTGATCGGTTCGGATTTCAGACGGCGCGTCTGGAAGCGCCTGCTCGAAATTCCGTATGGGCAGACGACGACATACGGCGCGCTGCTGGGCGGCGGCATGAGCGCGCAGGCTGTCGGCGGCGCGGTTGGACACAACCCGATTTCCATCATTGTGCCCTGTCATCGCGTGATAGGCGCAAACGGCAGCCTGACGGGCTATGCGGGCGGCATCGATAAAAAAATCGGCCTGCTGACGCTGGAGGGCGTAGATGTGGGGCGGCTGACCCTATCAAAATGCAAGACAAAATGCAATGCGCCCTGAAAAGAGGAAAAGCGAATATGAGAAAAGCGCCCGGCCAAAATCGGGCGCTTCACTTTTGAAAAATGATGCGATTTATCCACAAAAACAGAAAAGATTGTGGACAATCACGCTTCCGGCCGTTCCATGTTGTTTTCCTCATGAAGATGGCGGCGGCGGGAAGACTTGAAATGCTGCGGAATGGTGCGGAAGCTCTTTTTGAGCTTGATGGACTGCACAAAGCAGAGCGCTACCAGCAGCAGCGAGACGATAAACAGGATATCCGTGTAGACAAAGCCGCGAATCGCGCAGACCAGCGTAATCAGAGCGCTCATCACGGTGATGACGAGCAGACCCAGCACGTTGAGTTTTCGGCGCAGAATGAAATTTTTGAAGCGCTGACGCTTGGATGGTTTTTGACTCATGCGATGACGTTCCTCCCCGGAAAATGGCTGTTTAACAAGCCGTATAGCGTATTCTTTCGCCGAAAAAAGGAAAACCCCTTTTAAATCTGCGTTAAGAAATCATAATCTGCGGTCGGTCAAACGGGAAAAACGGGGCGCTTTTTCCACAAAGCTGTGGAAAAATCAGCTTCTTGCGGCGCGCTCGGCATTGGCGGCCATCCACGCGACGCACAGCGGCAGCACATCCTCATCCACCTTGAACATGCCGTGGTGATGGGCGTAGCAGCAATTCTTTTCCGGCGCGAGCATGCCGACCTGCACAAAGCAGCTGGGGGCGATAGCGCGGTAGGCGGCGAAGTCGTCGCCGAGCATGCAGGGTTCCTGTTTTTGAATTTTTTCCGGCGGAACGAGTTCGGCGGCGGTTTCGCGGGCGATTTGGCAGAGGGCTTCGTCGTTGACGACCACACCCGTCACTTCGTTGATGTCGATTTCGGCGGTGCAGCCGTAGGCGGCGCTCACGTCGGTGATGATGCGCTTGAAATGCTCGATGAGCCGCGCGTGCACGTTGTCGTCAAATGCGCGCAGCGTGCCCTCCAGCACGGCGTCCTGCGCGATGATGTTGCAGCGCGTGCCCGCGTGGAACGAGCCGACGGTGACGACCACGCTGTCCATCGGGGAAGTGAAGCGGGAGACGATGGTTTGCAGCGACTGCACGACCGCCGCGCCCGCGGTGATCGCGTCTACGCACTGTTCCGGCGTTGCGCCGTGGCCGCCTTTGCCGTGGATGGTGATTTTGAACATATCCGGCTCGGCCCAGATGCCGCCTGGCGTGGCATGCAGCGTGCCGGTCGGATACAGGCTCCAGACGTGCAGGCCGAAAAACGCGTCTACGTCGCTGACCAGTCCCGTTGCAATGACCTCGTCCGCGCCGTGTTCGCCCTCCTCGGCGGGCTGGAAGATGATCTTATAGGCGCCGCAAAGCTCGTCGGCATGCGCTTTGAGCAGGCGGGCGACATACACGCCGCAGGTGGTATGCGCGTCGTGGCCGCAGCCGTGCATCAGACCGTCGTGTTCGGATTTATAGGGCACGTCGCAAAGCTCCTGAAGTTGCAGCGCATCGGTATCGAAGCGCAGGCCGACGGTTTTGCCGGGCTTTGCGCCATGGATGACGGCGATGGTGATGTTGTCCTTCGGACAGAGCATGTCGATGCCGTGGGCTTTGAGCTGCTCGCGCACGCGCCGGTTGGTTCGGTTTTCAAAATGGGACGGTTCGGGATGGCGGTGGAGATCCTCGAAAAAGGCGCGCATTTCGCCTTCATACGCTTGGGCTTCATTCAAAAAATTCATGGCATTCACGCTTTCTTGTAATGTACGGGGAGAGGAAAAAACGTTGGGGCGCTGTCCCAAACCCCGGCAGAAACCTGAGGTTTCTGCACTTCCCACTTTTGATTGCTGCGCAATCAAAGGGATGAAAACATGTTTCTCTGTTCAAAGAAGAAATCCTTTTTCGCTTTTGCGTTATTGCAGGATTTTTACGTCGGCGGTCACGCGGACGGGCAGGGTTTCATACTGCGCGGGCCAGTTCAGGCGCTCCCAGGCGGGAATATCGGGAAAAGCCCGAATGCGGATTTTGCCGAAACCGACGGCGTCGCAGGAGGCGGCCTGGAGTTTTTGCAGCACGTTGACGCAGTCCTGTGCAATTTCGGCGGCAAGTTCTTCTTCCGTGCGCCGCTGATTACCGGCGGAGAGGGTGAGCGTCAGGCGCAGAGAGACAAAGAGCGTGCCATCTGGATCGATTCTGCGTTTGACGCGGGTTTGCAGGCGGGTTTTATACTGCGCGCCGTCTATGACGGAGACGCGGGTGCCGGTCATACGCGGGCCGGAAAACAGCGCCGCGCCCATGTATTCATTCGGCGCGGGCGCCGTTCGGGGCAGATGGCCTGGCAGGCGGTCGATATCTGTTTTGCCTTGCAGCAGCAGGATATTGTCAAAGTCGTTGCCCGCGGCATAGACGGCTGCCGCGTCTGTCGCGGCGGATTCCATGGCGGCGATGACGGCGGAGAGATTTGGGCTGGGCGGGATGACGTCAAGCTGTTCATAGTGTTCAAACAGCACTTCAAGATACTTGGACAGGCGCAAGCCGAGCACGGCGCGCTGTCTGCGGATGAAATCGCCCGCATGATCCGGCGTGACGACGACGACGGCTTCGTCGTTGGCGCGGTAGATGGCGTGAATCTGCTTGAGGATGGAGAGCGTCGCATCCGTTTCGGCCAGCGTCTGGCTGATGACGATTTCCTGCAGCTGGGAGAGATTGACGGTGCGCGGCGTGGTTGCGCCCAGCAGGCCCAGCGCGCGCAGACAGCTCGGCGCGGTAGCGCTCAGGACGATGTAGCCTGTTTCGGTTTGTTCCAGATTTTCGGTTGAACCGGCTTCGCTTTGGGCGCCTGATGCCCCCGAAGCGGCGCTCTCCTGCGAGCCGGAAAGGGCTTTGACGGTGATGGTCAGGTTGCCTTCCGGCGCGGCGTCCACCGCCATCGCGATGACGAATAAGCTGCTCTCGATCTCCTGCCCGCCCGTGCAGCCGCCCAACAGCAGGGGCAGAAACGTGAGCAGCATCAACGCGATTTTTTTCAAAGCGTCGTCATCTCCTTACGGGTGAACCTTATCGTCGCGCTGTACGACTCCTTCAGTCAGCTCCCTTTAAGAGGGAGCCTTTTTGAAGAAAGAAATCCCAATCAAAATCCCTTCCGGAATCAGCAGAAACGGCGATACGGCCAGCAGCACGTCCATGCCGAAAAAGGCGGTCACCATCAGCGCGCCCAGCAGCAGCGCCGCGCAGAGCCACAGGCTGAAAAAACGCAGTTTCGGGAATGCCGTTTCAAGCGCCTGTGCCGCCGCGCAGAGGGTGGAAACCGCGCCGATGAGCATCGAAAAGAGCTGGGCGAGTATCAGCAGCGTCTGCACCAGCCCTTCCCGCGGGCGCGCGCTGGCCAGAATCAGCATCCGCGCGCCCCAGACATGCTGCCCCTGAATGATTTCATAGGGATTGCATAGAGCCAGCGCCGCCAGCATCAGCGCGCCGAGCAGGCCGCCGAGGCCGACGCGCAGCGCGAAAAAGCCGCCTTTCGGCACAGGCGCAGGCGTTTCCAATTCCTGAGGCGGCAGAAAGAGCATCAGCGCGGGCGAACAGGCTGAAAGGCTGAGCAGTGCGCTCAGACCGAGGGATCGGACGCCAGCGCCCAGCAGCGGAAAAAGCCCAGCCATCGAGCTGGAGGCAAGCGAAAGCCCCGCAAAGACGGCCAGCGCGGCGGGCAGCAGCCAGCGAAGCGCGAACGCCACGCGGCACACGCCCGTGCCGGAAGACAGCGCGCAGAGAAGCGCAAACGAGAGGGTCAGCATCAGGCTGGTCAGCAGACGGCCGTTTGGTAAAAGCGTCTGCTGGGCGAGCGTCGCGCCGGCGGCCAGCAGCAAAGCGCTGCAAACGAGCAGCGAAACGGCCAGCACAACGCAGAAGGCCCTTCCCGGCGCTTTGGAGAGCCTTTTGGGCGCGGCAAGGCCAATCGCTCCGCCCCGCAGCCGCGCGGGCACAGCGGCCCCATACGCGGCGTTGAGGGCAAGCGGCACGGTCAGCCCCGTCCCGACGGCGAAAATCTGCGCGCCGCATGCGACGCCCGCCGCACAGGCCCGCGCGCGATAGGCGGCGCGGGTGCGCTGCTCAATGCTCCTGTCTTGCAAAAAAAGCCCTCGCTTTCTGCCGCCACAGCGGGAAACGAATCAACAGATCCGGGTTGCCGGGGCGCTTCGGCGTGAGCGGCGCGGTCAAAGGCGAACCGACCGAGCGCATGGCGCACGCGGCGCACAGCAGCGCAAGCCCCAGCAGCGCCATCAGATACAGGCCGCCCAGCGCGCCCGCCGTCAGGAACAAAAGCTGAATGATTTTTATGCCCACGCTCAGCGCATAGTTGGGGATGCAGAAACCGCCCAGTCCGCTGGCCGCGACGACAATCAGCAGCAGCGGGCTGACGATGTCCGCGCTGACGGCGCTCTGCCCCAGAATCAGGCCGGAAACGATGCCCAGCGCGTTGCCCATCGCGCCCGGCGCGCGCAGTCCGGCCTCGCTGATGAGATCGAACGCCAGCGTCATCAGCAGCGCTTCCAGAAAAATGGGCGTGGGCACGCGGGAACTGGTTTCATAGACGCTGGCCAGCAGAATCGGCGAAATCAGCTCGGTGTGAAACCGAATGACGGCGATATACGCGCCCGGCAGAAACAGGTGAATCAGCATGCCGATGAGCCGAACGATGCGCAGAAACGTGCCGTACTGCCAGCGCATGGAAGCGTCGTCCGACGTGTGAAGCTGGTGCCAGAAGGTCGAGGGCGCGCCCAGCGCCAGCGGCGAACCATCCGTCAGCACGACGACCTGTCCCTCCGCCAGAAACGACGCGGCTCTGTCCGGCCGCTCGGTGGAGACGCACTGGGGAATCAGCGCCATCGGATGATCTTCGATCAGCTGCTCAACCTCGCCCGCCGATAATGCGAAATCGCTTGAACAGGCCGTCAGTCTTTTTCTGATACGCGCGAGCATCGCTTCATCCGCCGTGCCGCGCAGATACAGCAGTGCGCAGCGGGTTTTCATCGCGCCGCCGATGGAGAGAAATTCCGTCGTCAGCTCTTCGCGCTGCACAATGCGCCGAAGCAGGGTGATGTTGGTTCGGATGGATTCGCCGAAGCTTTCGTGCGGGCCGAGCACAACCTGCTCTGCCTCCGGTCTGCCGACGGCGCGCTTTTCAAACCCGCGCGTATCCATCACGCACGCGGCTGCGCACCCGTCGCACAGCAGCACGCTCTGCCCGGAGAGCGCGTCCGCAATCAGGTCGTCGAAATTCGATTTCATCTCCGTCGGCAGGACGGAAACGACGTTTTCAATCAGATAATCGACACGGCTTTCCGCCGGCGCATCCTCTCCGGCGTCGGGCGGCAGGGCCATGCACGGCTTGAGGATGTTTTCGTCGATTTCGCGCGTATCGGTCATGCCGTCGATGGTCATCAGGGCGGAGATAAACGCGCCGCTGCGGAATCTGCGGATGATGATATCCGCGTTGCCCGACGCACCGAAGCGGTCGCGGAACACGCCGATGTTGCGCGCCAAATCCGCGCTGAGCGAAATGGGATCGTCCTCCATGAATACGCCTCCCTTCGGGTGGAGTTTGAAAATAGGATGCGCCGAAAAACAAAAAAAATCCCTCCCGTCCGATTGGACGGGAGGAAAAACGGGCCGATTATGCTTTGCAGATTTCGCTGAGCGTCTGGTGAATATCGCGCAGAATCTGCTTGAGCGGGCGAACGTCACTCTCAAAGTAATTCGACAAATCCAGATAGAGATCCTCGTCGATACGAATCATGCCGCTGTACAGGTGGCGCGCCAGCATATCCGGCACGGCTTCCAAATCCCGATGGCGAAGGATGTCGTAAAGCGCGACGTGATCTTCATACAGGATTTCAAAGACATGCGCATTTTGGAAAACCTTGTAATCCAATCTACGATAGCGGCTGTAATGCACTTCCATGTTTTGCAGCGTCTGCCAGGCGCGCAGGCGGCCCGCCGCTTCCATGCACATGCCGTGGAAGGCAGAGTCAACCTGATAGAAATGCTCGACCGGCTCGGATGACGTGCTGACCCGAAGCTGCTCATCCAGGTTTTCGCGCAGATGCACGAGCAACATTGTATCCGAATGGCGGATGAGATGGGAGAAAGCCGCGATTTCAAGCTGGAGGCGCAGAAAAATCATCTGTTCCGCCATGTCCAGGTCAATCAGGCTCACATAGTTGCCCTTTCGCCCCTGCTGAACGATGAGACCCTCCTGGCTGAGCCGGACGATGATGCTGCGGATGGGGGTGCGGCTCAGGCCGAAACGGCTGACCAGCATGTTTTCGGGAAGCATTTCCCCGGGGCGGATGCGTAAAGTCAGAATTTCACTGCGGAGCGTTTGATAGACCTCTTCGGCAGTCAGCGTTTTTTCGGGAGTCGACTGTTCCATCGTAAAATTCCTTTCTTTGGCAGGTGATGCACCTTTGCGCGGATAGATGTTTTTAAATAGTATAGCACAGAAAACGTGCGTTGAAAACAGATAGGAAAATAAACAAATTGTCAACTTATGCGTTTTGCAAAAGCCGGAAAATGCAGAAATAACTTGTATACATATTTTGATGATTGTTGAAAAGGTGATGGAAACGATGGACGAAAATATAAAAAAATTATGTGACATCTGTCGACTTTACACGGAT
>ENA-UOJR01002938-UOJR01002938.1-human-gut-metagenome-genome-assembly--contig:-C115P-NODE-2938-length-11244-cov-6.307087_pt1 | contig 11244 bp, 10 predicted proteins | sample MGYA00242354_ERZ723901 | MGnify/ENA metagenome assembly ERZ723901
GTCGGGTGGGGGGTGGCTGGGCCGGTCTCGAGTCCCTGGGCTTCGCGTTTACGCCAGCAGGGCGCGGTCATTGTCGTATTCCTGGCCGCTGACCTTGCTGAACAGCGCCAGCAGGTCCGGCACCGTCAGCCGGGCCTTCTCCTCGCCGGAGATATCCAGCACGATCCGCCCGTTGTGCAGCATCAGCAGGCGGTTGCCGTAGTGGATGGCGTCGCGCATATTGTGGGTGATCATCAGCGTGGTCAGGTGGTTCTCCCGGACCAGGCGGTCGGTGATGTCCATGACCCGCTGGGCCGTCTGGGGATCCAGCGCCGCGGTGTGCTCGTCCAGCAGCAGCAGCTTGGGCTTCTGCAGGGTGGCCATCAGCAGCGTCAGCGCCTGACGCTGTCCGCCGGAGAGGGTGCCCACCTTGGTGGTCAGGCGATCCTCCAGACCCAGACCCAGCTCCCGCAGGCGGCGGCGATAATCCTCGCGCTCGCCGCGGCGGATGCCGGGACGCAGGGTGTGATGCCGGCCGCGACGCTCCGCCAGAGCCAGGTTCTCCTCGATCTCCATGCCGGCGGAGGTGCCCATCATGGGATCCTGGTATACGCGGCCCAGGTAGCGGGCGCGCTTGTACTCCGGCAGAGAGGAGACGTTGACGCCGTCCAGCTCGATGCTGCCCTCGTCGGGCTGCCAGGTGCCGCAGATGGCGTTCTGCATGGTGCTCTTTCCGGCGCCGTTGCCGCCGATGACGGTGACGAAATCCCCGTCCCGCAGCGTCAGGCTCAGGTGGTCCAGCGCCACGCGCTCGTCCACGGTGCCGCTGTTAAAGGTCTTGGTGATGTTATTCATTTTCAGCCTGGCCGCTGTCTCCTTTCGTACTGCGGGAATGGGCTTTCAGTTGTGCATTGACGTGGGGCGCGCCCAGGAACACGGCCACCACCACGGCGGAAAACATTTTCAGAAGGTCGGTGTCGAAGCCGGCGAAGATGATGACCTGGTACACGATGTAGTAGATCACCGCACCCAGTATCACACCGCCCAGCTGCACGGCCATGCGGCCGCCCCGGCGGCCCAGCACGGCCTGCCCGATGACCACCGCCGCCAGGCCGATGACCACGGCGCCGCGGCCCATGTTCACATCGGTGTAGCCCTGGTACTGGCACAGCAGCGCACCGGACAGGGCCACCACGCCGTTGGACAGCGCCAGGCCGATGATCTTCATCAATCCGGTGTTTACGCCCTGGGCCCGGCTCATCACCGGGTTGCAGCCTGTGGCCCGCAGGGCACAGCCCAGCTCCGTGCCGAAGAACAGCACCAGCAGTGCCACCAGCACCACGCAGAAGCCCAGCAGCACCGGCAGCGCACCGCCCACGTCCATCTGGCTCAGCAGCACCGGAGTGGTGCGGGCGGGCAGCGCCTGGTTGGCCTTGCCCAGCAGCTTCAGGTTCACGGACCAGAGCACCATCTGGGTCAGGATGCCCGCCAGGATGGGCGGGATGCCCAGGCCCACATGGAGCAGGCCTGTCACGGCGCCGGTCAGCACACCGGCCAGCACGGCACACAGCAGCGCCAGCCACGGGCTCTGCCCGCCCAGCAGCAGCATGGTGCACACCGCCGCGCCGGTGCAGATGGAGCCGTCCACGGTCAGATCGGCGATATCGAGCACTTTATAGGTAATGTATACGCCGATGGCCATCACGCCCCAGATCAGTCCCTGGGCCAGAGCGCCGGGCAGCGCGTTCAATAGCTGTGTCATGTGGGTACACCAGACCTTCCTGTCTGAATTTTATTCCATGGCCTCGTAGCCCTCCGGGGCAGTGATGCCCAGGGCCTCGCACATGGTGGGGTTGTACATCTTGGCAGCGGGCGCGTACTGGATGGGCATCTCAGCGATGTCCGCCTCGCCGGTGAGCACCTGGGCGGCCATCTCGCCGGTCTTGTAGCCCAGGTCATAGTAGCTGATGGACAGCGTGGCCACGCCGCAGCCGGTGCAGAGGCCCTTCTCGCCGGCTACCACCGGGGTCTTGGCGTTCAAAACGATGCTGCCGATGGTCTCGGTGCAGGAAGCGGCGGTGTTGTCGGTGGGAATGTAGATCACGTCGCTGTCGGCGGCGGCCTTGGTGGTCACAGCGGCCACATCATTGGAGTCAGAGAAGGAGTAGCGGGTGCAGGTGATGCCCTTGCCGGTCAGGTACTCCTCCACCACCTGGACCTGGTACTCGGAGTTGGGCTCGGCGGAGCAGTACAGCAGTCCGACGGTCTTGGTCTCCGGCAGCAGCTCCAGGATCATATCCGCCTGCTCCGTCAGGGGCGCCAGGTCGGAGGTACCGGAGATGTTGCCGCCCACGGTGCCGGAGAAGTTGTCGATACCCAGCGCCACGCCGTACTCGGTAACAGAGGTACCCAGAATGGGGATCTCTGCGGTGGCGTTATAGGCCGCCTGCAGCGCCGGTGTGGCGTTGGCCATGATCAGGTCGACCTTCTTCGATACGAAGGTGTTGACGATGGTGGTGCAGACGTTCTGGTCGTTGGCGGCGTTCTGCACGTCAATGGTCACGTTCTCCTCGCCCAGCTTGTCCTTCACCGCGTCGATGAAGCCCTGGGTGGCGGCGTCCAGCGCGTCGTGGGTCACCAGCTGGCACACGCCGATGGTATACTTCTTGGCGCCGTCGGCATCGCCGGTGCCGTCCGTCTTGGTGTCGTCGGTCTTGCTGCCGCAGGCGGCCATGCTCACGCACATGACGGCGGCCAGCAGGGCGGTCGTCAGCCGCCGTGTGATGTTCTTTTTCATGGTGTGGTTCCTCCTGATGGGTTTTTTTGAAAATTTGGCTGCAAAAAAGCCGCCCTGTGGATCTGTGATCCATAGGGCGGCTTTGATGTCAGTGCGTCTCCGTGGGAGAACGTCCTCATTTCATCAGCAGCATTTCCGGGCATCACAAATCACTCTTACTTTATCCGCATAGGTAAAGTAAAAGCTAAATGCGTATGCCTTGTACAGCTGCTTCATCATGTGTGGCGTTCTCCTTTCCCGAAGTTTTCTGTAAGATATCACAAAGGGAGCCACCGTCAACCGTCATATCCACCAAAAATATTTGCCAGGAATAAACACTCCGCCACGCGCTTTCGCGCTTTAAAGTTCGGATGTGCCCGGTGTTCCGGCAAATATCCGGCACTTTCCGCCGTCATTTTCCGCTGGGCATATCGCCCAAGGCCCCGCCGTCCTCTGTCAGCAGCGTCAACCCGGCAGGGCGCTCCGCCAGCAGATACTCCAGCACACCGCGGCTGACGTCGTCCATCTCCCCGGCGCGGCGGATATGCACCGCCAGCGGCTGCCGCGCCGCCAGACCGGTGAGCCACCGGATAAACGCCTGGGCCACTGCCGCCGGTGCGGCCGTGACCTCACCCTCCGCGCCGGCACACACCGCCGCAGCGGGCTGTATAGCCCCCAGCACCCGCAGCAGCGTCCGGTCGTCCGGCCGCACGTCGTTCCCGACGGCGTCCAGCAGCTTCCCCACCGTGTCCGCCATCCAGAAGCAGGGCACCGCCCGGAGGCAGTAGGTCTGCACATGCAGGCCGGGAACGCTGTCCGCTGCCGGAGCCGGCTCCGGCGCGGCGGGCGCGGCCTTCAGCTCCGCGTATTTCTGCGTGATGGCGCTGCCGGGATAGATCTCCAGGTTGGAGGCCAGCCGGTTGCGGAACTCGTTGAAAAACCGGATAGCACGGCTGCGGTCGCCGCCGCGCTCATACAGCGTCATCAGCCGCAGGGCCAGCTGCTCGTTGTAGGGCTCGTATTCCATGACCCGCTCCAGAATGCCCACGGCCTCCGGCAGCATATCCCGCTGCTCATACAGCTCCGCCGCCTTCATCAGCAGCCGGTTCTTCCGCTTCTCATAATAGATGCGCTGGCTGAGGATCAGCTCATTCAGGTCCTCGCAGTGGTTGAAATAGTACCCCTCCAGCAGCTCGCCGCCGAAGGCGTCACACGCCCGCTTCAGCTCGTCCGCCGACCGGGTCTCCGGGTCGATCTCGTCGATGGTCTGCAGATCGCAGATATAGTCGTATGCCCGGTCGATGCAGCAGTACTCCCGGTCCAGCTTGATGAGCGACCGCCCGCCCTCGCCGGTATCGGTGCTCTTTTTGATCTTCCACAGGGTATAGCGCAGATTATACTTGGCAGCGCTGACGGCGCTGTCCGGCCAGAGGTAGGCCGCCAGCTTCTCCCGCGCGTAGTAGTCCCCGCCCCGCAGGAACAGGATACACAGCAGGGCGCATCCCTTGTTGCCCAGCTCCGGGGTGATGTCCGTGCCGTCGCAGATGACCTGCGGCTTGCCAAACAGTCTGATCTGAAGCATGGCCGTCACCTCACTGCCGGCTGTGCAGCACCGACCCGGACTTGATGGTCACGGTCACGTCGGTCTGCTCCAGCTGCTCTGCGGGCACGGCGCGGATGTCGCGGTCCAGCACCACGATATCCGCCAGGTATCCCGGCGCCAGCTTTCCCTTGCGCTTGTCCTCAAACAGCGCGTAGGCGCCGTTGACGGTGTACATCTCGATGGCCTGCTCCACGGACACGGCGCACTGGGGCACAGCGCGGTTCACCGCCGCGTGGATGCCCAGCATGGGCCGCGGCTCCGTCACGTCACTGTCCGACCCGCCGCACACCACCGCGCCGGCGGCGAACATGGCGGCAAAGTTGTTGGAGCGCAGATAGCGCTCGCCCACCCGGCGCTCGTACATACCGCCCTTGCCGCCCCACAGGTAGGCGTAGGCCGGCTGCACCGAGAAGATCAGCTTCATATCCGCCGCCCGGGCGATCTGCTCCGGCGTGGCCATGATGGCGTGCTCGATGCGGTGGCGCAGGGCGGTGCTGCCGCCCTGACGGATGGCCCTCTCGTGGGCCAGCAGCACGGACTCGATGGCCCGGTCGCCGATGCTGTACAGCGCCAGCTGCATATCCTGCCGGTAGCACTGCTGCACGAACTCGTCCAGTCCATCCTGGGGCAGGAAGATCTGTCCCCGGTAGTCCGGCCGGTCTGCGTAGGGCGCCGACAGGGCGGCGCTGTGGCTGGACAGGGTGCCGTCCACCATAATATTGCCGCCCACCCGGCGCAGCCCCAGCTTCCAGACCTTCGCCAGGTCCATGGTCTGATAGAACAGCGGCATATCCACCGGGAACTCGCCGCTGTGGGCGTAGATGAACTCCGCGTCCCGGTCGTCGAACAGCCAGCCGCCCTCGATGGCCGCCACGGTGGTGATGCCGTTTTCCAGCAGCCGGGACATGGCCAGATGGATGGCCTCCATGCGGAACTCGTCCGGCAGGCTCCGCAGCACATTGGAGCGCAGCACATAGTTGGCGTTCCGCCGGAAAATGCCCGTGGGCAGGCCGCTGCTGTCCAGCTCCACGCCCTCCAGGGAGAAGGGCACCTTATAATACAGCAGGGCATGGGTGTTCAGCATACTGACGTGGTACTCCTTGGAGAACAGCACCACCGGACTGTCGCTGCAATACCTGTCCAGCACATACCGGTCCGGAAAACGCTTTTCCTCGAACTGCGACTCCTCCACCTGGCAGCCCAGCACCGCGCCCTCCCGCTTTTCGGCGGCGGCCAGCATCTCGCCCAGCTCCCGGTGGGACCGCGCACCGCCTAAATCCACGCTCATCATGTTCACGGCGGTCTGCATCACATGGAAGTGGTTGTCGATAAACCCCGGCAGCACCGTGCCGCCCCTGGCGTCGATGACCTGCGTGCCGGGGCGCACCAGCTTCTGCCAATCATCGCCGCGTCCCGCGGCGCAGATCATTTTCCCCGCCGCGGCCACCCAATCGGCCCCGCCATCGCCGCACATGGTCACGCAGCGCCCGTTTTTAATGATGATATCCGCGTACATAGCGTCCCGTCCTCCTGTTGAAAGCCGTGTTGTGTTATGGCCGTATTGTACACCAGGGCGGGCCGTCTGTCCAGTGGCGCTGTGTCCCCGGCGGCAAATGTACCAAATCGTTGGTTGAAAGGCACGGCATGATTTGCTAAAATGTTTAGTAACAACGGAAATTCAACGCTTTTCCCACGCGCGGCGCAACATCTCCCGGTTACAATGACATCAAACTGAGGCGGAGCGCGGCCGGCACGGCCCCTCTCCGCCCTCCCGAAAAAACGAAAGGGCAGGGATGTATATGAGCGTTTTGATTTTGAACCGCGAGCAGGTCAAGCAGGTCATCTCCATGAAGGAAGTCATCCAGGAGGTGCGCGAGGTCTATCGTCTGAAATCCCAGGGCAAGTCCGTGATCTGGCCGCTGGTCAACTATGAATTCGTGGACGAGCACGCCGCCATGGACATCCGTTCCGGCTATATCAAGGGCGTACAGCTCCACGGCCTGAAGATGCTGAACAACTTTCCCGAGAACCGGGAAAAGGGCCTGCCGCCCTTCAACGGCATCATGATGGTCTACGACTCCAACACCGGCATTCCCGTCAGCGTCATGGACGCCTCCTACGTCACCTGTATGCGTACCGGCGCCGCCGGCGCGCTGGGCGTGGACCTGCTGGCCCGCAAGGACGCCAAGCACCTGTTTATTCTGGGTGCCGGCAAACAGGCTCCCTTCCAGATCGCCGCCACGCTGCTGCTGCGTCCGGCCATCGATAAGGTCTACATCGCCGACCCCATGTTCCCCGACAACGCGGTGCAGTTCGCCGCCCACATCGCCCAGCAGCTCTCCGATGACTTCGGCATCGACGCCTCCGGCGTGGAGTTCCTGCCGGCGCTGGATCTGGCCGCCGCCGTGGGCGACAGTGACGCCATCATCACCGTCACGCCCTCCCGCAAGCCCATCATCCAGAAGGCGTGGCTGAAGCCCGGCACCCATCTGAGCTGCCTGGGCTCCGACATGGAATCCAAGCAGGAGATCGAGAGCACCATCTTCCAGGGCGCCGCCTTCTACGCCGACGACCGTGCCCAGTGCATCCGCGTGGGCGAGATGGAGCTGCCCATCAAGCAGGGCGTCGTCAGTGCCGACGACATCACCGGCGAGATCGGTGACCTCATCGACGGCAAGGTCCCCGGCCGCACCAGCGACACGCAGACCACCATCTTCGACGCCACCGGCCTGTACATTCTGGATCTGGCCGCCGCCAAGGTAGCCATCGACCGCGCACTGACCGAGGGCGTGGGCTTACAGGCCGACCTGTAACCCCGCGGAATATATCCGCTTACCCTACAAAACAGACGAAATGAGGAGGACAATAAAATGAAACTGGCATGGTTTGGTGTGGAAGAGTGGCTGAATCCCATGGACTCTCTCGCCCGTAGCAATCTGGGCAGCAGCTGCGTCAGCGCCCTTCGTATGGACGAGCTGTTTGACCTGACCGGCGAGGATCTGGACGCTTTCCTGAACGAAATGCGTACCATGAGCCTGCATTATCACCACGGCGACGCCACCGGCTCCCCCCGGATCAAGGCGGCGGTGGCCGGCATTTACCCCAAGGGCAACGTGAAGCCCGAGGAAGTCATGATCACCCACGGCGGCACCGGCGCCAATGACCTGGTGCTGATGAGCGTGCTGGAGCCGGGTGACAACTGCGTGGTGATCAAGCCCTCCTATCAGCAGCACTACGATATCCCCAAGGGCAGCGGCATCGAGACCCGCGTGGTCCAGCTGAAGGCCGAGGATAACTATCAGCTGGATTTCGACGCCCTGGACAAGGCCTGCGACGACAACACCAAGATGATTGTCCTGACCAACCCCAACAACCCCATCGGCGTGACCCTGTACGACGAGGGCCTGCGTAAGGTCGTGGACATCGCCGCCAAGCACGACGCCTGGATCCTCTGCGACGAGGTCTATCGCGGGCTGGACGAGAACTATATGCCCTCCATTCTGGACTACGGCTACCACAAGGCCATCTCCATCAGCAGTATGTCCAAGATGTACTCCATGGCCGGCACCCGTATCGGCTGGATCGTCTGCCGCGACCACGAGATGTACGAGGTCATGAAGACCCGCCGTTCCTACAACACCATCTGCTGCGGCATCTGGGACGAGATCATCGCCTCCATCGCGCTGGAGCATTACCAGGCCCTGTGGGCCCGCGCCCGTTCCATTCTGGAGCCCAACCGCAAGATCGTGGAGGACTGGGTGGCCTCCCAGCCCCACCTGCACCTGCGCGCCAAGGCCATGGGCACCACCTGCCTGATCGACTATGATTACGACGTGGACTCCGAGACCCTGGCCAAGGATGCCATGGCCACCGAGCAGATCCTGGTGGTCCCCGGCGACTACTTCGATATGCCCAAGACCATCCGCGTGGGCTACGGCGCCTTCCGCGATCCCCAGGTGCTGAAGGCCGGCCTGGAGGAGTTCGGCAAGTACCTGGAGAAATACAACTAACTGACACATCCCTCTCTCACAAATTTCTTCCCCCCTGCGGCACGTGCCGCAAAACAAGCGCCCGGCAGAAAGGCCGCCTGACACAAGAAAACACACGGTTTTGCCTGTGTCTATCCGGCTGAAATCGACCGCAAAAACGCCCACATGCGTCAGCATGCGGGCGTTTTTGCAGCCAATTTCAGCTCGAATTTACTTTGGCAAAACTGCTTCGCACCGAAAAAGAGCGCGTTTTGTGCAGAGCCGAGGCGCGCCGCCGCAGGCATACTGGATGTCTGTCAAGGCGGCGCAACGATGGGGCTGCGCGAAACGCGCCTTTTGCGGCGTATGTTTTCTTATGCCAGGCGGCCTAAGCCGGGCGCTTGTTTTTTTCGTATTCCGTTAGCGCTCACACCCGCGCCCAGCGCATCCAGCCGTCCTCGAACAGGGCTGTCAGCCGCCCCGTGTCCTTCAGCCACGCCAGATAGGACCGCACCGTGCTGCCCACCAGCACATACTGCTCAAAGCTCATGGTCAGCCCGTAGGCGGCAAACAGCTGCTGCAGGATGTCCTCAAAGCCGCGGGGCACAGCGCAGAGGTCCACGATCCTCTCCGCGATCTCATGCACCTTTCGGATATTGTACTGCGCCAGATCGGCGATGTCCTCCGTCACCTCCGTGTGCGCGGGCACAAATACCTTCGCGGTCATGGTCTGCACCTGCTCCAACGTTTTCAGGTACCCGGCCACGTCGTAAATAAAGCCGATCTGGTACTTGTCCAGTATCTCCCGGCTGGAAAGGCAGTCCGCCAGAAACACCACGTCGTCCGGCGTCCGAAAGCCTACCATGTCGAAAAAGTGCCCGGGCAGAGGGATAGACGCAAAGCCCTCCGGCAGCTTGTCCGCCGTCAGCTCCGCCGCGTCGCTCTCCTGTGCCAGCAGAAACTTGTGCCGCAGGTCCTTGGGCGGATATCCGCCGTAGAGAAACGACGGCTCCAGCACCGGGTGCCGGGTAAACGCGCAGTCGATTCCCGGCGCGTAGATCCTGCAGCCCGTCTGTCCCTGCAAATACCGGTTCCCGCCGATGTGGTCGGCGTTGGCGTGGGTGTTGTAGATCGCTGTCAGCTGCCAGCCGTTGGCGTCCAGCACCTGCCGTATCCTCCGCCCCGCGTCCTTGTCGTTGCCGCTGTCGATCAGGCAGACGTTTTTCTCATCCAGCCGGAAGAGACCGATGTTGGTGGGGCTCTTGATGTAATACGTCCTCTCGGTAAGCTGTATCAGTTCGTACATAGCGGTATCCCCTCCGTTACTTTTTTGTATCGCCATCCGATCATGCTTTGTTACTTCTTTGTGCTGTCATCCTATCAGTTTTTCCGCCTCTTTGTAATGTCATTCTATCATGTTTTGCTGCTTCTTTGTATTGTCATCCTATCATATTTCCCCGCAAAACACAAGCGCCCGGCTGATAGCCGGGCGCCTGCGTACCTCATCTGTATATGGCGCCGCTGGCCGCCACACAGTTCTTTCCGTTGTTTTTGCAGATATACAGCTGCCTGTCCGCCTTTGCGATGAGTGAAAAGTCCTTCAATTCCCGGCCTGTCCCGCACGCAACACCGAAAGAGGCCGTAACAATGTGCCGGTCCGGCAGGTCCTCTCTTGGAACAGCCGCGGCGCGCACCGCGTCAAGAAGCGCACCGGCGATACGGCGGGCCTCCTCCTCGCCGATATCCGGCAGGATCGCCACGAACTCCTCGCCCCCAAAGCGGAAGAGATACCGGTCAGCCGCCGCCAACACCCCGACCACGCTTCCGGCCACACGCCGCAGCGCTTCGTCGCCCTTCATGTGGGAGTAGTTGTCGTTGTACGATTTGAAATCATCCACGTCAAAAATAATGACGCTGACCCGTTCCGGCGCGGTTTTATCGGCAATGAACGTGCCATACGTCTCCATCGCCTTTTTATTCAGTGTTTCCGTCATCACGTCGTTGTAGGCCAGCTTGATGAAAGCGTGACCCATTTCCTTGATGTGCCGTTCGTTGGCAGACTGCCGAAGGAAGATGGACCGCAGCACGATAAAACCTACAATGATGGAAAATCGCAGCAGGAAATGCTTGAACAGATCATAGTTCTCCGCGTAGGGAAGCTGTCCGGGCAGCCACCAGCTGATCAATATCAGAACACATACCGCCACGGTATCCACACGGCGGTATGTGGGCGCGATCATGATCGCAAACAGATAGCACATGGAGATGGACAACCCGACCCGGTGAAAGTTGCAGGAGACCATAAAGACGGTAACGCTGGCGATCACCACCCCATAGTAGGCCAGCAGCGCAAACCGCGCCGGCGGCGCATCGTATTCTCCTCCACGCTTTTTATAGGCGATCGTAAACACCAGCATCGCCAGCGAGCCGCCGATCATCATGTAAAGCGGCACCATGTCAATGGGGATCATCGAGCGCGCCGCGATGTTCTTGACCAGGTAGATCCCGTTGGTCAGTATAAACAGAATGGCCGCATAAAATACGACCGAAAAATTCTGCCGCATAAGGATGCTCTCCACAGTCGGAATCTCATCGATCTGTATTCCCAGCACACGATCACTAAAGCTCTTAAACCTGGCAAACGCCATATCCGATATCCAGCAGGACATCCTCTGCACAATATCGACCTTATTCCCTCGTCTTTCCATACGATCCCTCCAGCAAATAATACGACCCCGTTTGTCTGCTTTTGTTGATCTATTGTTATATTTTACCATGCTTCCGCCCAAAACACAAGCGCCCGGCTGATAGCCGGGCGCTTGGTATTATGCGGGAAATCGAGCCCTTACTTGGCGTCCTTTATCGCAGCCTGTGCGGCGGCCAGACGGGCGATGGGCACGCGGAAGGGGGAGCAGGAC
>ENA-UOJR01002943-UOJR01002943.1-human-gut-metagenome-genome-assembly--contig:-C115P-NODE-2943-length-11230-cov-7.942461_pt1 | contig 11230 bp, 7 predicted proteins | sample MGYA00242354_ERZ723901 | MGnify/ENA metagenome assembly ERZ723901
GCGCAAGTGTCCGTGGCGCGAAGGTAGCCTGCTGGCTTATCAGATTTTAAGTCCGGACATGAAAAATTCACCGTACTATCAGAAGTATGTTCTCCTACGTGTGGTCGATATCTGGCGGCGACCAGTCGTGCGGCTTGCCCCGACGGCGCGTTATAGTGAATCCATGTGTATCGGCCTGTACGGCTGGTGGGGCGATCAAATACCGGATGCCGCTATTGTGAAGGGCCTGAAATTTGTTCCAATGGATACCGTCGGTCCAACTCAAATGTGGTGCGTCTTTAGTTGGGGTTTACATCGCGGAGAAAAGCCGCAGATTACTTTGATAGAAGAAGATCTGGCGTGGAAAAGGGAGGATTATCCGTTCTTTAATACGGATTGTAAGCTTTGCACATATACAGACTATGCACCATTTGATATAGATTTATGCCGTATTATACTGCCAAATTTATAACTGATAACAGTAACATACTTACTGCAGATACGCTGAGCAGCTTTACGACACGGCGAACCGCCTGTCCGCGCAGGGCTGGACGATCGGCGGGACGAGCTACCGCGAGTCGTATGCCTACGACGCGTCAGACGGCAGCCTGACCACGCTGAACACGGCCGTCGGCACGAAGATCGGCTACAACTACGACGCGCTCAAGCGTCTGCGCAGCCGCGCAATTTATCAGGGCAGCACGCCGCTGTTCGAAAACCGCTACGCTTATGCCACGCAAAGCGGCAATCAGAGCACGGCGCTCGTCGAATTCTTCAACTATCGCCTCGCCTCGGATGACGGAAACGGCGATATCATCGTCGGCTACCAGTACGAGTACGACAAGGGCGGCAACATCACGGACATCAAGGCCGAGGTCGACGGCGCGCTGATCCCGCTGGAGCATTACGAGTACGACGAGAAGCAGGGCCAGCTCAAGACGGCCATCCGCTATGAAAATGGCGAAGAGGTCGACAGATGGACCTATTCCTATGACACGGCAGGCAATATCCTGTCAGAGGACCATGAGGGCACCGTGAGCGAGCTGCACGAGTACGCCTACGAAGACGGCCGGTGGGGCGACCTGCTGACGTCCGTCGACGGCATCGACCTCGAGTACGACAACAGCGGCAACCCGACGTTTTACGCGAACGGGACGGAGCTGCTCTGGAACATGGAGTGGCAGAACGGCCGCCAGCTCAGCCGCGCGTCCACCGAGCGCGACAGCACGACCGAGGACGTCCTCGATTTCGCCTACGACGCAAACGGCATCCGCACGAGAAAGACCGTTACGCGGAATACTTACCGCCCCGTTCAGACTTATAAAGTTACTTTCGTGGCCGATGGGAAGACCGTCAAGACCATGAACGTCACGGAGGGCTATACCCTCAAGGACAGCGACTACCCGGCCGTCCCGACCAAATCAGGCTATAGCGGAGCATGGAAGCCATATACCGCAGCGATTCATAACGATATAACGATCAATGCAGTATATACGGCGCTCAAAACGAAGCATACAGTCATATTCTTCGCGGATGGTAAAGCGCTGAAAACCATGCAGGTAGACAATGGGTACACGTTGAAAGCCAGTGACTACCCCTCCATTCCGGAAAAAGATGGGTATACCGGCAGGTGGGATACCCGCGTAACGCGGATCACGAAGGATACGGCCATCTACGCCATTTATTCCAACAATTCCACGCATACGGTAACATTTATCTTTGCCGAGGTGGAGCGCAACACCCTGACTGTTGCAGATGGATACATTTTAAAGGACAGTGATTACCCGGTTCCGCTGATACCGAGTAAGGATCCGTCAGCCGTCGCAGCTTGGAAGAAATACACCGCGCCGATCCACGAGGATATTACCGTGCGCGGAAATTGGCAAGGCAGTGCAGTCCTTCCGACAGAACCCAGTTATCCGGATGAGATCATGTCCGGCGGAGAGGGCGAGCCTGTCGAGGCGGACGAGCCGGAGGAGAATGGTGCGGAACCCTACAGTGCGGGAGCGATGGACGAAGCGGATACCATAACGCATGACTATCTGACCCAAAGCGGCAAGGTCGCGAGAGAAACGATCCGGCAGGACGTCAGCGGGACGGTTCTGAAAACGGAAACTTTGGATTTCTTCTATGACGAATCCGGCAGACCGTTTGCTTTTAACTACTCCGTTGACGGCGATATTGCAAGCACCTATTATTACATCCTCAATCTGCAAGGTGACGTGGTCCAGATCATTGACGCAAATGGCGTCATGCAGGCAGAATATATCTATTCCCCGTGGGGCGAAGTGATTTCTGCCGAGGGTGATCTGGCGGAAATTAACCCGCTCAGATATCGCGGATACTATTATGATAGTGAAACGGGATTCTACTACTTGCAGAGCAGATACTATGACCCGGAGAATCATCGGTTTATCAATGCGGATACCTATGCCAGCACAGACTCGAGCGATGCCATTTCCTGCAATGTGTTTGCGTATTGCCTGAATGATTCCGTTAACCGAAGCGACTCCGACGGCAATAAAAGCCTTAAAGATATTGCAAAGAGTGCTATAAAAGGATTTGTGAAACATGTCGTAAAGCCTGTAAATAACTGGAATGCAAAGCAAATATCAAAATTAGATTTTACATATTCCACCGGATTGGGCCTTTCCGGCTCCTTCGGAATATGGAATATTCTGCTTCGCCAAGTTCGGAAACGCCGAGGGATTATTACAGTCTGGTTATTGCACACTGGATAAATACCATTGGATTTGCGACAAGTGTTATCGCGACTTCCAAACACAATTTGAATGGACTGCCCTTGATGAAAGCCACGATTCTCCGAGTGAGTTACGCTAAAGATGAAACTTCCGCCTTTAGCAGGTCCGCCCCACCCCACAGAAAGGAAGTGACCCCTTGAACCAGACAAAACTCCTGTTCCCACTGATCTTTATTTCTCTGGAGGACGATAGCAGCATCGTCATTCCAACGCAGCCGACCAGCCCCCGGAGGCGAGTACAATGGCATTGCTTTTGCAATATTATAGATTATCATTTTGCTGTAACGAGGCTTTCTGTATGTATAACAAAGAACAAATTGATTCAGAATTTATGAAAACACATGGATTCCGAAAAAAGGGAACGGCTTTCTTTCGTGTATTGGCCAGTAAGATTTTGCAGGTCGTAAAGACTGAAAAGGGGCGAGGCGGAGCTGAGATACAATTTGGCGTGTTCTCTCTGTATTCGGAATTGCTGCCGCAATGGCTGACTTCCTCCGGCTGTATTCCGCGATACCACGTTATCGCTTTTCTTGGCAGACGCTCGGTTCTGTCGCTAGATCCGAGCGGCCGGGTCGAGATAATTGGGATGAAGGAGCAACTTGATATTTTTTATCAGAAAGCCGTTCCGTGGCTGGATTCTATCATAACGCAGGAACAGTTATGCGATGGACAGCTGAGTATGGATACATGCGCTGGAGGCAATTATCGTTGGAACGATATGCTTAAATTTGCTCCTTTCTTGAAAATCCGGGACTGGCAATGCGCGGAAATGGTCCTTTCTGCAATTCTGGAACAGCACGGGTTTACGGTCAGCACGCTGCAGGTCGATACAGGTTCCTGTAAATCGGATACTTGGAAGAATGCGTTTGGGCTATACAATGATGATATAGAACTGTTTCGAAGATTTCCGAGATGCAAACAAAAGACCACCGGTGATTTGCACAAAGAATTCATTTTAGAAAAAGTCCGCGCACGAGATGAAGCTTGGGCGGAAAGCTATTTGGAGGAAATCTATCAGAAAAATAGGAAACTGCTCCGAGAAGCAAGGATCATATAATACCAGCTAAAGATGAAACTTGCATCTTTAGCAGGTCTGACCTACAGATAATGAATAGGAAGTGACACCTTGAACCAAACGAAATTCTATTTCCCACTGATCTTTATATCGCTGGAGGACGAGCCGTGGGAGCCGATCGAGCCAAATCCGAACGCGGCCCCGGCGGAAGAGCCGGTTGCCGCGGAGCCGGGCTTGTCCGAATCCGACTGGACGCTTGCCTCGACCGAGACTGTGACGCATGAGTACCTGACTCAGAGCGGCAAGGTCGTCCGGGAAACTATCACGACCTCGATGGATACCACGACCCTCGACTTCTTCTATGACGAATCCGGCCGCCCGTTCGCGTTCAACTACACGCCGGAGGGAAGTACCCCCAATACCTATTACTATATTCTCAATCTGCAGGGTGACGTTGTCCAGATCATTGACGAAGGCGGTGTCATGCAGGCAGAATACTCTTATCACAAAGACGTATACGGTTGTCTTCAGTGCAGACGGGCAGCTTGTAAAGAGAATGACCGTGCCTGACGGCTATGTGCTGCAGAACAGCGACTACCCGACCGTGCCGATCAAATTCGGCTACACCGGCAGCTGGCGCAGAGTGATCACGCCGATTCATACGGATACCACGGTGTATGCAGTTTACACGGCAACAGGCAGCGGCGGAGGCGGAGGAGGCGGAGAGATCATCATCCCGACCCAGCCGACCAGCCCCGGCGAGATCATGTCCGGCAGCGAGGGTGAGCCGGTCGAGGCGGACGTTCCTGCTGAAGATGAAACCGTCTCCCCGCAGGGAACTCATGTCACCGGAACGCAGACTGTCACGCATGAGTATCTGACCCTGAACGGCAAAGTGGCCCGCGAAACGATCCGGACGAATAATACCTTGACAGCAGTCCTTGATTTCATCTATGATGAATCCGGAAAGCCGTTTGCACTGAAGTATTCGACGGATGGCACTACCTTCGATACCTATTACTATGTCCTGAACCTGCAGGGCGACGTGGTAAAGCTGATTCACTACATCCCCGGCTTTGAGTATGAGTCTGTTGCAACCTACGAATATGATGCATGGGGCAACGTGTCAAGTTCCGGTAGACTGGCCGAGATCAATCCGCTGCGGTATCGCGGATACTATTATGATAATGAGACAGGATTCTACTACTTGCAGTCTCGTTATTATGATCCCGCAAACCGGAGATTTATTAATGCGGACAATTATCAAAGCACAGGGCAGGGATTCGTTGGGACTAATATGTTTGCGTATTGCAATAATAGTCCTGTAGATTTGTATGATCAAAGCGGTAATGCGGCTGGAAAGTCTTTCTTGACCGTAATGGAGGATTGTGCCGGTGGAAGGCCGCGCGAGTTGAATCCCAAAGGCATTTATCAGTACGCTCCAAGTGGAACAGAGGCTCTGTTGCTTTATGAGTCCCCTTATGATTCCCGCGCCAATCTTACGAGAAAAGTAACATACCTTTCTCCTGCACAAACACGTGAATATGTTGAGAATTTAGCGTACTCCAGTTTCATTGGCACAAGTTCACCAGAAAAAATATTGGGAGGTATTGCGGGGTCGTATTTACTAAACTATACCGACAAATTGCTTACTCCGGCACAAGGGGCTACACTTACAGCAGCAATTATTTGGATGCAAACTTATCAACACTCAGCCGAATCAATCCGTGCCTGTCAAATGATAGAAATTATGAATAGCGGAACCGGAATGGTCATTGTTAATTTCACAATTTATGGAACGCAATGTGTTGCATATCTCCCGTGGGATTCAAACTCTCGTGGGGGAGATTACGGAATATATCCCTATGCTCGAATTGGTTGATAAGTGAGGTGTCTAGACAATGAAAATCTTTCTGAGAAGGGTACCATTTTTCACACAGCAACTTCTTGGTTGGGCTTATCTTGTATTTTGGGTTTTGAAAATCGTCTCTCCAGAAATACAAGTGCAATTATCGCATTTACCTAGGTTTGTATATGATTTGCTGCTATTCGTTACGCTGAATGCATTCATTCAAGTACTTTCTGCACTTCGACGCCGGAAAAAAGCAACCCAGTTTCTCAGCACGCTGCCCACACAGTTTTATGAGACAGTCCATACTCTTTCCGCTATGCCAATTGTATACCTGAGTTCTGCAAAATCCAGAAGGAGGCCGACAGCTGTCCGGGTTGGTGGAATGTTTGTCCAACCGGCACAGCAAGCCTGCGCAGAAAATATACAAACGGCAGCAGAGCTTGCAGCACAGCTCCGGAACGCGTTGCAAGAGCGTGAAAACAAATTGTATGCAGATTATTCGGAACCTCCTCAAGTTGATTTCAGCTTCCGGAATTTGGGTGTCGATGTTTACCGCATTAAAATTCGCAGCTCTGACCTGAATAGCTATACTGAACTGTACTATTCCCCGCTCGGGAAGACGAAAGCCTTAAAGGAACGGACGTGGTTCCCGCCGGTCGAGCTTGCTCCGTCGTGGTTTGTGTAAGCCATTGCGGGAATGTCATACCGTACATAGGATGAATTAGGAATACCTGCTAAAGATGAATGTTTCATCTTTAGCAGGTACACCAAAAACGAACAGGCAGGTGGTACATTTGCAGCAAACCAGATTTTTCTTTCCTATGATTTTCCTTTTGGGCGAGGAGGCAATCCCGAAAAGGGCCGGTTACACAGGATCGTGGCCGAAAACAGGCGCGATCCATGCGAACACGACGATCACGGCTGTCTACACGAAAGATAGCGGAATCGTCATCCCGACCCAGCCGACCAGTCCCGGCGAGATCATGTCGGGCGGCGAGGGCGAACCGGTCGAGGCAGACGTTCCTGCTGAAGATGAAACCGTCTCCCCGCAGGGAACTCACGTTACCGGAACACAGACTGTTACCCATGAGTATCTGACCCTGAACGGCAAGGTTGCAAGAGAGACGATTAAGACAAATGATAGCTTGACAGCCGTGCTGGATGGACCAATGGTGAAAAGGCACCCACCGGTATATATCCTACCGTGCAGCGGCAGCGGCAGTTGGATGCACATTGGTATGCGATCACAGCTTCGGATTAAAATAAGGAGCTCCCGCGAGCCTGCTAAAGGCGAAACTTTCATCTTTAGCAGGTTCCGTATCTATCAGTACATAGTCGTATCTGTCCGTCACCCAAATTGACCGTTGTGGTCGTTTTGCCTGTGCCGCCTTTCTGATTGCAGATAGCAATGGTTTTACAGTTTGGCATTTCGCTTTTCCTCCTTCTTGTTAGATTTGGATCGCTTGATCCACCAAAACACAGGAAGCGGAGTCCTGTGCTTTGGTGGTCGCATTTAACTCGATCTCATCCCCCAAATGCGTAAAAGGAAATCAACAGGCGTTCGGCTGCTGACCGAACTCATAGGAATCTCACCTCTGCCGGGTACTCCGCCAGCCCCATAGGGAAGTATCATTGTCCCTGAATCGTTTCATCGCCTTATCCGTAGCAAGCGGATATTTCAGAATGGTTCGGAATCGCTACCAACCTTGCTTTCCGTGATAACCCTTGTGGGCAGGAAGTTCGTGGCGCACCTTCATCCGGCTGGGGCTTTCGCCCCCGATCAGGAATGTACCTATTGAATGTGTATTCAGTTTTCAAGGTTCACGAGGGAATTCGTTTTGTCCCTCAATAGGTAGGCAGCGAGAAGGCTCATTTTTAACCCCCTGAGCGAATGAGTGAAAAAATTTCAAAAAATTTTTTGGAAACGAAAAAAGCCGCTGATGCATAGTGAAACCAGCGGCTTGATTTACGGTGTATTCAGCTGAAATGGGCAAAAAATAACGGTCACACAATCCAAAGGGACTGTGTGACCGTATTTATATCAGTTGTTCTGCCTACGCTACTGCGTCAACTTTTTATTGGCGCTGTTCGCGGATGGCAGCCTGCGCAGCAGCGAGGCGGGCGATGGGGACACGGAACGGGCTGCAGGAGACGTAGTTCAGGCCGACGTTGTGGCAGAACTCGACGGAAGCGGGATCGCCGCCGTGCTCGCCGCAGATGCCGAGCTTGATGTGCGGACGGGTGGCGCGGCCCATTTCGGCGGCCATCTTCACGAGCTTGCCGACGCCCTTCTGGTCGAGGTGGGCGAACGGATCGGACTCGTAGATCTTGTGGTCGTAGTAGGAGTCGAGGAACTTGCCGGCGTCGTCGCGGCTGAAGCCGAACGTCATCTGGGTCAGGTCGTTCGTGCCGAAGGAGAAGAACTCGGCCTCGGTGGCGATCTCGTCCGCGGTCAGAGCGGCGCGCGGGATCTCAATCATGGTGCCGACGGTGTACTTCATCTCGACACCGGCCTCTTCGATCAGGCGGTCAGCCGTAGCGGTGACGACGTCCTTGACGAACTTCAGCTCCTTGACCTCACCGACCAGCGGGATCATGATCTCCGGCTCGATGCGGTACCAGGAGAACTCCTTATTGATCTTGATAGCGGCGTTGATGACGGCGGTGGTCTGCATCTCGGCGATCTCCGGATAGGTGACAGCCAGACGGCAGCCGCGGTGGCCCATCATCGGGTTGAACTCATGCAGAGAGGCGATGACATCCTTGAGCTCGGCGACGCTGACGTGCAGCTCTTCGGCGATCTCGGCGATGTCCTCTTCCTTCGTCGGCAGGAACTCGTGCAGGGGAGGATCCAGGAAGCGGATGGTCATCGGACGGCCCTTGAGCTCGCGATACATCGCTTCGAAGTCGCCCTGCTGATACGGCAGGATCTTGGCCAGAGCTTCCTTGCGGGCCTCGACCGTCTTGGCGACGATCATCTCGCGCATGGCCTTGATACGGGTGGCCTCAAAGAACATGTGCTCCGTGCGGCACAGGCCGATGCCTTCTGCGCCGAACTTCACGGCCTGCGCAGTGTCGCGGGGGTTATCGGCGTTCGTGCGGACGCGCAGAACGCGGAAGCTGTCGGCCCACTTCATGAAGCGGTCAAAGTTGCCGCTGATGGTGGCCTCGACGGTCTTGACGGCGCAGCCATAGATGTTGCCGGTGGAGCCGTCGATGGAGATCCAGTCGCCCTCGTGGTAATCCTTGCCGGCGAGGGTGAAGTACTTCTCTTCCTCGTGCATGGTGATCTCACCGCAGCCGGAGACGCAGCAGGTGCCCATGCCGCGCGCGACGACGGCAGCGTGGGACGTCATGCCGCCGCGGACGGTCAGAATGCCCTGTGCGGCAGCCATGCCCTCGATGTCCTCGGGGCTGGTCTCAAGACGGACGAGAACGACCTTTTCGCCGTTGGCGGCCCAGGACTTTGCGTCCTCGGCGGAGAAGACAACACGGCCGCAGGCAGCGCCCGGAGAGGCGGCCAGGCCCTTGCCGACGACCTCGGCGGCCTTCAGCGCGGCGGCGTCGAACTGCGGGTGCAGCAGGGAATCGAGCTGCTTCGGCTCCACGCGCATGACGGCCTCTTCGCGGGAGATCATGCCCTCGTCGACGAGGTCGCAGGCGATCTTCAGCGCGGCGGCAGCGGTGCGCTTGCCGTTACGGGTCTGCAGCATGTAGAGCTTGCCGTTCTCGATGGTGAACTCCATATCCTGCATGTCACGGTAGTGGTTCTCGAGGCGGGTGGCGATGTCGACGAACTGGTCGTAGACAGCGGGCATCTCCTCATGCAGCTTGGAGATCTTGCTCGGCGTGCGGATACCGGCGACGACATCCTCGCCCTGGGCGTTGATGAGGTATTCGCCGAACAGCGCCTTCTCACCGGTGGCCGGATCGCGCGTGAAGGCGACGCCGGTGCCGGACTTGTCGTTCAGATTGCCGAAGACCATCGGCTGCACGTTGACGGCGGTGCCCCAGGAGTAGGGGATGTCGTTCATGCGGCGATAGACGTTGGCGCGGGGGTTATCCCAGGAGCGGAAGACGGCCTTGATGGCCTCCATGAGCTGGACGGCCGGATCGGTCGGGAAGTCCTCGCCCTTTTCTTCCTTATAGTGAGCCTTGAACAGGTCAACGAGCTTCTTCATGTCGTCGGCGTCGAGGTCGATGTCGTTCTTGACGCCCTTGGCGGCCTTGACTTCGTCGATGATGACCTCGAACGTCTTCTTGGACAGCTCCATGACGACGTCGGAGAACATCTGGATAAAGCGGCGATAGGAATCGTAAACAAAGCGGGTAAACGCAGGCGTGGGGTTACCGGCGATGAGACCGGCGGCGACCTCGTCGTTCAGGCCGAGGTTCAGGATGGTGTCCATCATGCCGGGCATGGAGGCGCGGGCGCCGGAACGGACGGAGACGAGAAGCGGATTCTTGGCGTCGCCGAACTTCTTGCCGTTGATCTTCTCGATGCGGGCGAGAGCCTCGTAGACCTGCGCCTTGATCTCGTCGTTGATGTTGCGGTCGTCCTCATAATACTTCGTGCAGGCTTCCGTGGAGATGGTGAAGCCCTGCGGGACAGGCATGCCGAGATTCGTCATCTCTGCCAGGTTTGCGCCCTTGCCGCCGAGCAGCTCACGCATGGAGCCGTTACCCTCGGAGAACAGGTAAACATATTTGTGCATACTGTTGATAAACCCCTTTCGTGTCTTGGAAACGGTCACTCGCAGCCGTTTCGAATCGTTTTTCTAGTTCTATTCATTCGGATACTGAAACAATATAACACAATCCGCAGGGTTTTTCAATGAATTTCAAAAGAAAAAACCGAAAAAGGCCAATGTAAATATTTTCAGACAGAAAAACGACGCAAAACCGTCATTTTGCCAGAAAAAACCCGCTGCGCTCCTCCCAAAACGCAGCGGGTTTGAAATTGGTTTTTCAGGAACGGGACATGGGGCAAGCTGAAAATGGAGAGTGGAAAGCTACGCGAGGCCGCCGACCATGTGTTGTAGTTGCGGGGGAGCGGACAGCCGTGCCCGGCACTGCACCGGCGAAACGAACGGACCATCGTTGAAATGGCAAATGCTCCCGAATTGTCATTGCGAGGAGCGAAGCGACGTGGCAATCTCGGGAAGGAACTCGCAGATCGTACAGGCTGCCGTGAAAACGTACAGACCGATTGCGTCTGTAGCGGCGCTCACTGAGCGCCTTGTACAGGGATATTCAACCGCACAAGGGCACTGGTGCACTGCGCGCCATCCTGACGTGTCATTGCGAGGAGCGAAGCGACGTGGCAATCTCGGGAAGGCACTCGCAGTCCGTACAGGCTGCCGTGAAAACGTACAGACCGATTGCGTCTGTAGCGGCGCTCACTGAGCGCCTTGTACAGGGATATTCAACCGCACAAGGGCACTGGTGCACTGCGCGCCATCCTGACGTGTCATTGCGAGGAGCGAAGCGACGTGGCAATCTCGGGAAGGCACTCGCAGTCCGTACAGGCTGCCGTGAAAACGTACAGACCGATTGCGTCTGTAGCGGCGCTCACTGAGCGCCTTGTACAGGGATATTCAACCGCACAAGGGCACTGGTGCAC
>ENA-UOJR01002959-UOJR01002959.1-human-gut-metagenome-genome-assembly--contig:-C115P-NODE-2959-length-11190-cov-5.557701_pt1 | contig 11190 bp, 11 predicted proteins | sample MGYA00242354_ERZ723901 | MGnify/ENA metagenome assembly ERZ723901
CCGCCGAGGTCGAGGACTCCATGAACCAGATCAACGCCGCGCAGCGCACCAAGGCCGCCGCGCAGGATTTGGCCGAGGCCGACCGCATCCGCCGCGTCACCGAGGCGAAGGCCGAGGCCGAGGCGATGGAGAAGGCAGGCGAGGGCATTGCCAATCAGCGCAAGGCCATCGCCATGGGCATCAAGGACTCGCTCGAGACCATTCAGGAGACGGGCGTGGGCAACGACGAGGCAAACCAGCTGTTCATGTTCACGCAGTGGACCGAGATGATGAACGAGTTCGCCAAGAGCGGGCGCGCGAGCACCGTGGTGCTGCCCACCGACTTCACGCAGAGTGCCGGCATGTTCGAGCAGATGCTCGCCGCCGGTCAGGCGGTAGACGCCGCCCCGGTCCCCGCAGCGCCTCCCGTGCCTCCGGCGGATCCGCGCCCCTAGCCCAAGCACACGCGGCCGGGGTAAACTGGGTATAAGCCAACAAGTTTTCGAGGAGGGGCCGAGGATGCGGCCCCTTCGCCTGACGAGAGGGGAAGCGATGAGCAGCTCGCGCAAGATGTTGAAGCTCGTATCCATTGTTGCGGCCATCACCGGCCTTGCCATGTGGACGTTCGGCTTGGCGGTCGCCGGCGCCGGCCTTTTCGGCGGGACCGCGATCTCCGGTACGGACGCCGCGCCCCTGTACATGGGCGTCTCCGGCGTCTCCGGCCTGTGCTTCGTGGTGATGGGGCTCATGGGCATGCGCGCGTCCAACGTCCCGTCGCGCAGCGGCACCTCGATCGCCACGGCGTTCGGCTCCCTCGCCGTGAGCGCCGTCGCCGCGGTGTTCTGGTCGTGGCAGGGATTCGTCAAGATCGACATCCCCAACGCCGCGCTGCTCGTCATCGGCGTGATTGAGGCCCTGGCTGTCCTGTTCCTCGCCCGCAAGGTCAAGAAGGAGCACGAGACCTGGCACTAACCACGCGCCCCAGCATGTGTAATTGGGGTCGGGTGCAAATTGCACATCGAAAGCGCTCGCATCGAGGTGCGGGCGCTTTTTTCATGCCGCGAGATGCGGTGTGATGCGGCTTGCGTGCCAGCGAGCGTGTAATTGGGGTCGGGTGCGTTTTACACATCTGCCGTGCGATCGGGCATCGCTGCGCGCCGTTTCCGTGTGCCCCTAGTCGTGCGTCCAGCGGATGCCGAGCGCACGGGCAAAGGGCGCCTCAAAGATGGGCGCGGCGCATAGCGCCGTCACCGCCGCGGTCATCGCCAGCACGATCGCGGTGCCTAGGATGGGGTCGTTCATGATGGGCAAGTCGTAGAGCGGCGTGTGGAAGGTGAGCCACGCGCGGATGAGGCGGTGCAGAACGTAGACCTGCATAGTGCGCTGCCCAAGTGCGGTGAGCCGGCTGCGCCGCATGGGGACGAGCTTGAGGACCGCGAGGGAGAAGATGCCGCCGACCGCGAGCGCCGTGAGTTTTTGAGCGACGCCCTCGATGAATCCGAGTTCGTAGGGGTTGTCGCCGTAGGCCATGGGAAAGAACCAGGCGAAGGCTTCCGGGTCGATCGCCCTCGCTCCCGTTGTGAGGGCGGCTGCCCCGACGGCCAGCCAAAGCCCCTTGCGGGCGCGAAGGCCGGCGACCGTCGCCGGGCGCAGGTAGTAGCCCAGCGCAAAGCAGGGCAGGAACGCCATGGTGCGGCTGATGGCCAGAAAGCCGTTCGAGAGGTCGACCGCTCCCCAGCACAGCGCGATTGCGAGAGAAGCCGCCAAGCCGCGCGCGGCGCCCAGGCGCGTGAGGATGGGCGTCATGGCGTACCAGGCCGCCATGGAGATGAGGTACCACGGTGCGGACGTGAACGCCAGGATGCGTTGCGGCGTGAGCACGGCGCCGTTGACGAGGGCGAGCGCGAGTTGGAAGGCGAACCCGAGCACCGCGAACGAGATGATGCGGTTTACGTTGAGCTTTCCGTCGCGGTAGGCGCCCTTGGCGAACAGGCCGCTCACGAGCACGAACAGCGGCATGTGGAACAGGTAGATGATGTCGAACAGGGCGCTCAGGACGGGGTTGGAATTATGCACCGGGTGGGCGATGTGCCCGAACACGACCAGAACGATGAGCAACCCCTTGACGTTATCGAACAGGGCGATCCGCTCCCGCTGGACGGGCATCTTTGCCCCGTCCCCCTCGGGGCGTTCCTCCATATGCGATCTCCTTCCGTCTTTGCGAGCCTACCAATCCTAGCGCGAGCGCCGGGCGAGGGTCGATGCCGTAAGATATCTGCATACTTGATTTGATCGCGGGGTTCCCGCTCGAGATTCGAAAGGCAAGCGTGCATGAACGTGAATGACGTGAAGATCGGTTTTATCGGGTTCGGCAACATGGCGAGCGCTATGGCCGACGGCTGGATCGCGAGCGGAGGGGTCGAGCCGGGCAACATGTGCGCGTGCGCCGGCCGCTACGAGGCCCTTGTTCCGCGCTGCGAAGCCCGCGGCATGCGCGCGCTTGAGAGCCCGCGCGAGGTGGCGGAGGCCTCCGATGTGGTGGTGGTCGCGGTGAAGCCCTACATGATCGAGGGGGTGCTCGGCCCGATCGCCGACGCCCTCGCGGGCAGAGCCGTCTTGTCCGTCGCCGCCGGTTGGGATTGCGCCGCATATGAGGGCGTGGTGCCCGAGACCCATCACCTGTCCACGATCCCCAACACGCCCGTTGCCATCAACGAGGGCGTGATCGCGTGCGAGAAGGCCTCGACCCTCACGGCCGAGGAGCATGAGCTTGTTTTCACCTTGCTCGGGCTGCTGGGAACGCCCATCGAGGTGGAGACGCGCCTGCTTTCGGTGGCCGGCACGGTGGGCGGATGCTCCCCCGCGTTCATAGCCATGGTGATCGAGGCCCTGGCCGACGCCGCGGTGAAGCACGGCATCCCGCGTGCGAGTGCCTATGAGATGGTGAGCCAGATGGTGGCGGGCACGGCGAAGCTGCAGCTGGCGACCGGCATGCACCCCGGCGCCATGAAGGACGCGGTGTGCTCCCCCGGCGGCACGACCATCAGGGGCGTGGCGGAGCTCGAGGCGGCCGGCATGCGCTCGGCCTTCATTCGCGCCATCGATGCCATCGAGGGCTAAGCGCGGCGCCCCGCGTCGGGCTTACGCATGCTCTAAGTTTTGTGTTGCAGGTGTGCAATAGTGCAAAGATTGGTGCAACTTTACAAAAACATTTGTACTGAGTACAAATGTTTTGCACAATAGAGCAGAAGTTGCACGTAAGTTCTGTCTTAGAGATGATAAGCTTAAAACTGAGGGGGCTTCATCATGCTTGCAAATGAGCTTGAGCTGCTTGTTGCGGATACGATGGCTCGGAAATGCGAGACGCAGAATCTTGAGCTGAAGGCGGCAGAGCGCGGTTGCCCTAGGCGACTATATGATTCGCTTTCGAGTTTCTCCAATCAGGATGACGGAGGCGTGATCCTGTTCGGCATCGATGAGAGCGCCGGGTTCTCCCTGGTGGGGGTCCCCGATGCCCAGAATCTTCAAAAGGGCGTTATGGAGCAATGCGAGCAGATGACCCCGGTTGTGCGTCCCGTTTTTACGGTGGCGGAAATCGAGGGGAAAGTCGTTGTCGCTGCGGAGATTCCCGCATGCGATGTCGTCGACCGCCCCTGCTTCTATTCCGGCAAGGGTCGCCTAAAAGGGTCCTATGTGCGTGTGGGTGATGCGGATAAGCCCATGACCGAGTATGAGGTGTACAGCTACGAGGCGTACCGAAAGAAATATCAAGATGAGCTGAGGCCCGTTGAGCGGGCCACCCCGTCCGTCCTCGACCCTGCCTTGGTGTCGCAGTATCTCATGCTGCTCAAGGAAGGCAAGCCAAACCTTATGAGCCTGGAAGACGAAATCATTTTGGGGCTCATGGGCATGTTGGATGGAGGGACGCCCACCCTCGCGGGGACGATGCTCTTTTCAATTTACCCTCAGGCCTTCTTCCCGCAGCTTTCCATCATCGCGACGGTGCTTCCGGAGGATGAGTTGGGTGGGGTATCGGAGAGTGGCGAGCGCTTCATCGACAACAAGCGGATTGAGGGAACCCTGAGCGATCAGCTCGAGGGGGCCCTGGCGTTTGTCCGGGCGAATACGCGTCGATCTACGCGTATCGATACCATGACGGGAAGGCGAATCGATACATCGGAGTATCCAATCGAGGCAGTGCGCGAGCTGCTTCTCAACGCATTGATACATCGGGACTACAGCGTTCATACCCAGGGGATGCCGATCCAGCTCCAGATTTTCCCGACCCGTCTGGTTGTGACGAATCCTGGCGGTCTTTACGGACGGTTGTCCATTGACGAACTGGGGTTTGTCCAACCTGATACGCGCAACCCCTCCATTGCCACGGCCATGGAGGCAATGGGAAAGACGGAAAACCGGTATTCGGGTATTCCGACTGTTAGACGTCTTATGGCGGAGCGGGGTCTGCCCCTGCCGGTATTCGAGGATTACCGCGGGGAGTTTCGCGTTACGCTTGCGGGGGGCCGCGAGGGGCAAGGCGCCGCTGTAGATAGAGTCGCGGCGGGGACGATCGAGGATAAAGTGATTGGGTTTTGCGTGGAACCGAGGACGCGCGAAGAGGTGGCCGACTTACTTGGCGTGCAGAGCGCGTACGCGGCACGGCGATATTTGAACCCACTGGTCAAAGACGGGAGGCTGCAACTGACGCTTCCTCAAACGCCGCGCAGTCCCAAGCAGCGCTACCAGGCCGTGGAGCGCTACAGTGCCGGTGATCGTTAGAACAAACCGTCCTCGTCGTCCGTCCTGGGGCCGCGGTCCACGTAGAGCTTGTGGGTGCGCTTCTCCAGGACGAACGCGACGATGCCGAAGATCACGACGCCGGCGAAGAACAGGACAGCGACGCCCGTGCGGGTGCCAAAGAGGAAATTGAAGAACTGGTCCATTGCGCTGTCCTGCTTTCTTGCTGGAATACATGGCGAAATACGGTCACCAGTATATACTTGCACTGCACAAACTTGCATCTCATGCATTTGTAAGGGATGCACTGCGATAGCACTTGCAGGCTGGATACGGAGGAATCATGCTCGACATCAAGTTTGTACGCGAGAACCCCGAGGCGCTCGACGCCGCCATGGCCAATCGCCAGGGCAGCTGGGACCGCGAGCGCTTCTTCGCGCTCGACGAGGAGCGTCGCTCCGTCATCTCCCAGGTCGAGGACTTGCAGGCCACGCGCAACGCCGAGTCCAAGAAGATCGGCGCCCTTATGAAGGAGGGCAAGCGCGAGGAGGCCGAGGCCGCCAAGGAGGCCGTGCGCCAGGTGAACGAGCGGATCGAGGGCCTTGCCGGCCGCCGCGCCGAGCTCGATGCCGAGGTCGCCGATTTCATGGCCCGCATCCCCAACATCCCCTGCGACGCCACGCCCGTGGGCAAGGATGAGGACGAGAACCCCGAGCGCCGTCGCGTGGGTGAGCCCCGCGACTTCGCCGCCGAGGGTTTTGAGCCCAAGGCCCATTGGGACCTGGGTGTCGAGACCGGCATCCTGGACTTCGACCGCGGCGCTAAGCTTTCCGGCGCTCGCTTCACGGTGCTCTCCGGCGCCGGCGCCACGCTCGACCGTGCGCTGCAGAACTTCTTCCTGAACACGCATATCTCCCGCGGTTTCACCGAGTTCATCCCGCCGGTCATCGTCAACCGCGAGATTATGTACGGCACCGGCCAGCTGCCCAAGTTCGAGGATGACGCCTACCACACCGGCGAGGACCAGTTCCTGATCCCCACCGCCGAGGTCGCGCTCACCAACCTGCACGCCGGCGAGGTGCTCGACGCTGCCCAGCTGCCGCTGCGCTACACCGCGGGCACCCCGTGCTTCCGCGAGGAGGCCGGTTCCGCCGGCCGCGACACGCGTGGCATCATCCGCCAGCACCAGTTCACCAAGGTGGAGATGGTCAAGTTCGCCAAGCCCGAGGAGTCCGACGACGAGCTCGAGAGCATGGTGGCCGAGGCCGAGTTCATCCTGCAGCAGCTTGGCCTGCCCTACCGCGTGATTAGCCTGTGCACCGGCGACCTGGGCTTCTCTGCCCGTCAGACCTACGACATCGAGGTCTGGCTGCCCAGCTACAACGCTTACAAGGAGATCTCCTCCTGCTCCAACTGCGGCGACTTCCAGGCCCGTCGCGCCAACATCAAGTACCGCGACCCGGAGAACTTCAAGGGGACGCGCTTCGTCCACACGCTCAACGGCTCCGGCCTGCCCACCGGCCGCACCATGGCCGCGATCATGGAGAACTACCAGAACGCCGACGGCTCCATCACGGTGCCCGAGGTTCTGCGTCCCTACATGGGCGGCATCGAGAAGATCGAGCCGCTGGCGTAAGAGGCAATTGTATATTCGAGTGAATGGGGACGGCCTCCTACGGCCGTCCCCTTGCTTTTAGTTGAGATGTAGAGCTTTTAAGCGCTGACGAATTATGCCGAGTCAATGGTCGGCCCTTACGCCGACTGCGTGTTAATGGCCTCTCGGATGTGTCCCCTTGCCGTCTCCAGGGCCTTGCGCGCATCGTCCACGGGGGCTCCAAGCAAGATGCTCGCGACTGCCAGCTTGACCTGGCCGTCGGCTTCTTCCAAAGCTCGATCAGCGGTATCTGCGGTACATCCGCATGCCTCCATGATTATGTTGCGGGCTCTAGCGTGGAGCTTCTCATTAGTTTGCTTAACGTCCACCATTAGGTTCTGATACACCTTGCCGGTTAGTGTCATTGCGCCCGTAGAGATCATGTTAAGTATTAATTTCTGGGCGGTCCCCGCTTTGAGACGTGTTGATCCTGTGAGTACTTCGGGACCCGTGATGGGTTCAATCGCGAGGGCTGCGACGCTGCCGACGGCGGAGGAGGGCACGCAGGCAATTGCGGCGGTGTTACAGCCCAGAGCGCGCGCGTATGCGATTCCTCCGATGACATAAGGGGTCCTGCCGCTGGCGGTGAGACCGATCACGAAGTCACATTGGTTGATTCCAATCGCCCGCAGGTCCTGTTCACCTTGTGAGGAGTCGTCCTCTGCCCCTTCTTTTGCTTCGACGAACGCATCTCTGCCACCCGCAATTAGTCCTACGACGACATCTGGTTCTACGCCAAATGTTGGCGGGCATTCCACTGCGTCAAGGACACCCAGTCGCCCGCTTGTGCCTGCTCCTAGGTAGATGATTCGTCCTCCTGCAGAGAGGCTTTTGGCTGCCAGCTCGATTGCGCAGGCGACTTGTGGGAGAACTCGTTCAACCGCTTTAACCGCATTTCTGTCTTCGAGGTTCATGGCATGGACAATTTGCATCGGGCTGAATGTATCGAGCTCAAGCGTAAGGGGATTGCGCTGTTCAGTGGTGAGCGCTGTGAGATCTACCATGTCATCTCCCGTCGTAATATGCATGGTTGAGTGCGATTTATTTTTGGGTGCCGATTGCGCGATGTAGCTCAATCAATTCAGATATGAGCTCTTTAGCGAGCATGGCGGTCATGAGATGGTCTTGGGCATGGATGAGGAGGATGTCAACGGGCTGATGGTCTCCGCTCGCCTCTCGGGCGAGGAGCTCGGTCTGAATCTTATGGGCGCCGAGAATGGACTCATCTGCCTGTGACATGAGCACGTGAGCCCGCTCATAATCCCCGTGCTTCGCGGCGTACAGGGCCTCGTAGGCTTTGCTGCGCGCGTCTCCTGCTTGAGCGACGAGGCCAAATGCGATCATTTCCGAGGAAGCGCAGGTTGATTCATTCATGGTGAACCTTTCGCTTGCGAACTTGAAAAGGGTCGTTATGTGAGCTCGGGTTGAAGATAGACCATGTCTTCAAGCGCGACAAGCGCCCCACCCGTGGTCGTGAATGTGAAGGCGCGACGAGCTGGATGAAGATGATGATGTGTGCGCATGTTGTTAAAAGTGCAGGTAGAAGTCTTGGAATCGTGTATTCGACAGCCTTTCAATCTTCGGGACACCTTCGTTTGGGATGGATGTGGGGGTCAAACACGTCAAGCGCGGTTCCGTAGGCGGCATAGACCGACCGTTCATCGCCCCATCATGTCAGAAATTGAAATTAAATTTCTTGTAAGGAAATAGACAATGACAAATAATTTTCACCTCATACAATGAGGGCACAGGTTGGAGGGATGCCTCATGAAGAGCCTGCTGGTTCGTTTAAAGCAGCATAAGGACAACGCAAGCCCGGCCGAGGGAGAGCTTATCGGGCGGATCCTCGAGGACCCGGAGGCGGTTTCGGGGTTGAGCATTCATGAACTCGCGGCATATGCATTCGCCTCGCCGTCCACCATCACGCGGCTATGTAAGAAGTTGGGGCTCAAGGGATATAAGGAGTTCCAGCATTTATTGATTTATGACCTCGCTTTGTTGAGGGAAAACAGTTCATCAAAAATAGAAGATTTGGCGCCAACGGACACGTCTCAGCAAACCATAAAAAAAGTAACGAGGGACAACATTGATTCCCTTCGCTTGGTTGAAAAGCTCAATGATTCGGACGTATATGACGCCTGCGTTGACCTTATGAGCAATGCTCGGACCATCAATCTGTTCGGCATGGGGGCATCGCTGCTCTCCGCCCGAGATCTGCACTACAAACTTTTGAGGATTGGGGTAAATTGCAACCTGCTCGACGATTGGCATGGACAGCTGCTATACGCCTCTAATAGCGGCCCGGATGATCTCTCGATTGCGATCAGCTATTCAGGTTTAACCGAAGAGGTGAACATGTGCGTTCGCCGTGCACGAGAACAGGGGGGAAAGGTGATTGCGATCACCGGGGCCGCCATCGATTCCAATCTGGCCAGCCTGGCGGATGCGGTGCTGTTTGTCGGATCGACTGAGCCTCTCATGAGATCGGCTGCAATGGCGTCGCGTATTGGGCAGTTAGGCGTTATCGACATCTTGTTCAAGTCGTTCGTCAATCGAAATTACGAGCGCTTTTCAGAGGTTTTGGAGCGGAACCAGATACGAAAGCACAAGTGAAAGGTGGCAGTCGTGAAGGACTACAAGATTTTGCTCGTCTGCTCCGGTGGTATGTCTACCACCATCCTGATGACAAAAATGCAGAAGTATGCCGAGGAGTGGGGTTTCTCTCTTGAAATCGACGCATGCTCCGCTGCCGTCTGCCAAGACAAATCGCAAGGCTACGACGTTGTGCTGCTTGGGCCTCAAATCGCGTATCAGAAGAGCAGCATTGCGGCCAAACTTTCCAAGCCCGTGGCATGCATGCAACCGCAAGACTATGCGATGGCGCGCTGCGAGAACATCTTCAGGCAGGTTGATGAAATCTTGGGTCAGTGACACGCGTCACCTATGAGACGCGAGATTGGAAAGGAAGTGAACTCATGGAGAAGTTTCAGGCGTTTCTCGATAGGACCCTTGGTCCGTTTATGAGCAAATTGGGGGCGAACCGCTATTTGATTGCGGTCAGAGACGGTGTCGTGTCGGCGCTTCCCCTCATCATCGTCGGTTCGTTCTTTATGCTCGTGGCGAGTCCGCCACTTCCCCAGGATTGGGAGATTTACAAGTTCCTCACGGGAAACGCGGCGACCATAATGCTTCCGTATCGGGTCACGATGCATATCATGACGCTGTATGCGGTGTTTGGCATGGGCAACAGCCTTGCCAAGTCGTTCGACCTCGATGGCGTCTCGGGAGGCGTGCTGTCTGTCGCGGCCTTCATGCTCACCATCGTTCCCGTGAATATCTTGCCTGATGCAGGCGTCGGTGTCGCCGGGTTCGTACTGCCTACGGGAAACTTGGGCAGCGCGGGTCTCTTTGTGGGCATGATCGTTACCTTCTTCGCCATCAATGTTTTCCGTTTCACGAACAGTTCGAAGTTCAAAATTGTCATGCCGGAGCAGGTTCCCCCGTCGGTGGCGCGTTCCTTTGAGGCTCTGACCCCTACGCTGATTGTGGTACTTGTCATTGGCGGCCTGACCTATTGGGCGGGCTTCAACTGGTCATCCGTGATCACGACCCTTATCTCCCCGTTCATATTCGCATCCGACTCGCTCATCGGCGTTCTTGTCATTGTGTTCTTCAACCGCTTCCTTTGGTTCTTTGGCATCCATGGCGCATCGGTTGTTGGAGCTGTCGCTCGCCCGCTGTGGCTGGCGCTCATTGAGCAGAATGTCTTGGCAGCTGCTTCTGGAGTGTCCGGCACCGAGCTTCCAACGATTGCGTCTGAGCCCTTCTACCAGTGGTTCGTCTGGGTCGGTAACTTTGCCCTCCCCATTCTCCTTGTGTTCGTCTGTAAATCGAAGTACCTCAGGGACCTCGGAAAGCTCGGCTTCGTTCCCTCGATGTTCAACATCAACGAGCCCATTACCTTCGGTATGCCGCTGGTGCTCAATATGACGCTCGCCATTCCGTACATCTTGATGCCGATGATCCTTGCGTGCGTCTCTTGGGCGGCAATGTCGTTCGGTTGGGTCAATCGTGTGATCATCACGGCCCCCTGGACGCTTCCTGGGCCTATCGGAGCCGTTCTGGCAACGGGCGGCGATTGGCGCGCGGCGGTGCTCAGCATTGGCCTGCTGTTCCTTGCCTGTCTTATCTATCTACCTTTTGTCAAGGTGTACGACAAGCAGTTCCGTGAGCAGGAGGAAGCTGCTGCTGAGTAGCGGATGTGACTCATCCAGTGAAGACCGGGGGACGGCGTGTCGGCAGTGTGGCGCGCCGTCCCCCGATGCGGGAATAGGGAGATATCGTCGTTTGGAGGGTGCACGATGAAGCGTTTGGGAATATCCGTTTATCCGGCAAGAAGCTCTTCGGCGGACATACACGCGTATATCGATCGCGCCGCAGAGGTGGGCTGCACGAGGCTTTTCACCTCGCTCCTTCCGGTGGATGATCCGCGGGAGAAGATCAAGAGCGATTACCTTGAAATGAATCGCCATGCGCATGAAAAGGGGCTCGAGGTTGTGATCGATTGCAACCCAAGCGTGTTTTCAAAGCTTGGCGTTTCATATCGAGACCTGGGGTTCTTCAAGGAAATCGAGGCGGATGGAATTAGGCTGGACATGGGGTTCACGGGCAATGAAGAAGCGCTCATGACCTACAACCCACAGGGGCTCATGATCGAGATCAACATGAGCAATAACACCCATTATCTGGATACGATCATGGGCTATTGTCCTGATCGGGACAAGCTCATAGGGTGCCATAACTTTTACCCGCTCGCATAT
>ENA-UOJR01002961-UOJR01002961.1-human-gut-metagenome-genome-assembly--contig:-C115P-NODE-2961-length-11174-cov-5.009353_pt1 | contig 11174 bp, 9 predicted proteins | sample MGYA00242354_ERZ723901 | MGnify/ENA metagenome assembly ERZ723901
GCATAACCGGGATCGCCAGAAAGAACGTAAACTCCGCTGCAACGGTTCTGGAAACGCCGATCATCAGACCGCCCAGAATGGTTGCTCCGGAACGGGAGGTTCCGGGAAAGATTGCCGCAATCAGCTGGAACAGACCGATGATAATCGCATCCTTATAGGTCAGCTGTGCCAGACTGCGGACTCTTGCACGTTTTCCTTTATGACCATTTTCTACAAGGATAAATCCGATACCGAACAGGATCAGCATCACTGCAACCGTAATCGGGTTGTAAAGATATTTTTCAAGGATATCGTCGAACAGCAGACCGACTACTGCCGCCGGAATGCAGGCAACAATGATCTTGAACCACATTTTCATGATGTCCTTTTTCACAATGCCGTTTGTTTTGGACCTTCCGGTAAAATTAAACGGCCAGATCTGTTTCCAGAACAGCAGCACAACCGCTAAAATCGCGCCCAACTGGATGACAACCAGGAACATATCCCAGAATTCCTCTGAAACGTTCATATGAACGAACTCATTTAACAGAATCATATGACCTGTGCTGCTGACGGGCAGCCACTCGGTGATGCCCTCTACGATTCCGAACAGAATCGCCTTTAAAATTTCAATAAATGATAACATTTTCTGCCTCCTTTATTTTTCCAGAAAAGCGATCAGCTCTTCCTTGCGGCGCGCTGCTTCCTGATATCCTTCTTCATAAAGCGCGCGTAGCTTTTTCCTGTTTTTTTCGATGCGTCCCACTTCATTTTGGTGGGATGGCTGAATCAAAAACGCAGTGCCATTTTTTACATCCGCTTCCAGATAATCCAGCTGCTGGTTATAGGCTGCTGCGCGGTTTGCCATCAGCTCGTATACCTTCGGATATTTCGCATATCTGGCTTTGATCAGTTCCAGATGCTTTGGCTGGACACGACGATAGCCCGCCTCTTTTGTCATCACAACGACATTTTTGCGGCATCCGTCCGTCACGGCATGCAGCAGTGGGATAGAATCCGCAAGTCCGCCGTCTAAGTACAGCTTTCCGTTAATCTCTACCGGCCTTGACACAAGCGGCATCGATGCCGATGCGCGCACTGCATCGATATTCCTGTGCATATTCTTCATCGGAAGATACTCGGCCAGTCCGGTTTCAATGTTGGTTACGACCGCGTATCCTTTACTCGGATTTTTATCAAACGTCTCGTAGTCGAACGGATTTAAGTGCTCCGGGATATCGTGATAGCACATCTGGACATTGAAATAATCGCCGGTCCTTAACAGGCTCGAAAGTCCCCAATAGTTTTTATCCTCAAGATAGTCGGTAAAAACGCTGTACTGTCTGCCTTTTTGTCTGGAAAGATAACTGCACAGGCAGCACGCTCCCGCCGAAACGCCGTAGCATTTGGCAAAGTCGATTCCTGCATCCAGAAAAAAATCCAGCACGCCGGCGGTGTAAACGCCCTTCATCGCGCCGCCCTCCAGCACCAGTCCCGCCTGATACATCATAGATATGCGCCTCCTTGCTGCAAAACTCCTGCTGTCTTATTTATCGTTTCACTCATTTTATGATATCAGGGCTTTCCATTCAACCATAGATTTCTTTCATCATTTTGCGCAGCACCGGCAGGGAACGCTCCACCTTCTCCGTATCGATGCAATATGCCATGCGGAAATATCCGGGACAGCCGAACGAATCCGCCGGAACGAGCACCAGATCGTACTGCAGCGCTTTCTGACAAAATGCCGCCGCGTCTGCTTCCGGTGCTTTCGGGAAGATGTAAAAGGTTCCTTCCGGCTTCACAACCTCGAAGCCACAGTCCGTCAGGCATTCGTAGAGCAGGTTGCGGTTCTTTTCATAGACGGAGAAATCGGAGGTCAGGTCGAGCACCTTCGATACCGCCAGCTGCATCAGGGACGTCGGGCAGTTATGGCCGATTCCCCTCGAAATCTGTCCGCACATATTTACGATCTCCGCCGCATACGGACACGCCGGATTGACCGCCAGATAGCCGATTCTCTCGCCCGGCAGCGACAGCGCCTTGGAAAAAGAGTAGCAGCTGATCGTATTGGCATAAAATTTCGATACATACGGCTGCTGTTTGCCGTCAAATACGATTTCCCGATACGGTTCATCCGAAATCAGGAAAATATCATGCCCGTATTGTTCTGCTTTTCTCGTCAGAACCTCCGCCAGCTTCGTCAACGTCTCCGCCGAATAAACTGCGCCGGACGGATTGTTCGGTGTATTCACCAACACTGCCGCAACCCTCGGTCCCAACATTTCTTCAAACGCTTCGAAATTGATCTGGAAGCTCTTCGTGTCCGCCGGAACAACCTTTAAAACGGCTCCGGTCAGATCTACATATGGATGATATTCCGGAAAAAACGGAGCAAAGGTCAGCACTTCATCCCCCGGCACAGTCACTGCACGCAGCGCATGCGCGATTGCCGCCGCTGCTGCGGAAACCGGGAAAATATGCTCCGGTCCGTAGTTCATGTCAAATCTGCAGTTTAAGGACTCCGCAATCGCCGTCTTCACAGACGGGATACCGAGCGTCGGGCTGTAGCCGTGCAGGGTCATCGGATCTTCCTTCTCAATCAGGTCCAGCAGTGCCTGCTTAAACTCTGCCGGTGCCGGTACGGACGGATTTCCCAGGCTGTAATCGAATACATTCTCTGCACCAATTATCTGCGCCCGCTTCGTCGCCTTCTCGGACAACTGCCGGATCACTGACTTTGCATCCAGCATTTTTCGATATTGTTCTGCAATCATAGTATTATCCTTCTTTTCTGCATCTTTGTGAGTTTGAAATCTGTCCATATTCTATCACACTATTTTTGACAGTTCCACTTTTTCTTCCACAGGGCATATGTTATACTGAAAAAAGAACGGATATAAACGTTTTTCAGCTGTTAAAAACACGGTGCAGTTCCTGCTTTCCGGCAAACACACCTGTAAATAGGAGGATTTTATGGCAACCTATATCGGGCTTGATCTCGGTGGAACCAATATTAAAATTTCTGTTTTCGATGTTTTTTTTCATAAGCTCGGGGAAAAGCGCACACCCACCGAAGTTCGCTTCGGTTCGGAGCACGTCCTCAATCGCATTTATGATGCTATTCTGGCACTTCTCGATGAGCTTCACCTGACCTGTCAGGATATCACCTGCATGGGCATCGGCGTCCCCGGCATCCTCGATATCAAAAACGGTATTTCCCGTTTTTCTCCGAATTTTCCGAAATGGGAGGAGGTTCCGATCGTCGCCTGGATGGGGAGCCATCTTCATATCCCGACCTGTATCGATAATGATGCACGTGTCAATCTCTATGGGGAATGGAAATTCGGCGCCGGCAAAAACCGTAATAACGTCCTGATGATCACCCTCGGAACCGGGCTTGGCGGCGCTGCGATCATCGACGGACGCGTGATCTACGGCGCTACAGGTTCCGCAGGCGAAATCGGGCATATCAATATGTTCCGTGAAGGACGGGAATGCCGCTGCGGAAGCTCCGGCTGCCTTGGGCGCTATGTTTCTGCCCTCGGTATTTTGCGCACCTTCCGGGAGAAAGTCCAACTGGGACAGCACAGCATCATCTGTGACTGGGTAAATAATGACCTTGATAAGGTCACTGCAGACATGCTTTCCCGTGCCTACGATGACGGGGATGCTGTTGCTATTGAGACCATGAGAGAAACCGGAGAGCTGCTCGGCTACGGTCTGTGCGCCGTTTTCAGCCTGTACAATCCGGAAATCATCATCGTCGGCGGCGGCATGTCCCGTATGGGCGATCGCCTGCTTCAGTACACCCGTGAAATTCTGGATACCCATGCATTGCGGATTCCCTATGGCTGCTGTACGATCGTCACTGCAGTTCTCGGAGACGCTGCCGGAATGCTGGGCGCAGCGGTCTATGCGAAGGAGCAGTTTAGGCTGAGCGCGGCGAACAACGGACAAAAGTAAAAAAATGAAAGGCAGGTGCGATACACTGCGGCAATCTGCGGTGCAGGCACGTTCTACAACATAAACGAGCCGGTACAGATTAAAACATCTGCACCGGCTCATAACAGTTTTTAATTCATGACAATAGAATGCTCGCAGAGCGTGCATTCTATTGTTTACAGTTCCCCTGCAATATCCAGTCTCGTCGCAATGCTGGTCAGCAGTACAACGAGCGGCATCATAATTTCACACACCTGAACAAAGAAGCATGCGATATCCTCTGTAATTCCTCCGAAATGATGGAACGCCACATAGCAATAGTACAAAAATGCGAGCAGTGCACCGACCAGACACGGAATCGCTACCTGAATGTCGCACATCAGCATGCCCACTACAGAGATCACGATATAAGCGATCATAAATGCGATCACAATTCCTCTGCTTTTGCCTTTTCCGACATACAGGGAGCATTTGCTTTCCTGCGAATGCGGGAAGCATTCGATCGAAAGACCATAGAGCGCTCTGGAAAGTATGAAGCCATATGCAAGAACCGGCCAGCTGTCCAGCGGCATTTCGCTCCAAAGACCGACGATCAGGAAGAAATAGCAGACACAGATAATAATTGCGAAGTATCCGCTGTGGGAATCCCGCAGGATTTCCAGCTTGACTTCCCTCGGCTGATGGGAACTGAGCGCATCTACTGTCCGGAAGAAACCATCCAGAAACGCGCCGCCCGATAAAAAGATCGGAAGCATCGCACAGATAACCGCGCCCAGCAGATCTTTATCGATCAGATACGGGCTGATCACCTGCCACTGTTTTAGAATGAACCCGATAATCGCGCCGACTAGCGGTACGAAAATCAGAATATACTTCATATTTCTACGGGTTTTTTTGATCTGCCTGGCAGGAAAAATCGAATACATCGAAAAAGCCAGACGAAAACTTGCCCAAACTTCTTTCATACTATCGTGTACCTCTCAGATTTTCGGATTACTTCAGTACAACGTCATCCGCATGTTCGTCCCAGATCAGGCAAACCCATGTTTTTCCGCGATTTAGCCGGATCGGGTTACCGTCTGCATCCACATACAGCGCCGGATCGGTATCCGAATATCTTGACCAGGTTCCTTCTACCATCTTACCTCCGGTAAATACCTGAACCTTGTAATTGGTCAGATCTGCACCAGGCTCCCAGCCGCCGTGCACATCAAATGCCATATAGCCTTTGGAATCCCGAAACTCGCCGTGACAATACTGGAAAATAACGTTATCGACTGCCAGCTGTTCGCCGGTTGTCTCGTCAATATGCTTGTCACCGTACTGATAACGATAATATTTTCCGTCTTCATCGTTATATTCAAAATAAGCCTGCACATTGGAATAGCCGTTTCCAACACCGGTCTTTTCACCGCCGGGATACATCAGGACAACGGTATCGTTATCCGGATAGTCTGCCTTTTCGCCCAGAGGTGCAAAGGCAAATTTCTGCTTATGCGTATCGTGATAAGTCAGGCTGTATTCAAATTTCTCTGCCGCTTCTGCCAGTGCTTCACCGGTTGTATACACATTGTGGGGCGCTTTCCGCTTATCTGTCCGCATGAACGCTTTGGAAGCTGGACGGTCAATTCCTGCAACCGCGCCGCTGATGTTGTCCACCAGATCGCTGTTTAACAGATCGCCGACATAAGGGGTAGCCTGTCCGAAATGCGCATAAATCGCATCGAATTCCAGTGCGCTGTATACAAAATAATCGCGGCTGCTTCTGATATAGCCGATCGTATCCAGATTCTGCCAGTTTTCAAACAACGGCATCAGACGGGTCACATCCGCGCCTTCCATCGGCGCTTCATAAATCACAGATGCCTGTCCGATTCCTGCCTGCGGGGTTCCTGCCTTGATATTGTTCAGCATAACTGCCATCGGGCGCTGTTCGCGTTCCTCTTCGGTGCATTCCAGACCGGTCAGGTAGCTGGTCGGAACTGCGTCTTCTGTAACAACGCTTTCCGTCTCCGCTGCTGCATTTTCTGTTCCGGTTGTATCGTTACTTTCCGTTGCTGCAACAGCTGAATCCGTTTCAGGTACAGGGGTTGTTTCTGTCGCTGCAGAGCCACATGCACATAATGCTGCAGATAATCCCAGCGCCAGACAGAACAAACTGGTTTTTTTCATATATCATTCTCCTGAATATTTTTCTTTTTTGAAAAGGTTAAACCAACCTAGTTTAAATATTGTACTCCCGCAGGCGGTAAAAATCCAGCCTTTTTCTGCATTTATTACAATTCTATTACAAATTTACGGTCTAATTCTTCAGCAAATGCAATTTTGCCGCAAATTTCACAATCATACTGCCTCCGGGAATTCCGAGCAGTTCTTTTTTCGACATGACGCCAAGCTTTAACGCCGCCGCAAAATACGTCAGTCCGCCGATTGCCACCGAAAGCAGCAGTGCAACCGCATTGCCGAGATATCCTTTCAGCACTGTCAGCGTCAGCCCATAATAAATACCTGCAACCACAAGCCCCATGATCGCAGAGGATACCAGCGGCAGGACAAACGTCTTCTCGATTTCCTGATGATAGCCGGTCGCTTTTTTCACCGCGATGCCATTTAACAGGCACATCATAAAAGAATATACCGTAACGGCGATCGGCAAACTGTAAATACCAAGATCTGTAAAGATCAGGAGGGCTGCTGCCACCACAGTCTGCACTGCCAGCGCAATCACCGCGTTTGTAACCGGCTTCGACGCCTTGCCGACTGCCTGCAGAATCGAATTGCTCAGTGTGGAAAGGGAATAGAACACGATGCTCGCACCAAGCGCCGCCAGAAGGCGTCCGCCCAGACGGATGCTGTCCGTATTCGTATTATATAACAGCCATACGATCGGTCTGGATAATACCGTCATGCCGACTGCAGACGGAATCGCGATAAACATGATCGTCTTGATTGCCACGCTGATTTTGTGCCGGACGTCTTTTTTCTTCTTTGTCTCAAAACTTCCTGCAATGCTCGGCAGAATTGCGGAAGCCATCGCAGACGCGATCGCAATCGGGATATTGGAAAGTCCAACCGCTTCCGTATCGTAAATACCGTTAATAATCGTAATATCATCATAAGAAGCGTTGTGTACCGATTGCATCAGATTCAGATACAGGGTCTGGTTGATCAGTGCGCTCGCATTATATGCAAACGTACTCAGCAGAACCGGCGTTACCATAAACAGAATGATCTTGAAAATCTCGCCGGTTTCCAGTAAATCTCTGGAACGATCCCGCTCTATCCTGCGGCGAATTATTTTCCGGTTCATATGGTAAATCATCAGCATAAACGCCAGTGCTATCAGCACGCCGACGCCAGTCCCGACTGCACTTCCGACTGCACCCCACGCAGCACAGGTCAGCTCGTCTTCCCCAGCAAATATCTGCATCAGCCCCCATGCCGCCAGCATGCTGACCGCCGCATTTAAAATCTGCTCCAGAATCTGTGAAACGGACGTCTGCACCATGCTTCGGTTTGCCTGAAAATATCCTCTCAAAACGCCGAGCAGACCGGAAAAGAAAATTGTCGGTGCAAGCGTCCGAAGCACCATCGCCGCCCGTCCCGGAATCAGAAAATCTGCTCCAAAAAACGCAAACAGACTGGCGATTCCGCCCACGACAACAACATAAATAATCGAGCAGTGAAAAATCCGCTGCGCATTTTTGTACTGGTGGGTTGCCAGTCTCTGTGAAATTACTTTGGATACCGCCGACGGAATGCTATAGGAAGAGATCAGCAAAATCATCTGATAATAGCGATACGCCGGCGCATAATAGCCGTTTCCTGTCTCTCCGATAATTCCCGTCAGGGGGCTTCTGTACAATAGGCCGATAATTCGACATATAATGCCGGCAGCAGCCAGAATGCCGGCCTGTTTTACAAAGGAACTGCCTTCTCCCTTATTTTTTGTTCCCATCCGTTACCTTTCTGCTCAGTCTGTCAGGCAGAAAGAAAGCAGATAATCCAGCCGTCTCTCTACCAGCTCCAGAACAAAAACATCCGGCTTTTGTTCTTCTACCATAGATTGCGTAAAAAATCCGTTCCAATGAGCCATATAGCAGTCTGAAAGGCTGCTCGCCACCGGTCCCGCCATTCCTCCGGCGAAGGAATCCCTCACCATGAACAGCTTTCTCGTATCCGGCGCTTCTGAATGATACACCAGAGCCGTCGCATCGTCAATAGAGACTGCCTGCAAATTGTTGCCGTTGTAACCGGTCACGATATAATTTTCTTCCGCAGGCATATTTTTTTCGTAGTAGCTCTGCAGATTCATCATTCTTGCAAGATCATATCCGGAAAAGGTATCCGGAGTAAAGGTAATGTTCTCCACCTCTGGAAGCTCGTCTCCCAACTCCTTTAACAGCGCTTTCGCCCCAATATAGCCGCCAGCAGCGTTCCAATGCGTGTCATAGTGCCAGTACAGGGAATATTCCTTCTTATATTTCAGCATTTCCTCTTTCGGATATACAATACGGATATCTGTATTCTTCTTCAGATAAGCGATCAGCTGATCTGTCCGCGTTTCCTCCGCCTTTTTATAATAGGAAGGAAGATGCTCTTCTCCGTAAATCGTCTCCTTATTCGGTGCAATCATCAGGACAAATTCACTGCCCCGGTTGGAAAGCCACTGCTCCGATGTCGTGAGCTGCGATGCGATCTGTGCAAGCTGTCCTTCTGTAAACAGGTTCGTTCCCTTATAATCATCAATATCCGATTCCATGCTGTAAAACAGCCAGTTGTCCGAACCGATCACAACCTTGTCGTTGATGGATTTTTCACAAAACAGCTTTAAATCTGTCAGGCTGGAAAAGGAAATCAGCTGACTCCGAAACGGAACCGCCGCGTTAAACGCGCTCTCCACCAATCCCGGATAATCTCTGTAATTGTCCTTCGTCAGCTTCGGAATCTCTGTTGAAACCGTATTTTCCGTCGCATCCGTCTGGAAACGATCCTTTGTTACCGCCCACACAGCTCCCGGCATCAAAAGCAAAAGTGCAAAGCAAATCAGCCATGCCGCCGCCATTTTTTTATTCATATGCATTCTCCACTCAGAAATTCAGATAAATTGCAGGGCTGTAGGTTCCGTTGACCAAAAGCAGCATCGACGCTGCGATCAGGAACATGCAGTAAACCAGTTCCAATACGCCGCCCTTTAATTTCTCCGCTGCCGGGCAGAACTTTTTGATGCCTGCCTGTATCAGCCCCATGCCAAGGATGCCGATGACCGTCATCACAATGCAGCTGTTTCCGACCAGCTCCCGCAGCGCATAGGTGCTCTGCGTATACTGCCACGGTGTCAACATCCTGCGGATGTACTGCAGCGCCGGCTGCAGATTTGCCACCCGGAAAATCACCCAGCCGAACAACACCACAAGCCCCGTGTATACATAACGCAAAAAGCCGATTTTGTCCAAAATTTTTTTAAAGCCGATCCGCTCCACAATGATGAAAAATCCGTGCAGCGCGCCCCATGCGATAAACGCTGTTGTCGCTCCATGCCATAACCCGGTCGCAAAAAAGACGATCGCCAGATTCAAGTATGTCCGAACCTTTCCTTTCCGGTTTCCGCCAAGCGGTATGTAGAGGTAATCCCTAAACCAGCTACTCAGGGAAATATGCCATCTGCGCCAGAACTCCTGAATCGAACCGGACAGGTATGGATAATTAAAGTTTTCACAAATATCGAATCCGAACATTTTGCCCAGACCGATGGCCATATCTGTGAAACCGGAAAAATCATAGTAAATCTGAATCGCATACAGAATCGCCGCGCACCACACCATAACGCCTGTAACATTTGTAATGTCCTGCGCATAGATCTTATCTACACTTGCACCGACAATGTTTGCGACCAGCACCTTTTTACCAAGTCCATAGGCAAAGCGCCGAATTCCCTCCGCTGTCTTTTCCACGGTTTCCTGTCTGTTTGTCAGCTGCGGGGCAAAATCGCGATACCGCGCAATCGGTCCGACTGAAATTTTCGGGAAAAAGGACAGATACAGCGCCATGTTGAGCGGATTTTTCTCCGCCTCATAATGACCGCGGTATAAATCCATCAGATACGAAATCGCTCCGAACGTAAAAAACGAAATGCCAATCGGAAGCGGGATATTGCGCATCTCATGCTCGCTTCCCGTCAGCCGGTTCACAATCCGCAAAAAGAAGTCAAAATATTTATAATACCCAAGAATCCCCAGGTTTACCAAAATGCCCGCCGCCAGAACGGTCTTCGCCGCCACGCTTTCGTCCCGCTGACGTCCAAGCAGCAGCCCGATCCCGTAATTTGCCGCAATCGAAACAAGTAAAAGGACAATATAAACCGGATCGCCCCACGCATAAAACACAAGACTTGCCAAAAGCAGCAGGATATTTTTCAGCGCTGTTTTGCGCACGCACAGCCTGTCCAACACAAATACAACCGGCAAAAAAGCCGTCAGAAAAATCATGGAATTGATACTCATTCAAAAACTCCGATCTTATTCGCTGCCCGCAGCACCCTTGGAGCAGTGATCTGATAATCAGTCATCCCGCCTTTATGACGGATACTGTTGTCCTGATATCAGAGGCAAAAGAGTTTTTGATCCTGATATCTTTTTTATTGTAGCATACATTTCCTTAAATAGGTAGGGGAATCTGAGGTTCTCTTTCCTGAAGCATCTGCAAAGTTACAGTTCACACACGCCATTCGCAGAAACGAATCTGCGATACTTACCGCTGCTTCGCAGTTCTTTTTGTTCATTTGAAACTCTCCAGGAATGCTTCGCAGCCCTCCACGATGTCCCGGTACGCGGTTTCGAAATCCCCGGAGTACCACGGATCGTCAATATCGCGCGGATGCTTTGAGTAATCCAGCAGCCGATGGATTTTATGCTCCGGGTCTCCGCCAACGATTCGAAGCATATTTTGAATATTATACTGCTCCGCCGCCAGCAGATAATCATAATATTCGTAATCCTGCTTCGTCATCTGGCGTGCCCGCTTCCCGGACGGATCAATGCCATGCTCCCGCAGCTTCCGCACCGCCGGCGGATAGACCGGATTGCCGATTTCCTCCCGGCTCGTCGCAGCCGATGCGATTTCAAACTGATCCGCTATGCCGCGTTTTGCAACCATGTCCCGAAGGATGAACTCGGACATAGGGGAACGGCAGATATTGCCGTGGCAAATAAATAGTACTTTAATCATCTTTTCATATCTCCATTTAAGTC
>ENA-UOJR01002963-UOJR01002963.1-human-gut-metagenome-genome-assembly--contig:-C115P-NODE-2963-length-11163-cov-5.163666_pt1 | contig 11163 bp, 6 predicted proteins | sample MGYA00242354_ERZ723901 | MGnify/ENA metagenome assembly ERZ723901
CCCCGTACAAGCCGTGGCGTCAACGACAATGCCTGAACTGGTGACGTTGAAGGAGCCGGAAAAGAAACTATCTTCGTCAGATACTTTGTTCGCTCCTATTGACTCCACTTTGTGATAAGTAATAATATTTCCCTTGCTATCACATTCCGGTACTTTGTCGGGAATGATAATATCATCCGTTACCTCCTTAGAAAATTTTCCATCCTGATATACTCCAATTATATGAACATTACGAGCTGCACTGCTTTCATCGCCCGATACTGTATCATATTCCCAGATAATATCTCCCTGTTCTGTCCCTGCGTACCCACTCACCGCATTCTGTTTTCCTTCTTTAATATAACAAGAACCGGCTAACAAGCCGGCAACAAACAATGCGCAGATAGCAAAGGATATGATATTTCTTTTTCTTGCTTTCATAAATAATCTCCTTTCTTAAAGCGATTCAGTTGTACGGCAGTTAATTACTACCGGACTCCTGTTGTTTTTAGTATAGTATTAATATGTCTGTAGAAGTTATGCGGTTATCAAAAACAGTCATATCTTTTTCTGTCTAATAATATTATTCAAAACGAGAAAAGTCGATAAATGGCAATTGGTAAGGCAATAATCCGGACTGCGCTGTCATACTAGAAAGCACAGGGCGAATATAAGATATTAAAACAGAAGCCCCGCTAATACGCAATTGTTTTCTTGCGGCTTCATCTTCCATATTTTCCCATTTAAAATCAGCAGATGCCACCGCCGAAAAAGTAAAATATGGATTTGTTGCCTTCTCCCCAATAGAAAAAGTAAGCGTAGCAGTAGCCATACTTCCTTCTAGCATCTTCACATTCATTTCTGCACTAGGCACAAAACCAACAACTTCTTTCATGTCATCATAGTCTAGGTTTCTCTGAAAATGAACATTTTCTATAATAGGATTTTTGAATTTCAATTTACTTTGTACTAACTCACTCATTTTTACGCAGCCTTTCTTACAAAATCACAAGAATCACACCAAAGGTCATTAGGATAACAAACTTCCATTTCTGGATTATAACATTCTTCTTCGAACAAAGAATCTAATGGTTCATTAAAAGAATCTTTCTCTAATGGTTCAAGTTCTAATCCCGCTTCAACATACTCAGTTAATAATTCTTTTCCGGGAGTATTTTTTAATTCCTCTATAAGTTCTAAAATTCCTTTTTCTAATGCTTCATAATCCATTATTAACATCCTCCTTTTTTACTTCCTTTTTGTCTGTTATATAGGTTTGGTTTCTTAAACTCAATACACTGCAATTAGGAATACTTGACGGATAATTATAACAATTATCATAATCATATTTAGTAAAGTTTATATATTGTTGAACAATCACCGCCTGAAATTTTAATTTAGCACAAATTTTGTTAATTGTTTTACAATCAATTACTCTTCCATTTCCTTTCGTTTTCTTTATATCACGGTTCTCGTTTTGAGCTGATTCAGAAAGTTTCTTATGAGCCAAATTTCTATAAGCATGAAATAATTTTTTCGCTTCGCGTTTTCTTAAATCAAAAATTCGATTTGAGTCAATAGACATATTAGCCTGAATGACTCTTACATTATTTGGTTCCACTTTTTTTACTTTCTTACTCCAATTATAAGCATTTTCATATGCTTGCATTTGGTATCCCGTCTCTTCAATAAAAAAATACACTCCGGTTCCAGCCCATTCATCTTCTCGATTGCTGATATAAAAGTTTCCGCCTTTTCTTAGTATATTTTTACAACTTTTGGCGTCTGTTCCATGAAATCCAATAATCTTGGTACTTTCACTATTATTAGCATTATCCATTTTCTTATCCCTTTTTATTTAATATTGTTCTTATATCGCTCTTTTGTTGAAAATGTATAATATACATTGCAATTCACACTATTATTTTATGGTACTTATATCAATCTGTCAATGTTTTTTTAAGAGAAAACATTAAAACCATATTTCTTGACAAAAAAAATAAGAGGGAGCATTTGCCCCCTCTTTTCTATTCCAGATTTTATTTTCTGATTTTCATCGTCTTAACGAATCCGGTTTTCTTTGTGAACAGTTTCTTGTATTTCTTTAAATACTTCTTAGGCACTTTAATCTTAGCCTTTTTGCTGATACCCTTAATCGCATTCTTTCCAACCTTTTTCAAGGAAACGCTCTTAATGGTAATCGTTTTCAGTTTCTTGCAGCCCTTAAAGGCGTTTTTAGCGATTGTAGTTACTTTGTACTTTTTGCCGTTAATAGTTACTGTTTTCTGAATCGTTACCTTTTTCAGCTTTTTACTTGTAACCTTTTTAACGAAAGCATTTTTACCGCTAACCTGGTATACTACCTTGCCTTTTGTCACCGTCTTAGCTTTTGCAGCAATCGTTTTTGATGGATTAAGCGATGGCGTCTGAACCAGTGATGGGTCTAAGTTCGGGCTAGGTGTTGGGTTTGGTTCCGGACTAGGTGTTGGATTTGGCACCGGACTAGGAACAACAGGGTCAACAACATTACCCTTTGCTTTCCATACAGCATAAACATCTGCACCATTCACGCCCATAGTAACCTCTGTTACAATATCGCCATCTGTACCATCAGGCTCTTCCGCCCAACCAACGAAAGTATAACCAACACGTTCCGGCATTCGCATATTCAACACTGCTTTAGAACCCCAAATAAAGGTATCTTCGCTTTCCGTAAAGTCCGGTGCTCCTGCATAATTCTGATGGAATCTTACTTTACCGTAGTCACGGTCTAAGATAATCATAAATGCAGCACCATCTTCTACTTTGTGTTTCAAAACAGAATCCGGATTTACATGATAGCCGTCCGGTACGTGGAAGTCATAATTTGCTTCCAGTTCGAGGTCAGTACCCTGTACAGCAGAGCCGGTAGCAACCGTTACTTCATATGTTTCGTCTGCTTTTTGAGTCTTTGTGGTGATTGTGTAACTCGTATCACCGGCAGTACCCCATACAGCATATAAAGTAATGCTTTTCTCCAAATCAGAAATCACATCACCGGCTTTGTATTCCGGTTCTGTTGCCCCCTGAATGGTGGACCAACCAAGGAATACTCTTCCATCACGAGTTGTCTCGAATCCCGGCAAAGTAATTGTATGACCTTCATAAATTGTTAACGTAGTGGCATCTGTTGTTCCACCATTGCCATCAAAAGCAATTTGATTTCCATTCTTGCCATCGTCAACAGCCCAGATTGCATACAAGTGAATCATTTCTCCGGCAGATGCCAGATTAGCAGCTTTATATTTGTCATAATACTCAGCATTTGTTGCTTTTGCATCACGGCTCCATCCAAGGAATTTGTAACCGGTACGTGTAAATGTATTAACGCTTAACTCCTGCTTAACATCAGAAGATAAAGTCTGCACATCCATCGTTCCGTTACCACCATTTGCATGATACGTGATAAAGTAATTTGCCGGTTTCCAAACAGCGTATAAAGTTACTGTCTGATTCTTGCCTGCAAGGTCTTTTACGGTATCTTTGTCCGTATACATTGCTTTCGTAGCATTTCTATCGGTAGACCAACCGAGGAACTGATAGCCTTTTTTACCGAAAGCATTTTTCGTCAAATTGACGTTTGTTTTTGTATCAAAGGCATCTGCTTTCATAACGCCTTCTGTTGCTCCGTTGCCATTATAAGCAACTGTATACTGGTCGTGTTTCCATGACGCATACAAAATAAGATTCATGGTTCCGTCCCATGTTTTTGTAGATTTTCCGTTTTCGTTAAAGTATTGAACTCCACCGTTTTCAGAACTGAAATATCCTACAAAACTATAATTTTCTTTTTCCGGAATCACAATCGGAGGAATCGGTTTGCCGTTTACAACGTAAACTTTTTCGTCTCCGTTAATACCGCCCATTGTGTTCAACTGAACAACATAAGCCGGTTTTCCGTAAGAAGTACAGGACTTATTCAAGTACGCTTGCGAATAAATATCCGCTGTAGAGTTGGTGTATCCTTTAATTTCTGTTCCATTTGGAACTAATGGACCGGCTGGGAATTTACAATTTGGATTCTCTACGCCCAAAACGTTAAGCGTAGAATCTGCAAAAGCATTTTCTCCAAAACTGATTAAGCTATCGCCGGTTGTGAACTCAGTAAGAGCGGTTCCGGCAAAAGCATTTTCGCCAATTGTTTCAAACTGGTCCGTATCTTTTAAGGTTGTAAGAGAACTACAACCGTTAAACGCATTGTTCGGGACATTCGTTACTCCGCCAAATGAGACACTGACTAAGCTTTCCGCTTCTTCAAATGCTCCTTCGCCCAATGTAATCACCGTCTTTGGTAATTCAATTGCAGCAAGTCCAGAATTTGCAAATGCGCTTTCTCCGATTTCAGCTAAAATAGCTTCTTCATCGAACGAAATTGTTGTTAAATTCTTGCAGCCCTTAAAAGCACCTGCATTAATTTTCTTTAACAACGGACCAACAGTTACTTCAACAAGATGAGCCGGAGAATCCTGTACATAAGAATACTCTTCTGTCTTGTCTTTTTCATATCCGACCATAAGAGAAATCGGATATTCATGCGCCATAGCAAAGTCATATGCTTTACTCTTGTAATAGCATTTAACAACTGTACTGTTCGGGAATACGGCGCTGATTTCATCATAAGTAAGGTTTGCATTCATTCCTTCAAAAGTTGCTTCATCGAGAGCGAAGCATCCGTTAAATGCCCCTTTTCCAACTAAGACAACAGATTCCGGAATGGAAACTTCTGTTACGTTTGCTTTCGCAAAAGCAAATGCTCCAATATTGGATAAAACGCTCTGGTCTTCAAATTCAATGGTCTCTAAAGCGGCAATACTGGAGAAAGCACGTTCTCCGATTGATTGTACCGTATTTGGAATTTCCAATTCGGCAATCTTTGTATTATTGAACGCATAAGAACCAATTGTCTGAACACGTCCCAGAGTAATATCTTTTAAGTTTACGCAGCTATCAAAAGCATTGTTTCCAACACTTGTGATATTAGCCGGAATATCAAACGATTCCATAGTTACTTCATCTTTGAAGAAATCATCCGGAATTGTTGTGAGAATTTCATAAGATTCACGGTTTGCGTTCTGACAATAACTTGCCACGCTTGACCCCTGAAAACCAATCAACTTCTCTGTTGTATTCGGGATTGACTCTTTCTCCAAAGTAGTTTCCGGATTTTTCACCGTTACAGAATGTAAGTTTGTGTTAGCGAAAGCGTTTTTCTCAACCGTTTCTACCGAATACGGAATTGCTACATTTTTAACTGTGCAGCCGGCAAAAGCATTTGCCTGAATTGTTTCGCATACTTTGCTGATTTCCGGATTATCACTGTGTTTCTTCGGGCAGTAAACTAAAATGGATTTATCTTTGTTATAAAGTAATCCACCCTCTGATGCATAATCAGCATCTTTTGAGTTTACCGTAATGGATTCCAAGTTTGCAAATTTACTAAAATCTATGTCCGCAATATTATCTACATCAACGGCAAATGCAATTTTTTTAGCGTTTGCGCATTCTGCATAAATAATAGAGCGAGTATTTTCTGAATTTTTGTAAATTGTTACGGTATCATCCGAAGTGTTGTAATCGTAAATATGAGTATAATTGGCTACATAATTGCGATTTCCAACAGAACCTTTTGTAATTACGACATCTTTTTCCGGAGTATCACCGTTGCTGCCGGTCCATCCGTTAAATACATATCCCTGTTTTGTTGGCGCATTCAGATGAATGTCATCATCTTCTACTGTATAATTGCTAACATTTGCAGCAGTTCCACCATTTAAATCATAAATGATTGAATAAGTGTTTTTGTCATAAACAGCAGACAATGATTTTGTTTCATTGATTGTGTAAGTTCCATTAAATCCATCCCAAGAAGAGAATGTATATCCTTTCTTTTTCGGAATAGGCAAATTAATGGTTGTTCCACCGACTTTTACAATTGAAAAATCAGTTTCATAAATAGCTCCATCATAAGTTACTTTTCCACCATTTGAAGAGAGTTTTGTTTGATAACAAACAATTTTTTTGGCAGCAGATATATTTCCTGCACCATCTTTAGCGAAAAAGTAATAAGTTCCTGCAGCAGAAATTGTTTTATCTACCGAAAATGATTTTGTGGAAGCCACTTTGGTATAAGCAGAACTTGCCGGACTAGCCGAAGTTCCAAAATAATAAGAAGTAACTCCTACATTATCACTAGCCTCTAATGTCACGGACTGATTTTTGTCCGCCGTAATATTAGAAGTAATACTTCCTTTCGGAGCAGTTTTATCCACAATTGCAAATGTTTTTGTAACTGAACCGGAATAATTTCCTGTACCGTTTATTACGGCAACGGCAGTTCCAACATTTGTATTGCTGCTGTAAGACACTGTATAGTCCTGTCCAAGCACTAAAGCTTTTCTGGTATAAGGGTTTTTAGCAGTTACGCTATTGGTAATTGCGCCTCCAGTGTAAGGAACAGATGGATTTGTCAAAGCGACCGAACAATCTGTTATCGGGCATTTATCAACCACTAAAGTCCCCTCTATGAGATTACTGTTTTTAGTTGATTTAATTGCCTTTGTGTAATTGCCGGCATCCAAAACATCATCTTTTGTGTGGCCGGATAAACCACTTCCCATCGCATACCGTAAAGACTGATTTGCATTTGGCGCAACGAAATAATATCCTTTGGATGTTCGGTTCGTGTAATTGTGGCCAATAAGCCCACTTTCTGTCATAGCAGAATCAAGAGCGTCTGAAACAGTCTGTCCATAAGTAATAGATGATGTAATTGACTGATAATCACCATTTGCCTTCTTGTAAGATACATTTTCGGTAGTATCTAGTACTGTCTTGTAAATATTAAATGAAGCAGAGCCTGATGCGTCAAGATAATTAACATAACATCCTGTTCTTGCAGAATTATAGATTTTATCTTTTGCTGCACTGTTTTCTCCATAGACAGTAAGCCATAACTTATCACTTTCATCACAATCTGAACCGACCTCATTAAAAGTCTTGTCATCTAACGCAATACTTGATGCAATGTTTCCAAACAGCAAATAACCATGTAAACTTGTGCAGTTATCAAATGCTGCCTGTAAATTACAAACATCATGATTTACGTCACCCATTGGACACCAAATATGCTCTAATTTTTTACAATTTTGGAAAATACCTTTTGCATACTCTACTGGCGGAAGACGAAATACTTCAACCAAGTTTACGCAATTAGCAAAAGCATATTCCAAAACGCCATCTCCGTCCAATTTCATGCCGGAATTCAGCCCACCAATAACATACTTGATTTTCTTTTTAGCAGCAGTTGACATGTTAGTCAAACAATTGCCCATAACATAATAACCGGCATCATCCATTTTCGCAGACGGACGATTATTTTCCATCTTGTAAAAAGCGAAAACGCCATTTTTATCAATGCCCCAATAGGTAATTAATGCGTTATTCACATAAGAATAACCGGCAGTTCCACTTTCAACAATGGAATTGACATCAAAAGAGACATTCGAAAGATTGCGACTTCCAGGGTCTGTTTCGACTTCGGCAACGGACCCAGTTGCTACACTTTGTACAGCAGCTTTACTTCGGATTGAACCGATATTGCCACTTAAAAGCATTGCCAAAGCCAAGACTCCGGCTACCGAACGTTTAAAGATTTTTCTTTTTCTCATGAAAATAGAATCTCTCCTTTCCAATAAAAAAATTAACAGTTACTCGTGTAATGCTCTCTTCTCCATTACACTTATATTAATATGTCTGTTAGCCCACCCTAAAAACAAACAAGAAAAAAAAGAGCCCTTTTCAGGCTCTTTATAGCAATTTTTATTTTTCATGTAAATCAACAGATTCGTTAAAATGTTTCCCTTTCATTATTTGATGTATTTCATTTAAAGAAATATTTTCTCTTTTATGAGTAGATACTTCTACTGGCTTATTATTAACAAATTTACCTTTAAAATAAATATAAGTGGAATTTTCTGCATCATATGAAATATACCACGCATTACCACTCTCATCATGAAAAGCTCCATTTTTGAATTTGCCACAATACAAAGTTCTTACTTTTTTCCCTTTATCATATTTTATTAAATATGCTTTTCCTGTATTATCATTGTATGCACCATTTTGAGTATTTCCACAATAATACCCTTCCATCGCTCCGGTAATCCATTCTTTAAAATCTGCAACTGACATAATGTCACTTGCTTCCACTGTTTTTTTAGTAAATGCAGCTTTTTTATTTTTGTTCTTATAATATGTATAAGTTTCTCCTGTATTAATGTTGCCTTTAGTTTCGCGTTCAGAAACATTCCATACCCATTGCTTTGAATGATTTTTATAATATCCTACCTGTCGATAAGATAATAAATCTCCATCACTATATCGGCCTTCCATAATCATGGTTAACCTTCTTTTTTTATCATATAGATTAATAAGGCAGTCGCCGTCCCAATGATTTTGTTTATTAAACTGTCCAAAAAAATAAGCATCCTGTCCATCATCTTTATATGGAACCAAAATCTTTTTATCCATAAGGTCTTTTGCTTTATATTTTTTCCCTGTGTGAAAATTTTTAGCAATAACATCCCCTTGTCCCCACATAGGAGTGGATAGAAATTCTGTAGTTTGAGGATTTACAGAAATTCCTTTAATTAAATTCGTTTGAGGAATGCATACAGCAGCATTATAACTATTTTTATAAGCTTTTGCGTCACTTTCTAATGTATCCACGCTCCGCTTTATCCACTCTATATCACTTGTTAAAGACGCAATTGCTTCAGAAATATCACTAATTTTTTCATTCGTCTTTTCTTGCGAATCCTTCAAACCCCGCACATTATCTTCTAATGGACCTATTCGTCCATTAATTGTCCCCCAAGTATACATAAAGCTTCCAAATGCGCTAATCAATGCTATTATCAAACTAATTATTTCTATTATTCTCTTTGGCGATTTATTAGACGGGGAATCATCATTATTCACTACTTGTACATCATTATTATAATTTATTAAGCCATTTTCTTCTCTAATATTTACTACCTTATTGTCTTTCTCATCTTTCATAATATAATTTTTCTCCTGCGTCCTTTGTTTAACTACATAATTCAATATAGTATTTAACCTCCTATTCTACCAAACTTACAACTATTGTCAATGCTCATTATAACATTTTTCACAAGACAAACTCGCGTTATCCTATTTTTTTCTATATTTCGTTCGTCATTTTGCGACAAAAACATTTCAAAAATTTGTTTGTTTCTTATAATATGTCTGTTCACATTAAAAAAGGAGCAACAAACGCTGCTCCTTTGTATCATTCCCTCCTGTTTACCAAAATCTTTCTTGTCCATAATTATTTCGCTCCCGCTGCTAAATCCGCCATAATTATATCTATCGCTGATTCATCGTCTATTGTATGAAGCCCTTCATAATAATTAGCCATAGTGAAAAAAGGTATTTTTTTACGTGAACTACTCGGATACAAGTAACTGAGAATTCCCGCCCTAAATACTTAAAATATGTTAATTGTTTTACCAAAGTCTAAAATTATGTACCACAAATTTGATACTTTATAATTGATTTTTTTCATAAAAATTGATTTAACCTCTTGTCATAAACTCTTAAATGTGGTAATATACTAATACAGAGAGAGCCATATTGATTATAGCTGAAAAACACTCATGCACATATGTGTATGGGTGTTTTTTACATTACCAAAATTGCATTTTCCCATTCTTAACAAACAAGTACCCATCAGCAGCAAACCTGCCAATGGGTACTCTATTATTTCTATCGTTTACTCAACAAATTGTCAAGCACAAATTACTCGATGATTGTAGCAACATGGCCTGAATGTATTTATGTTTCCATGCATTACCAGGCATTATCACACAAATCGGCTTTTTTCAGATAATTTGTTCCCATATAAAACCCTTTTCCAAAGTCGCAATGCTCACAACTAATTGGTTGAATATTGCCAATAACTCCACCACGAGAACCATAATACAATAATACTTCCTTCACAATATCGCCCCTTTAAAAAATATTATATATTTTTTTCTTATTATAGCATATCATGATGCATTTTTACATCATGATGTCCCACAAATTCGCATCCTGTTCCTGCATAGCAATTTTAAGTTTCTCTGATTTTTCTTTTTCTTCTTTTGCTATCTTCTTTTCAGTTTCCGTTTTCGCAACTTTTTCGTTTTCATGTTCCAGTTCCAAACATTCTTTTAATTGCTCCGGATTTCCATTACAGACCTTGTTCAAAATTGACTCAGTTTCATAACTAGGCCCATTAATTACCTTTTTCTCATCTCGCGCAATTTCTTTCTTGTAGCGAGCAACCTTGTCATCGTGCGATTGTTTTTTGTCTATCTTAGAATCAATTACACGTTGACTATTATATGGAATTTCATAACGAAGTGCTTTATCAGCGTCCCCGGTCAAATGGTATTTTGGATGTTCTGTGTAATTGTATTTTGTTGTATAAAAAGGTTTTTCTCCTCGAATAAATACAATACAATCATCATCCGCCATTTCACGAATCTGGTTAAAATCTAACAAATCCGTTCCGGTATAATTATAAGACTCGTTTCCTCCGCCTTTTCCACCAATAGAAGTTCCCTGCTGACGTTTCGTTGTTTTACCAAGCATAGCCTGAATATATTCAATCATGTCTTTTTCCTGACTGCCAAGGAAAATCATAGTATCACAGTTTCCAATAATGGTGTTCATATCATCATCCCACATTTTTTTCAACTGGCTTTGATTTTGTAAAATAATGGTACACCACATCTTATAAGAACGCATCGTTGCAATTTTTTCAACATATCCGGGGATTTTACCAACATTCGCAAACTCATCTAACATAAAACGTAGATTATATGGCAACGTTCGGTCACCGGGAACAATTTTCCCTCCGGCATTAGCTAAAAACCATTCTGCTGCTTTCTTATTAAGGAAGCGTTCAATAAAAATATCTTCTTTACTAACAACTTCATAATGATTTTCTTTTTCGACAATCTTTGCACCATGAAGCATTTTCTTCTTTGCTTTTACTTCTTCAATCGTTTCGCCCCATAAGAAAGTTTCCGTCAATCCATTTACTTCCTTTTGCAAAAAATAACTATGAGGATATATATT
>ENA-UOJR01002970-UOJR01002970.1-human-gut-metagenome-genome-assembly--contig:-C115P-NODE-2970-length-11139-cov-5.721039_pt1 | contig 11139 bp, 9 predicted proteins | sample MGYA00242354_ERZ723901 | MGnify/ENA metagenome assembly ERZ723901
GTAACCACCAAGAACCACCTCGTGTGAGACGGGATAACGCAGAGCGTTATAGTCTCCCACGAGGTGTTTTTTTGTTGTTTTGTAATGTTCGAGGGGGGAGGGAAAGAAAATAATGACATGTGTTGTGCTTTGTGTTATAATAAGAAAAAAATATATGCAAAAAATTAAAAAAATACTTGTACTGATGGCACAACATAGAAAAGGTATGGTACTGGTATTCTAAGAAAATACAAATGAAGATCAAAAACGATTAGCAAGAATGAGACAAAAGTACGTTGTAAAAAATCCGATGACAATGGATGAGATTAATTCAGTTATAGAAGGGGAGTAAGGTATGCAGGTGGTCATAGATACTAACATGTTCCATTTTATATAACAGCAAAGGCAACAAAATCAAGACTTGTTACGGGAAATATAAAACATTATCCGATAGAACAAATGCGTACAATGATATGGGAATTAACCTAGGTATGAATTTATATTGAGAGACTTAATGAAAAGGACAGCGGTTAGGCTGTTCTTTTTTATAGACAAAAATTGAGGAGAATCTTGTATTATACCTGAATCCGTGAACCTTGTTTCAAAATGAAAAGGCACACAGGAAATGTTTGCCATATTTGTTATTGTATACTAAATTTTGAAAATGCTGCATAATTTTGCGTTCAAAAAAAGACTGCACCATTTGTGTGCAGCTGCCATTGCCATATTCAGCTACCTGTTGTCAGGTGATGAATGCAAAGCTGTCATAAAGACGCTTGAAAGTAAATCTCCAGCGATTACTCCTTCCAATGGACAGCACCAGACGGCCGGCATGTTCTGTCAGATGTCCCGCAAACTGCATAAGATTACTGATCACCGTACGTATTCTTCGGCGATGTATTTTCTTCCGGCCGGGAGCATCCTTCTTTTTCAGCGATTCCTGCCCTATGATTCGAAGGATATTATATGCGATCATTGTCAGCTCCAGCACCAGTTTGTTGCTCTCAAACTTTCCCGACGGGAGTCTTTCAACATCCATGTCCGTCTTGATTTCACTGTGATACTGCTCACTTTCTCCGTGGGCATGGTAAAGATCAATGACTGTTTCGTCTGGCAGGGAAGTGTTTGTCCAGTATGTGCCCAGTTCTATATCGGGTACGATAAAATACTGCCCATATCGGTCAATGGTTCTTTCCGTGATCTCATAAATTGTGCGTATTCCGACAGTTTTCTCCTCGTTATCAGAAAGGGAATATGTCACATTCCGGAAGGTCTGTCCGATATAAACAGTTTTCCCATCACGTGGATGCTGGATATTCTGGCAGCATTCCCTGACGGATTCCAGCCATTCTTCTTTACTTTCCTGTCTGGGATTCCGTTTTATGATGAAAGACACATTGTTGTATTTATAGCTTTCTTCCATAAAGATGCCTATGTTTTCAGATGCATCGTTGCCGGAATCCAGCCGGATGAGCAGTGGTTTTTCCGTCAGCTGTCTGCACAGTTCAATGGTCTCTCTCAGGAAATCAGGAGTTTCTTTCTGGCAGTGCTGTTTCCCAATCCGCAGTTCAAGATTGACGAGGTATCCTTCTGTGCCGATATATGCCATAATTGGTGCATATCCGTCAAAACCCTTGTAGGTACGGGATACGCCTTCCTTATTGGATTTCGAATTGTCATGTCAAAGGGGGTTACATCAATATCGACAGGAACAAAGCCATTATCCAGGGCTGTCGGCTCTATGTGCATTTCACGCAGCATGTCGACATTTGCCTGCTGGATGTCTTTGCGCAGGGAATCCCCGATCATGTCAAAACGCTGACGGAGTGTTTCGGCGGAAGGAATCGCATAGGAGATGCCTAATGCGTATTTGTAGTAGTCAGGGTCATCCATCATTTCACGGACAGCCTCATACTGGGGTTTTCCCTGACAGAGCATACCAATATAGGTGAGGAGCACGTCTCCATTTTTTATCTGTTTCTGCAGATAATCTTTTGAAATTGGAGCACGGTTGATTTTTTTAACAAAACTGCTTTTTCCAAGTATTTGCCCTACGAATACCAGACCACTGGGAGTAATGAGCCGCTCATCGCTGAATTCAATGTGTATTTTCTTCATTGCACTGCCTCCGCCTATCTTTTGATACTTTCATTATACAGGATAATGCATGATGATACAGTAAAAAAACAAAATTTTGTTTAACCTAGTGGGTGAAATAAAATGTATTGCGAAAATCAGTTTCCAGCAGGTATTATTGCTGAAAAAAAGGGATGTAACACTATGGTAAGTTTCACGGAATAAGGTGGATTTTCATTGACACATATAACACCTTACAATATAATAAAAGCAAATATATAGCTTATAAAGGAGGTCCCTTAATGACGAAAAAAATAACCGCAATATTCTTGGCATTGTGCATGGCAATTTCCGTTTTGCCGATGACCATTCAGGCGGCATCAAAGCCCGATATTAAAGTTGGCGACTATGTTAAAATGGGCGCGTATAACAATGCCTCAATTCTTTGGCGATGTGTAAGCATTGACAATAACGGACCGCTTATGCTTGCAGACAAAATTGTTGACACCCTTGCATATGATGCCAAAACAAATGACAACAGCAATTCAAAATCACACAGCAGAAGCTATAAGCGTGATGATTACGGTTCTAACTATTGGAAAGACAGCAATATGCGTTCTTGGTTAAATTCGACCGCAGCTGAAGGCAAAGTCGATTGGCTTTGTGGCAACCCTCCGAAAGACGGATATGTAAGCGGTGTGGGAGCGTACAACGAAAAAGCGGGTTTTCTCAACGCTTTTTCAAAATCTGAAATTGCGGCAATGAAAACCGTTACCCAGCGTTCTCTCGTTTCTCATCCCGAATACAACAAGGGCATAGTTGATGGAGACGCAAATTCGGATTTGTTATACTACACCGATATTTCGGAAGCGGTGGCAAACTACGACAGTTCATATTTTGAAACTACAACCGAAAAGGTTTTTCTTCTTGATGTAAAGCAGGCTAATGCCGTGTGGAAAAATCTCAAAGGTTATTATGTTGCGTATAATAATGACGGTATGGCTTGGCCTTATTGGCTTCGCACTCCTGTTACCGATTGCAATCACGATATGCGTTATATCAGTTCATCGGGTCAGGTCGGTCGTTATGCTCCGTGGTATTCCGATTTGGGCGTAAGACCTGCATTTTATCTCGATTCCGAATATTTTGTTACAACTTCCGGCAGCGGCTCACAAAGCAGTCCTTATATCGGCTCTGCTCCAAATAAGCAAGAGGATGATTATACAATTTCGGAACCTGCCGAGGACGCAAATCCCGATTGGAATGTCAGCACCGAGCAAAGCATTCAGCTCACCCTCGGCCCGTGGTATTCAAATGACGGAAAATATTCTAATCCTACCATCCCTGTTTATACCATCCAAAAAACACGCAGCGACACGGAAAATATGGTTGTTGTCGTTTGCGGCGAGGGATACACAAAAAGTCAGCAGGGCAAATTCATCAATGATGTCAAACGACTTTGGCAGGACGCTATGAAATATGAACCGTATCGCAGTTATGCCGACAGATTCAATGTTTACGCTCTTTGCACAGCTTCCGAATCGACTTTTGACAATGGTGGAAGCACCTTCTTTGATGTTATAGTCGACAAATATAATTCGCCTGTTATTTCTAATAATCTCCACGGAAGTCAGTGGAAAAATCATATTTTTGAGAGATGTATCGGTCCTGAATTTATCGAGAAAATTCACGATGCTCATATCAAAAAAAAGTGTGATCCAAACACAATTCCGTCCGGTTCGGAATATGAGCCTTATTATTATGTTCACGATTATATTGCTCAGTTCGCTATGGTTGTAAACACAAAATCAGATTTCGGCGGTGCTTATAATAACCGTGAATACGGCTTCCATTATTTCATTTCGCCATCAGACAGTTATCGTGCGTCAAAAACTTTTGCACACGAGTTTGGACACGGTTTGCTCGGTCTCGGTGATGAATACAGTAACGGATATTTGCTTGACGATAAGGAACTTAAATCACTCAATCTTTCCTCGGTTGAAGACCCGGAAAAGATAAAATGGCGACAGCTTTTAGGTTTTAGAAACACATATACCTGCCGCAATGCTTACGGCTCAAAAATGCTTGTTTCAAGTTATGAGTGCATAATGAGAGACACAAACTATCAATTCTGTGAGGTTTGCCGTTTGCAGGGCTTCAAGCGAATGTCTCAGCTTGTTAAGGATGTAGACCTTTATGTTGCAACTCCCGAGGTTAAGGAATATACGGGCGCTTATTCAAAGCCGTCTGATTTTACCGACCTTGAAACAAGTTCATATTATAATTACACATATAATCGCAATGACCGACTTTTGAGCGGCAACAGCAAAAGCAGATTTAATACTAATATGAACGGTAAAAAAATCGAGCTTAGAACTGTTATTCAAAACATTTCAGATAAAAATGCACGACAATTAAAATTCAAAATGTGGATTAAGCACTCCGACGGAAGCGTTGCGACCGATTCATCGGGGAATCCGCTTCAAACAGTACAAACCTTTGACATTCCTGTTTGGAATGATAAGGCAAATTTCTGGCCGCTCGGTGCTTTGGATCACATCAAAAGCGACTTTAATTCAGGCTTAAAGAGTTGCTCGCTTATTTATCAAATTCCGTCTGATGCACAGCTTAAGAGCGGCGATACCGTGGCATTTCAGGTGCTCGATGAAAACGGAAATGTGCTTGCAGACGACAATACGGAAACACAGCGCTACACAACCGTTTCAATTCAGTATAAATTTGAGGACGGCTCTGAAATTCCAAACACTGCCGGCGGAACATTTACCGTGCCATACGGCACAAAGCTTGATTTAACACCGGCAAAAACACTTTATGATTATGAATTTATAAAGGTTGACGGCTTGAATAAGCCTATTGTTTCGGACGGAACGGTTGTTACATATTATTACAAAAATAAAAACGAAGAACACACTCACAATCTGACTTTGGTTGCTGCGAAAGCTGCCACCTGCACTACTGCGGGCAATTCCGCATACTACACCTGCGATGGCTGTGACAAGTGGTTCGCAGATGCAACAGGATCGGTAGAAATTACCGATAAAACCAGTGTGAAGATTCCGGCTCCCGGACATACCGCAGGCACAGAATGGAAGTCTGATGATACTAACCACTGGCATGAATGTTCTCGTTGCCACGACAAAAAGGACGAAGCGGCTCACGATTACGGTTCTGACAATGTTTGCGACACCTGCGGATATTACAAAACTGTACCGCACACTCACAATCTGACTTTGGTTGCTGCGAAAGCTGCCACCTGCACAGAGGGCGGTAAGGAAGCATACTACAAGTGCGAAGGTTGTGGCAAGTTCTATGAAGATGTACTCGGTACAAAGGAAATAACCGACCTTGCATCTTGGGGCAATATTGCTAAGATTGCCCACACCACAAAGCAAACCGTAACAAAGGCAACCCCAACAGCAAACGGCAAGATAGTAAATTACTGTTCGGTATGTAAGAAAACTCTTTCAACGACAGTAATTCCAAAGGCATCAAGCATAAAGCTTAAAGCAACATCATTAACATATAACGGAAAGGTTAGAACACCTAAGGTTATTGTTAAGGACAGAACAGGAAAGACACTTGTTAAGAATACTGACTATACTGTGTCTTATGCAAAAGGCAGAAAGTATGTTGGCAAGTACGCAGTAAAGATTACCTTTAAGGGTAAATACAGCGGAACAAAGACGCTTTATTTCACAATCAAGCCAAAGGCAACAAGTATTTCCTCACTTAAAGCAGGTTCAAAGAAGTTTACAGTAAAGTGGAAGAAGCAGGCTACACAGACAACAGGCTATCAGGTACAGTACAGTGCCTCAAGTAAATTCAGCAAGGCTAAGACCGTAACAGTAGGCAAGAATACAACAGTATCAAAGAAAATTTCAAAGCTTTCGGGCAAGAAAAAGTATTATGTAAGAGTTCGCACCTATAAGACAGTTAAGATTAACGGCAAATCCATAAGGATTTATTCAGGCTGGTCAAAAGCTAAGACTGTTACAACAAAGAAATAAAAACTATACCGTAACCTTTGATTCTGCCGGTGGCTCTGCAGTAACGACTCAGACTATCGAAGAAGGTCAGAAGGCAACCAAACCTGCCGCTCCTACCAAGTCTGACGATACCACCAAGCCTTCGGATGATGTTCAGAATCCGCAGACCGGCGACAACAGTATGAGTGGCTGTGGATCGCTCTGCTGTTCGTCAGCGGCTTCGGAGTTGTGACAACTACTGTTTATACTAAAAAAGAAAATCTGTGAAATAACAGATAGCTAACCATTTAAGGATGGCGGTAGCGGAGCTTCCGCTGCCGCCTTTTCCTTACGAAAAGAAATCGAACAAGGAGAAATCAAATGGACGAACAAGAAAAAGAAATTGAAGAAATACTCAGAACATTTGACAAAGCACCTTCGCCTTCGTCAGAGAATAGTGTTCAAAGTCATTTTAGTGCGATTGGGGGCATTTATGACTGAGACTTTTGAGAGACATCGCTCAAATCAAAATCGTAACACGAATTGAAATGAGCAAAACTCCGAGCGAATACAGAAAATCATATTTATAACCGTTGACTTTATAAAAGCTCGGGTGTATAATCAAAAAAATAAAGCTGTCTCGGCTGATGAAGACTATAAATTTTGCTGTTTCTGAACACAACAGCAGAGTTTACAGTTTTATTTTTTTAGGTGATAATATGAAATTCAAAAAATATGCAACAAAAACGCTGATGATCGTTATCGGATCAATAATATCCGCATACGGAATTACGCTTGCAATAGGCGCAGGTTTCGGCGGCGCAACACTTGCGATATTGTGGCAAGGGCTGACGAATGTGACAGGTATGTCAATCGGCACATCGTCGCTTATTGTGGCTGTGGCAATGATAATTTTTGCCCTTTTCTATGACAGAAAACAAATCAATATTGGCACAATTCTTTACCAAATCATTTACAGTTTTTTCGTAGATGTATTCACAAAAATTCAGCATTATACAGATATTAAAGCGGTTAATTTTGTTATAATGCTGCTTGGCATTGCTATATTTTCGTTCGGAACGGGGATTTACTCCGCCGCTGATTTCGGCAGGGGCTCATATGAAGCAGTCACATTTTCGCTTGCCGAAAAAAACGGGTGGAAAATCAAAATCGTACGAATGGTTCTTGATATTATAATGGTAATTATCGGCGTTTTGCTCGGCGGTAAATTCGGAATTTGCACAATTGCCACCGTTTTGCTCTCCGGTCCGATAATTCAGGCAACCGTAAGCACTGTTAAGATGACAGTGCGAGTTAACAGTAAACCAAAGAACAATATGTCGATCATGAAAGAATGCTCCTTTGTGTTTCCCGTGCTTATGATTATTACAAGCAAAATAGCTATTGACTAAAACATTTACACAAAATCAGTGTTAAAAATATAGCCGATGCAACAAAAACAAAATACCACTGAATTTGGAGAAAAATTATGATTTTTAAGAAACCTGTTTTATCAGATGGAATTACAGAAAGCACTTTTGAATGCAAAAGAGATGGATTGACGATTCGTGGAACAATCTACCGTCCAAAAGGAGATCATCTTCCGATTGCAATCGTATGTCACGGATTTATGGCATGGCAAGACAGTGTGAAACATTATGCGGCTTTTTTGGCTGAAATGGGATATGTTGCATTTACATTTGATTTTTGTGGCGGTTCTGCTATGTGTGGAAAAAGTGACGGAAAAACCACAGAGATGTCTGTTCTGACAGAAACCAAAGATCTGAAAGCGGTCATTGAATATGTTAGAAATATTTCCTATACAGATTCTGAAAAAATTTTATTGATGGGATGCAGTCAGGGCGGTTTTGTGTCTGCTTTGGTGGTAGCAAAGAACAACTTTCCGATAGAAAAACTTGTCCTGTTTTATCCGGCATTGTGTATCCCGGATGACGCCAGAGCCGGAAAAATGATGATGGCAAAATTTGATCCGCAAAATGTTCCCGATACTTTCCGCTGCGGACTGATGAAATTGGGGTGTTGCTATGCAATGGATGTCATGCAAATGGATGCCTTTGCAGAAATTAAGAACTACGCCGGCAGGGTGTGCATCGTGCATGGTACAAAGGATAAAATCGTAGATGTTTCTTATGCCAAACGTGCGGCAGAAGCATATAAAAGTACGATGCCGATCGGAATGCAAGATTCCAAACGGGTGCAACTTCATTTTATAGATGGCGGAGGGCATATGTTTTCGAAAAAGCATGATGTCATTGCAATGAAATTATTAAAAGAATTCGCCGCAAAACACGAATGATTTTCATCTGATACCATATGGACAAATCTCCACCTTTAAAGACTTGACAGTTGATATAATCTGCCATCACCTCGGAACATTCGTGTTCCGAGGCTTTTTTATGCCCGAATACTGCTTTTTACGGCGGTATTCGAGCAAAGTGTCTGCGTTCTTTGCAAAATTTCTTTTATATTTTTCAAGGTGTACTCGGTCGGAACTCCTATGCCGATGTCATTCGTTCCGAATAAAATCACAAGATTTTTCGGGTTTATGTTCAAGGCGTTACATTCGAGCCTTTCCAACAATCTGTCGCTGTCAACGGCAAACAATCCCGCACCGATTGCGCCGCAAAATTCAGGCTTATCGGATATGAAAATCTTTGTGTTCAACCGCTAGGCATTGTAATGCGAGAGGCAAATCTGGAAATAAGTATCATGTATATGTTGAAGGAGGAGATTGGGAAAAAAATAAGATAACAACGGAAAAAATATATATTGATGAAAATGGTATTTGCAAAACGGTAGGAAAGTATTCAAAAGTACAAGAGCGCTTAGATGAATTTGATAGTGATAAAGAACCAGTTGAAATTATCAAAACTTATCATATCGGAAATAATAAAGAAAATACCATTTCTAAGAGTAATGATACATGGAAGTATCAAACCACATCAGGGGATGCAGTTTATGATGCCCGCTATTATAGTTGTTTGAAGATTGATACGGCATACCTCTTATCGAATGAGAATAAAGAAGCGTGTGTAATAACAGAAAACGGGAAAAAGGTTCTAGATTATGGTGATATTTCTTATGAAGGAGATGAGGACTATTATTATCAGAACATTAAAATAGATAAAAAGAATTTCTTTTCGGATTTCAATAGTGTTTGTATTGTAACGAAAGAAAACGAAAAGGAAGTGGCGCATTTTTATGACGAAAAAATGTAAGTAAGAGTTAAAAAATGTTTAAATTGGATAATATATTGTACTATTTTAGGACAATAATGTATCACATGAAACACCAAGAACTTTTGCAAATGTTTTTAATTCAATATCTGTAACGAAGCGTTGTCCGGATTCAATACGTTGAATTGCATTTTTGTCAAGAGCAATACCTTCTAACTGCATTTTATCGGCTAAAGCTCGTTGGGAAGTCTTTGGAACCATATTTTTTCGAAGTTTTGCAATGGCAAGTCCGGAAATATTATTTCTGCCATTAGTTGCTTTGTTTTTATACATAAAATCACCGTCCTAAATTAATTCGTTCAGTATCGAAATTATAAGGGATATTATTGGTTAATATGACATATAGTAAATGTCAAATGAGATGCTGAGATAATAAATATAATTATAGTTTAAAATGTGATTTTTATTCAGTTTTATTGAGTTAAAAATTAGGTAGGTAGCGCAAAAAAGAAAGTTAAGTGAGATAAAGACAAAGAGACAAGGAGAAAAAAATATGAACTATAAAAGGAAAAAAATATTGCGTTTTGTATTGCGTTGTTCTTAGGAATTGAACTGTTTGGCAATTCATGGAGTGTTCAGAGAACATATAAGGTAAAAAATGCAGGGAAAAAGAAAGTAAAAGCAAAGCCTGGGGCAAAATGAGATGAAACGTATGACCGAAATATGTTGTTGGGGGAAAATAGAATAATTTTACTGCGTTAAATTTTAGGAAAATGATTTAAGCGGTTGAATGATCTACTCGGTATCAGGTACTTTTGTTGCCGATGAAACCACAAACTTCTTTAGGATTATTGTATTTATTTTCTATTTTTATCGGCAACATAACAAGTTCTTCTCTAGGAGTAAGGAGAACTTAGAATTTCAAAAAGGAAGAGGAGGGTTTTCTATGAATAAGAAAACACACAAAAAATATGTAGCTTTATTAACATTGTTAGCAATGGTTGTTTGTACAATGTTTTGTACAAACACAGTTAAAGCAGATACCGACTTACCATGGGATGAATCTGAAGTAGCAAAAACATCTACATGTGTAATTAATGGTGTAGAACGGACTTTAACTTTGCTTAAAGAAGGAGACAGTTATATACAGATAGGCAATTCTGAGCCTATTCTGATAAGTTTCAATATGCCAGAAGTAGGATTTGATCAATATGGATCTGTTTGGGGCGTTTACTATCTTGATACTGCTATATGTTGGTGGAATTATGATTTATCACCTGATGATATGACACTCCATAATATTAACAGGCCTACTGCAGAAAATCCTAATGCTTATGTTAATGATGTGGAATCATTAATATTTGATGAAAACGATCAATTTGTTGTAGGTTACAAAACATTTTCAGGTAAAACTTATCCAATATTGACATTGGATGAGATGAAATCATATTTTCCAAACACTTCAACACCTACACCAACACCTACACCATCAAACATTCCTACCCCTACTCCAACTGTTCCCGCAGCTACTCCTAATGTTCCTACTCCTTCTGCTCCAACAGTTAGCCCTGTTGTCACTCCCCCAACCACAAATACTCCTGCTGTTACCCCAAAAACAACCGTAGCACCAAAAGTATCTGTGAAAAAGAAAGCTGGTTATAACTGTCTTTCTTTGGGAAGTAAAATTACAAGTAAGTACAAACTTACTAAGGGTAAACTCACTTGGAAAGGAAGTAGTAAGAGTAAAAAATACTCTGGAATTAAATCAGCTGCCTTCATAAAGAAGAGTGGTAACCTTGTCTTCTTAACTAAAAAAGGTAAAGTATACACCGTATCTTCTAAAGGTAAGAAAAAGTGTATCGTTAAGAAGAAGGCCAAAAAACTTATCTTAAAAAATAAGT
>ENA-UOJR01002976-UOJR01002976.1-human-gut-metagenome-genome-assembly--contig:-C115P-NODE-2976-length-11097-cov-5.773592_pt1 | contig 11097 bp, 13 predicted proteins | sample MGYA00242354_ERZ723901 | MGnify/ENA metagenome assembly ERZ723901
CGGCGTCAAGCGCACCACCGGCCAGCACCCCGGCGGCATGGTGGTCATCCCCCAGGACAAGGAGATCTATGACTTCTGTCCCGTACAGCACCCGGCGGACGACCCCAATACCGATATCGTCACCACCCACTTCGAATATCACTCCATGGAGTCCAACCTGCTGAAGCTGGACATGCTGGGACACGATGACCCCACTATGATCCGAATGCTTCAGGACCTGACTGGGGTGGACCCCCAGAAGATCCCACTGGATGACCCGGAGACCATGTCTATCTTCCAGTCTTCCAAGGTGCTGGGCTATGAGAACGACAAGATCCTGGGGCCCACCGGCGGCACTGCCATCCCGGAGTTCGGCACCTCCTTCGTCCGGGGGATGCTGGAGGACACCCAGCCCAACCAGTTCGATATCCTGGTCCGCCTGTCCGGCTTCTCCCACGGAACCGACGTGTGGCTGGGCAACGCCAAGGACCTGATCACCTCGGGCACCGCCAAGGTCAGCGAGGCCATCGGCTGCCGGGACGACATCATGCTGTTCCTGATCTCCAAGGGGATGGACCCCAAGCGCTCCTTCAAGATCATGGAGGCGGTGCGGAAGGGCCGCGGCCTGCCGGAGGGGGCGGAGGAGGAGATGAAGGAGCACGGGGTGCCTGACTGGTACATCGGCTCCTGCAAGAAGATCGCCTATCTGTTCCCCAAGGCCCATGCGGTGGCCTATGTGATGATGGCCTTCCGCATCGCCTGGTTCAAGGTCCACCGGCCTCTGGCCTTTTACGCCGCCTACTTCTCCATCCGGGCCAAGGCATTTGACCAGGAGTTCATGTGCCAGGGGATGGATGTGTGCCAGAAGAAGATGAGGGAGATCATCGCCAAGGACAAGGACGCCTCCGCGGTGGAGCAGGACATGCTCACCACCTTGGAGGTGTGCTATGAGTTCTATCTGCGTGGATTCACCTTCCGAAGGATGGACCTGTACCTGTCGGACGCCCTCCACTTCCGGGTGGACGAGGAACACAAGGCGCTGATCCCGCCCTTCATCTCGGTGGCGGGGCTGGGGGAAACGGCGGCCCTGTCTCTGGCGGAGCAGGCTAAGGGACGGAGGTTCATCTCTGTAGAGGAGGTCTCCGCTGCCTGCCCCAAGGTCTCCAAGACCCACATCGACAAGCTGACGGAGGCGGGGGCTTTCGGAGATATGCCGGCCACCAGCCAGCTGGACCTGTTCGCCATGCTGGGGTGACCGATGGAACGGTCTGCACAGATGGATGGGATCGAGGTTGCCGGATGCCCGGTTCTGTGTTAGGATAGAGGCAGATCGTGGAGAGGTCGGGGTCCTGATCCGTCTGTCTGTCCCGCACCAGAGCGGGGAACAGAGGGGGAGGATCTTGACTCAGAAAGAGTTTCAGAAAAAAGAAAAAGGAGTTGTTTTTTATGCTGGACGCAAAGGTCGCGCAGCTGCTCAACGAGCAGGTCAACAAGGAGTTTTATTCCGCCTATCTGTACCTGGATTTCTCCATCTACTATGAGGAGGAGGGCCTGGATGGCTTTGCCAACTGGTACAAGATCCAGGCGCAGGAAGAGCGGGATCACGCCATGCTGATGGTGCAGTATCTCCAGAACAACGGCGGAAAGGTGACGCTGGAGGCCATCGCCAAGCCCGACAGGGAGCTGACCAGCCGCCTGCGGGTGCTGGAGCTGGGGCTGGAGCACGAGCGGTATGTCACCGGCCTGATCCACACGCTGTATGAAGCCGCTTACAGCGCCAAGGATTTTCGGACGATGCAGTTCCTGGACTGGTTCGTCAAGGAGCAGGGGGAGGAGGAGAAGAACGCCGAGGACCTGATCAAAAAGATGAAGCTCTACGGCGAGGACGCCAAGGGGCTGTATATGCTCAACAGCGAGATGGCCGCCCGGGTCTACACCGCCCCCTCTCTCGTGCTGTGACCCCAATTTGCTTTGCGCGGAGCAGGACCGGAACGGGTCCTGCTCCGCGCCGCTTTTTCCGGGGCGCAAGATTTTTCTTGACAGCACTTTCTTATAGTAGTATATTAGCGTAGTAAAGAATGAAAGCGGAGACAGCGCGCTGTCCCGCGGTTGACAAGGAGCCAGATCATGAAATTGACTGTCAATACCCCGGAGGGCACCCGCGACCGTCTGTTTGCCGAGTGCATGGGCCGCCGACAGGTGCAGGAGCGGCTGATCCGTCTCTTCCGCCAGCGGGGCTATCGGGAGGTCTCCACCCCGGAGACGGAGTTTTACGACCTGTTTGCCCGCTCGGGCAGTGCCATCCCCCAGGAACAAATGGTACAGGTGTTCGACCAAAGTGGGAAGCTCTGCGTCATGCGGCCGGATTCCACCACCCCCATCGCCCGGGTGGCGGCCACAAAGCTTCGGGCCCTGCCCCTGCCCCAGCGGCTGTACTACGACCAGACCGTGTACCGGGCCGGGCCGGCCCACAGCGGCGGGAACCGGGAGCTCCCCCAGTGCGGGGTGGAGCTGATCGGAGCCGCCGGGATGAAAGCGGATCTGGAGATGGTGGCCACAGCAGTGGACGCCCTGCGGGTGTGCGGGGCCTCACGGTTCCATGTGGAGCTGGGCCACGCCGGATTCTTCCGGGATGTGGCCGCCCGGATGGAGCTGGAGGAGGGGGAGATGGAGCGGATGCGGGCCCTGATCGAGGGCAAAAACTTCGCCGCCCTGCGGGATATGCTCGCCCCCTTCCGGGAGAACCCCGCCAGCGCGGCCCTGCTGCGCCTCTCCCGGCTGTTCGGCGGGCCGGAGGTGCTGGATGAGGCGGAGGCGCTGGCCGGGGAGACGGAGGCGGTGGAGTACCTCCGAGCCCTGTACGGGGAACTGTCTGCGGCGGGATACGGTGCGCTGGTCCGCTTTGACCTGGGGATGGTCCACCAGATCGACTACTATACTGGCGTGGTCTTCCGGGGCTATGTGGAGGGGGCAGGGGACGCGGTGCTGTCTGGCGGACGCTACGACTCGCTGGTGGGGGTATTCGGCCGGGAGGCCCAGGCCACCGGCTTTGCCGTAGATGTGGACGCTATGGCCCGCACCCTGCCCGAGGCTGCCCCATCCGCGCTGGACACTGTGGTCCACTACGCCCCCGGCTACTTGGCCAAGGCGCTGGAGGCGGTGGACAGCCGGCCGGCGGGGACCTGTGAGCTCTCCCCCTGCCGCACGCTGGAATCCAGCTGCAGCCTGGCCAGGGAGAAGGGCGCCAAGACTGTGCTGGTCTTTGATGTGACCGGAGAAAGGGTGGTGAAGGTATGAGCGGCCGTCTGCGTATCGCCCTGACCAAGGGGCGGCTCCAGGACAAGTCGGTGGAGCTGTTTGAGAGGATGGGGCTGGACTGCACCCCCGTCCGGGACCCGGGGCGGCGGCTGGTCCACGCCATCCCCAACTATCCCCTGGACGCTGTGCTGGCCAAGGCGCCCGACGTCATCACCTATGTGGAGCACGGGGTATGTGACCTGGGGGTGGTGGGCAAGGATACCATCCTGGAGAAGGGGGGCGCCTTCTATGAGGTGCTGGACCTGGGCTTCGGCCGCTGCCGCTTCGCTCTGGCAGTGAAGGAGGGGACCGACTTCTATGGGACCTATAAGACCCGGCGAGTGGCCTCCAAGTATCCGGCGGTGACCCGGGCCTTTTTCGCGGAGAAGGGGATGGATGTGGACATCATCAAGATCGAGGGCAGCGTGGAGCTGGCCCCCATCCTCTCTCTGACGGATGCCATTGTGGATATCGTGGAGACCGGGGCTACCCTGAAGGCCAACGGCCTGGTGCCCATCGAGACAGTGGCCCCGGTGTCCGCACGGCTGATCGTCAACACCGCCAGCATGAAGCTGCACAAGAGCCAGATCAACGATTTTATCGACCGCTGTGAGGCGGAATTGGAGAGAGACATATGATTTCCATCATCAAAGCGGATGGCACTTCCGAGGTGCGGCAGCTGGAGGCCATGCGCGCCCGCGCCGCACAGAAAAACGCAGATATCGAGCTGGCTGTCTCAGCAGTCATACAGAATGTAAAGGAAAATGGCCTTTCGGCTGTCCGGGACTACTCCCGGCAGTTTGACCATAGGGAGCCCTATGAGCTCACCAGGGCGCAGCTGGAGGAGGCCTACCGCAGCTGTCCGGCGGAGCTGATCGCCGCCCTGGAGCACGCCGCGGCCAATATCCGGGACTACAACGAGAAGCTGCTCTCCCGGACTATGGAGTGGACCTCACCGGACGGAGGCCGGGTGGGCCGGATTGTCCGGGGGCTGAGCCGGGTGGGCATCTACGTCCCAGGCGGGACCGCCGCCTATCCCAGCAGCGTGCTGATGAACGCCGTCCCCGCCAAGGTGGCGGGGGTGGAGGAGATCGTCATGGTGACACCGCCCACCGAGAATCTGAACGCCGCCGTGCTGGCGGCGGCCCGCATCGCCGGCGTGGACCGGTGCATTGCAGTGGGCGGCGCCCAGGCGGTGGCCGCTCTGACCTACGGGGCGGGCTTCATCCCCCGGGTGGACAAACTGGTGGGGCCTGGCAACGCCTATGTGGCCGCCGCCAAACGCCTGGCCTACGGCAGTCTGGACATCGACATGGTGGCCGGCCCCTCGGAGGTGCTGGTCATTGCCGACAGGCCGGCGGACCCGAAGTACGTGGCCGCGGACCTGCTCAGCCAGGCGGAGCACGACCGGCTGGCCTCCGCCGTGCTGCTCACCGACAGCTGGGAGCTGGCCCAGGCGGTGGACCGGGAGGTGGTCCGGCAGACCGGGTATCTGGAGCGCTCGGAGATCATGGAGGAATCCCTGCGGGACTTCGGGTGCGCCATCGTCTGTGACAGCCTGGAGCGCTGTGTGGAGCTGGCAAACGAGATCGCCCCGGAGCACCTTGAGATCATGACGGAGGAGCCCAGGGCCCTGCTGCCTCTGGTGAAGAACGCCGGAGCGGTCTTCCTGGGGGCCTATACGCCGGAACCCCTGGGGGACTATCTGGCCGGCCCGGACCATGTGCTGCCCACCAGCGGCACCGCCCGCTTCTTCTCTCCCCTGAGCGTGGACAGCTTTTTGAAGACCATGAGCGTGCTGGAATTCGACCGAGCCGCCCTGGCGCCCATTGCCGGGGAGATCATCACACTGGCAGAGACCGAGCATCTGACTGCCCACGCCAACTCCATCCGGGTGCGGATGGACGGCTGACGGCCCCCGGAGGGGGAACGGGAAAGGAGATCGGGATGAGAATGTCCAAGCGGGCAGATCCCCACGGCCTGCGGTCCAAGCACCGCTCCGCCCTGCGCCTGTGCCTGGGGACCGCCTACTACTCGGCGCGGCGGTACCTGCTGTGGATGTCCGGCAAGTATCGGTTCGCCTCCCAGCGGCAGAAGGACAGGCTGCCCTGCGTCCATATGGCCCACCACACCCCTCTGCTCCGAAAGCTGAAGGATGTGGAGATGCAGTATCAGCACAATAAGATCACCAATTTGAAGCTGGCGGTGGCCCGGCTGGACGGGATCTTGGTCCAGCCGGGGGAGACGCTGAGCTATTGGAAGCTTATCGGCCGCCCCACCTACCGGAAGGGGTATCTGGACGGCGTGCTGCTGAAAAACGGGACCGTGCAGTACGGATGCGGCGGGGGGCTGTGTCAGCTGTCCAATCTCATCTTTTGGATGACCCTGCACACCCCGCTGGAGGTGAAGGAGCGTCACCGCCATGGCTACGACGTCTTTCCAGACTCCAACCGGACCCAGCCTTTTGGGAGCGGAGCCACCTGCTTCTATCCCTACGGAGACCTGATGATCTATAATCCCACGGACCGGCCCTTCCAGCTGTGCCTCCGGGTGGGAGAGACGGACCTGGAGGGGGAGTGGCGCTCCGACCGGCCGCCCCAGTTCCGGTATCAGATCGTGGAGCGTCATCATGAGATGCGCCATGAGTGGTGGGGCGGATGCAGCCGCCACAATGAGCTGTATCTCCAGGTCTTTGATCTGGAGGGAGAGCTGCTGGAGGACCGGCTGGTGGTGGAGAACCACGCGATGATGATGTACACCCCGTTTTTGGAGGACAATGCTCCCGACGGGGGGCGGGAAGAGGAGGAAAAATAATGGAAATCCCAGTATATGAGGCGGAGGAGAGCCCTTGCCGGGCCTATGTCATCCAGCGCAGGACCAAGGAGACCCGGATCAGCGTGGACCTGTGCCTGGAAGGCGGCGAGATCCGCATATCCACCGGCATAGGCTTTTTTGACCACATGCTCACAGCCTTCGCTTTTTACGGCGGACTGGGGCTGAAAATAGAGGCCGAGGGAGATCTGGAGGTAGACGGCCACCACACGGTGGAGGACACGGGCATCGTCCTTGGCCAGGCTCTGAACCGGGCCCTGGGGGATCGGAAGGGGCTCCGCCGCTTCGCCTCCGCCTGTATCCCAATGGACGAGGCCCTGTGCTTCACGGTTCTGGACTTTTCTAACCGGCCCTTCCTGGTCTTTGACGCTGATATGCCTCAGCCTATGATCGGGACTTATGATCCCTGCCTCACCGAAGAGTTTCTGCGGGCCCTTGCAGTGAACAGCGGCCTCACTCTGCATATGAAGTGCCTTTATGGAAAAAATGCCCACCACATCACAGAGGCCCTCTTCAAGTCCCTGGGAGCGGCGGTGAAGGAGGCCGTTCAAATCACCGGTACCGGCGTCACTTCCACCAAGGGGGTGCTGTGATGGGCACAGTTGCCATCGTGGACTACGGGGTGGGCAATCTGAAGAGTGTGGCCAACGCCCTGAGCTATCTCGGCTGCAGCAGCTGCATCACCGCCGACCCGGCGGAGCTGGAACGGGCTGACGCCATTATCCTGCCTGGAGTGGGGGCCTTCCCGGACGCGGCGGACCGGCTGCGGAGCGGAGGGCTGGACCAGCATGTGCTGGCCCAGGGTCAGAAGAAGCCGGTGCTGGGCATCTGCCTGGGGATGCAGCTGCTGCTGGAGCAGGGGCGGGAGGTGCGCCCCTGTCCCGGTCTGGGGGTGATCCGCGGCACAGTGGACCGGATACCCACCCAAAGCAAGCTGCCCCACATTGGATGGAACAGCCTGCGGTTTTTTCACCACTCGCCCCTGTTCCGGGGGCTGGACGAGGGGGCGTATGTCTACTTCGTCCACTCCTTCAGCGCCCAAGACACCGATCCTGCCCAGGTGATCGCTGTCACCGATTACGGGCCGGCAGTGACAGCGGCGGTGTCCAGCGGGAACTTCTACGGGACCCAGTTCCACCCGGAGAAGAGCGGCGAGGTGGGGCTGACCATCCTGCGCAATTTCGCAGGGCTGAACTGCTGAGGACCGGCAGGATCTGAACAGAAAGGGAGCGACAGAGCCATGTATATTCTGCCCGCCATTGACTTAAAAGACAGAAAAGTAGTTCGCCTTTACAAGGGGGATTTCAACACGGTCCACCAGGTGGCCCAGGACCCACTGGAGACCGCCCGTGCCTTTTCCGAGGCCGGTGCCCGCTGGATTCATATGGTGGACCTGGACGGAGCCAGGGGAGGCACCCGAATCAACGGCGGGATCGTGGCGGAGGTCACCGCCCGCTCCGGTCTCCAGGTGGAGCTGGGGGGCGGCATCCGGTGCATGGAGGACTTGGAGGCGGTGTTCCAGGCCGGGGTGGGGCGGGCCGTTATTGGCTCGGCTGCGGTGAGCGACCCTGATTTTGTCCGCGCTGCGGCGGAGCGCTATGGGGAGCGCGTCGCGGTGGGGATCGACACCCAGGACGGCAGAGTCAGGACCGCGGGCTGGGTGGAGGACTCTGGATTGGACTACTTGGAGTTTGCAAAGTCTATGATGGAAGTTGGAGTAAAGAATATTATCTTTACAGATATTGAGACGGACGGCGCCCTCTCCGGTCCCTCCTTTGCCCGGCTGGAGGCCCTAAAACAGGTGTACACCGGGAATATTGTGGCCTCCGGCGGCGTATCGTCCAATGAGGATATCCGCCGTCTGGCCCGCATGGGGCTGTACGGGGCCATCGTGGGAAAGGCGTACTACGCGGGGACGGTGGATCTGGCCCAGGCAGTGCGGGACGCCGGCCGTCAGGATTGAGGTGATCGTATGCTGGCAAAGCGCATCATCCCCTGTCTGGACGTCCGGGACGGGCGTGTGGTCAAGGGAGTCAACTTTGTGAATATCCGGGACGCCGGGGACCCGGTGGAGCTGGCCCGGTTCTACTCGGACCAGGGGGCGGACGAGATCGTCTTTCTGGACATCACCGCTACCAGCGACGGCCGGGCCACAGTGGCGGACGTGGTGGAGCGGACTGCGGAGCAGGTGTTCGTCCCCCTGACCGTGGGCGGCGGCATCCGCACCCTGGAGGACTTCCGGCAGCTCCTCCGGGCGGGTGCGGACAAGATCTCCGTGAATTCCGCCGCGGTGAAGGACCCGGGGCTGATCTCCCGGGCGGCAGAGCGATTCGGCTCCCAGTGCGTGGTGCTGGCCATCGATGCCCGGCGGCGGCCGGAGGGCAGCTATGAGGTGGTGGTGGCCGGAGGGCGCACTCCCACCGGCCTGGACGCTGTAGAGTGGGCCCGGAGGGGCGAGGTGCTGGGAGCGGGGGAGATCCTGCTCACCTCCATGGACGCAGACGGCACCAAGGCGGGCTTTGATCTGGAGATGACCCGGGCCGTGACCCAGGCGGTCTCCATCCCTGTCATCGCCTCCGGAGGATGCGGCAGCCTGGAGCACTTTGCCCAGGTCTTCGCAGAGACAGACTGTGATGCGGCTCTGGCCGCCTCCCTATTCCACTTCGGGGAGCTGACAGTGCCCCAGGTGAAGGAGTATCTGCGGAAGCGGAAGATCCCGGTGCGCTGAGAGGAGCGGATGCCATGCTGGACGATCTGCTGGAGCTGGTGCTGGACGTGGACGGAGAGCTGCTGTTCTCCCGAAAGAAGGGGGAGCAGGGCAAGCCAGAGGGCCAGCCGTCTGTCCCGGACGGCGGCCGGAGGCAGCAGAAGTCCGCTTTTCAGCCTGGAAAGGACCCGTGGGAGTACCAGGTAAAAAAACCACCCTGGGAGAAATGAGGATAGATATGTTTGATTTGGACCAGCTGTTTCAAAAATCAGAGCTGATCCCAGTGATCATCCAGCATGCCCGGACCAAGGACGTGCTGATGCTGGGCTTTACTAATCGGGAGGCAGTGGAGCGGACGCTCCAGACAAAGACTGCCTGGTTTTGGAGCCGGAGCCGGGGCAAACTATGGAACAAGGGGGAGACCTCCGGCCACTTCCTCCATGTGGAGCAGATCTTTACCGACTGCGATACCGACACCCTGCTCTACTTTTGCCTGCCCGACGGCCCTACCTGTCACACAGGACGAGACAGTTGCTTTTTTCAGGAGATTATGTTATGATACCCATAGTTCCGCTGGGGAGTTGACTCCCCGTTTTGGGGAGCGGATAGGAGAATGTCTGTGAACGACGTATGGAAGCAGTTGTATCAGGTGGTCCAGGACCGGAAGGCCAGCCCCCAGGAGGGGTCTTATACCTGCTACCTCTTTGACAAGGGGCTGGATAAGATCCTGAAAAAAGTGGGAGAGGAATGTGCAGAGACCATCATCGCCGCCAAGAATGGGCGGCAGGAGGAGACGGTGGGGGAGATCTCAGACCTGATCTACCATCTCACCGTGATGATGGCCCAGCAGAACATCCCTCTGGAAGCTGTGCTGGAGGAGCTGGACCGCCGCAGTCACAAGATCGGGAATCTGAAGCAGTTTCATGTTGCCGATCACAACACCTGACCGATCAGAAAGAAAGGAGCTGTTTTTATGAGCTTTGACCCCTATGAGTTTGACCGGGACTATGGGCAGTCCAGCCGGATGGAGAGCATCGGGCAATATACGGCCAAGACATTTTTATGGATGGTGCTGGGGCTTCTAGTCACCTTCGGGATCGCCCTGCTGGGCTGGGTCACCAATGCCACACTCTACGCCCTGGCCTATGTGCCTTATATCCATCTGATCGTACTGATCGCCACCATCGTACTGTCCATCACGATGGTCTCCCGCATTGAAAAGATGTCAGTGGGGACAGCCAGAGGGATTTTTATCGCCTTTTCTGCGCTGTTCGGCTTCACCATGTCCATGTACCTGTATATCTTTGAGTTTGGGAGCCTGATTTTCGTATTCCTGGCCACTGCGGCTTATTTCGCGGTGCTGGCTGCCTACGGCTATTTTACCAAGGCAGACCTGACCCGGCTGCGCCCCATCCTTTTCACTGGACTGGTGTTCCTGTTCGTATTCGCGCTGGTCAGCCTGTTTATCCCCGGCTTTACCGCCCTGGACCGGATCTTCTGCCTGGCGGGCATCGCCATCTTCCTGGGCTATACTGCCTATGATACCCAGAAGATCAAAGCCTACTACAACTACTATGCGGGCTACCCCGACATGCTGGAGAAGGCGTCTATTTTCTCCGCCCTTCAGTTGTACCTGGATTTCATCAACCTGTTTTTGTACCTGCTGCGCTTTTTGGGCAAGGCCCGGAATTGAGCGCGCCGCTTAACAGAGAAAGAGAGGACCTTTCTCACAGACAGGTCCTCTTTTCCATTTTGTTCATCGATAGCTGAGAAGGAGGGAGGTCTCCTTGCGCCTGGGAGCGGCGGGGGACTCATCGGGATAGCCGAGGGCGATCAGGGCCATCAGCTCCTGATCCTCCGGAATCTGGAGATACGCCTCCAGGCCTTTCCGGTCAAAGACGCCCATGACCACGGTGCCCAGCCCCAGGTCGTGGGCGGCCAGGCATAGGGTCTGGCAGGCAATGCCGCAGTCGTAGTACTGCCAGCCCGCCTCCCGGTCAGTGGAGAAGGAACCGTCCCGCTCGAAGCCGGAGCGGCCTTTCACAAAGGTCTGGGCAATGAGCAGGGGGCAGTTGCCGATGATCCGGGCGTTGAAGGGGGCGTAAGTGCGACAGATCTCCTCCAGGACCTTGGGGTCCTCAATGGCAATATACCGGCTGATCTGGGTGTTCTTCCAGGAGGGGGCATAGGCGGCCAGCGAGATGATCTGCTCCACAAGCCGGTGCTCCACCTTCCGGTCTGTAAATTTCCGCACGCTGCGGCGGGTCAGGATACAGTCTTTT
>ENA-UOJR01002982-UOJR01002982.1-human-gut-metagenome-genome-assembly--contig:-C115P-NODE-2982-length-11089-cov-37.534530_pt1 | contig 11089 bp, 8 predicted proteins | sample MGYA00242354_ERZ723901 | MGnify/ENA metagenome assembly ERZ723901
GAAATTTCATCTAATGTTATATCCCATATCAAGTCTGCGCATCCAATTGAAATGTATCGCTCAAATAAACTTGGGATCAAAGAAAAAGTAAGTCGAGGGAAATTCCCTCGACTTACTTTTTTCGTACCCTGTACCGTCCGGTCTGCCCCATAGGTCACATTGTGTACCTATGAACATGAACCGTTTGATTTGAGCGGTTTTTGCTTTATATTTGCGATTTTTAAAGAGAAAAGGATTGTGCTCGGTTTTTGAACTCTTTAGAAAACCTATACAAAAACTCATACCGACAAGGAAAAGCCGCCCTTTTGAGCGGCTTTTTGCCTTAGTGTGGGTTTAATTTGGCGATTCTTTTTTCCTTCATTTTTTCTACCGCCACTAACATTAAATCTTGCTGATATGGTGTCATTTTCAGGATGGCTTCTTTTAGCTTCTTGCGTATAAGGTCACTTTCATTTTTTCTCATGTTTTCTTTCCTCCCAAAAATCTAATATACGGGATTCGAAAGGAAACACAAAGCAGCCAAGGATGAAGAATAGTAAGGCTGCCGCTCCGCTTTCAAGTGTTCCGCAGACTAGATAAACAACGAAAAGAATAATCGCATTTGTTGCGATAGCACAAAAGACTGTTGCAGCAAATTCTAAGACGACTTTCAGGTATGCTTTCATAAGCGACACGATCTACGCGCCCAACAACTCCACCACCCGGGCGCAGCTTTGGACGATCCTCGCACGGCAGAATGACGCGGACCTGACTGGCGGCAGCATCTGGTACGAAAAGGCACAGAATTGGGCCAAGGACAAGGGCATTTCCGACGGTGCGGACCCCAACGCCGCCATCAACCGCGGCCAGATCGCAACCTTCCTGTATAATCACACGGCTCGACAAGGAGCTCTGTAGAATTACAAGGATGCAGAGGAAGAACGTTTTTATGAGATATTCTTTCAACTGTGCTGCAAGTACAGTGTGCGTTGGGCAAGCGCCACGCCGAAGGAGAAAAGCTTTATTGAAGAAGTGAATCGTGTCACCTATGAGCGGGATAGAGCGCAGCGGCTTGGGTTACCGCTGACGGTTTTGACGTCCACGCTATTCAGTTCTCCATTGGGATTCTTTACAGACTGCTTGCTGACAGAGATGGTGTTATTCCTTGCGTCGAGGTCACTCCAGAGAAGCGCCGTGATCTCACCCTTCCGCAAGCCCGTGACCAGCTCCAGATAGAACATGGGGAGGAGACCTCTTTTGTCGGCGGTATCCAGATAATCCTTAATATGCTCCGGTGGAAGAATCTGCATTTCGATTTTTTGTACCTTCGGCGCGATGCAGTCCTCGGTCGGATTGCGCGGAATCAGGCGATCCTTGACCGCCCACTCGAAAACGCTATGCAGCATGAGAAGCGGACTCCGAACTAAGAATCGTTGGAGAAGGAGAAATGCCTCCTTCTCCGGCGTTTTGTTCTACCACCCGTATTATATTCTTGCAATGCGAAGACCGTTTAGCGTCGGGGCTGTTTTGTGCGCTAAGGTATTGCAGTGCCTCCTCCCCGATGCTCTTTGCGCATTTTTCCTCTTATTGTGTCCTTTTTGCTTCAGCAGAAAGGACGATCTCCCTGCTGCCGACAGTGCCCAGCTCTGTCGGCAGCATTGACCGTTGTGTCGCTGCTGAACCCCAAATCGCTCATTTCCCACTTTCCAATGCGGCAGCGAGGAAACCCTGAAACAGCGGGTGAGGCCGGGTGGGGCGGCTTTTAAATTCGGGGTGATACTGCACACCAACATAGAAGGGCTGGCTGCTCAGCTCCACTGCCTCCACCAATCTCCCGTCAGGGGAGAGCCCGCTTATGGTCATTCCCGCCGCCCGCAAAGCATCTCGATAGTCGTTATTGAACTCATAGCGGTGGCGGTGACGCTCCCAAATCTGTGCGTCTCCATAGCATCGCGCCATGGTCGTTCCCTCGGCGATCACACAGGGATAACTGCCCAGACGGAGGGTACCGCCCTTGTCGATGTCCTCGCCTTGACCAGGCATAAAGTCGATGACCTTATGGCGGCACTCCGGGGCAAATTCACCCGAATCGGCGCCTGTAAGACCGAGTACATGGCGGGCAAATTCGATGACGGCAATCTGCATACCGAGGCAAATGCCCAGATAGGGAATGCGATGCTCCCGGGCATATTGAGCCGCCAGGATCATGCCTTCGATGCCGCGGCTTCCGAAGCCGCCCGGGACAAGAATCCCGTCAAGCTGGGAGAGCAGCTCGTCCTGCGTGTCTGCCGTGACCGTCTCCGAGTCGATCCATTGAATTTCCACCTTTGCACCAAGGGCAAACCCGGCGTGCCGCAAGGCCTCCGCAACAGACAGATAGGCATCGTGAAGCTGCACGTATTTTCCCACAAGGCCGATGCTTACCGACTTGCTGCGGCTCTTGATGGCAGCGACCATCGCCTGCCACTGGCTCAAATCCGGCTCAGGTGTGGATAGCCGCAGTTCTCGGCAGACCACCGCAGACAGATTCGCCCGCTCCAAATAGAGAGGAGCCTCATAAAGAATGGGAAGCGTCAGATTTTCAATGACGCAGTCGGGCTTCACATTGCAGAAACCTGCAATCTTGCGGAAAATACTGGGATCGGTGATGGGTTCATCACAGCGCAGGACGATGATGTCCGGCGTGATGCCCAATCCCTGCAGCTCCTTTACGGAGTGCTGGGTTGGCTTGGACTTATGCTCTCCAGATGCCTTCAGATAGGGGACCAGCGTGACATGAATATACAGGGCGTTTCCGGGCCCCACCTCATGCCCCACCTGCCGAATGGCTTCGATAAAGGGCTGGCTCTCAATATCACCGATGGTTCCGCCAACCTCGGTGATTACGACATCAGCCTCCGTCTTGCTGCCCACATTATAGATAAACCGTTTGATCTCATCTGTGATGTGGGGAATGGTTTGCACGGTGGCCCCCAGATACGCGCCCCGGCGCTCCTTGGAGATAACGTTGGAGTAGACCTTTCCGGTGGTCAGATTGGAATATTGGTTCAGATCCTCGTCAATGAACCGCTCATAGTGCCCCAGATCCAGATCTGTCTCAGCGCCATCCTCGGTAACATAGACCTCACCGTGCTGGTAGGGGCTCATGGTACCGGGGTCCACATTGATATAGGGATCCAGTTTTTGCGCCGCTACCTTCAGTCCCCGGGCCTTCAGCAGTCGCCCCAAAGAGGCTGCGGTGATACCCTTTCCCAACCCGGAAACAACGCCGCCTGTCACAAAAATATACTTTGTCATGTGTTGACCTCCCGTGGAAAACTCAAAAAAGAGAAGGCGTCCATCAGGGGACAAAAGTCCTCTGACGAACGCCTTCGTTCAACGATTCATATTCTACTGCGGCTGACGGCAATTTGTCAACCAGAGTTTTCACAATTCTGCACATTGCGATCCGCGGGATCTTTGTGCTATTGATATGTTTTTATCACAGTTTCCGCCACTTCCCGTTTGGATATGCGCCGGTCCATGGACTGCTTTTCAATATAGTGGTGGGCTTCCGGTTCCGTCATGCCAAGGCACTCAATCAGCAGCCACTTGGCCCGGTTGACCAGTCGGATCTCCTCGATCTTTTCTTCTACGGTAGCCTGTTTGGCTTCCATCTGACGCATGCGCTCTCGGGTGGCGCAAAGGATCCGCAGATTTTGTGCCACCATTTGCATGCTGGTGGGCTTGGACAGTGTGAGCACGCCGTAACTGACGACTCTGGCATAGATATCATCAAACTGATCGTTCCGAACCAACAGCAAAACCCCTGCACCGCTTCCGGTACAGATATCTACGGCCAGACGCATTCCAAAGTCGTCCGGCAAAGGAGCGTTGATCAGCACAATATCAAATGCCGTTTCCGAGATTTTTCGGCGCGCCTCTCCGATGCTGCGTACCACCGTTACCGGCCAGTAATCCGTCACAGGGAGCAGAGGCATGATCTTCTCGGTAAAACTGTCCGTGGCGGTGACAATCAGTACGCTGTATGTCCGTTCCTGAAAGATCATGTTCTCCCCTCCTTTCACCTGATCCAATCAGGGCTCTTTATCGATGACAGTAGGCGGAGATCACGGCTTCCGGGAGATGCTTGCGGATAAATGCGCTTGCTTCGGCCAATGCGGCAGCCTCATACAATGAACCGGGCAGCTTCTTTAGACCATTGAGCACCTCGGCGGGTGCGGTATAGACATTGAAATCCGAGGCGGGACAGAGCTGCAGGTCATGCTCGACCCCGTGCATTCCGGCGTAGATCAGGAGCGCATAGGCAATGTACGGATTTGCCATTGGATCGGCAGAGCGCAGCTCAGCCCGGCGGTATTCGCCCACTGCCGCCGGAATGCGGATCAGCTGGGAACGGTTTTCCGCAGACCACGTCACGTAGAGCGGCGCTTTGTTATGGCCGAGGCGGCGGTAGGATTCCTCACAGGGGTTCATAAACAGGGTCATGTCCCGGATATGCGCCAGAATCCCTGCGATGATACCGGGCAGCGGCTGGGCGACCTCATCGCATTTGACAGAGACGTTGATGTGCATTCCGTTTCCGTCCCGATCCGCCAGCGGCTTAGGAGAGAAACTGGCACAGAGCCCGTTCTGAGCTGCCGCAGTGCGGACCACCGCGTGAAAGGTGACGGCGTTGTCGGCGGCTGTGAGGGGGGCTGAGTAGCGAAAGTCGATTTCGTTCTGCCCCGGACCGCTCTCGTGGTGAGAGCTCTCTGGCTGAATCCCCATCTGCTCCAGCATCAGGCAGATCTCCCGGCGGATCGTCTCTCCCTTGTCATCTGGTACGATGTCCATGTAGCCGGCATGGTCGTAGGGGATTCTGGTAGGCTCACCGCATTCATCAAGGCGAAATAGATAGAACTCCATTTCCGCACCGAACGCAAACTGGAAGCCCCGGGCGCTGGCGTCTGCCACCGCTCGCTTCAGAAGGCTTCGGGTATCCCGTTCAAAAGCCCTGCCGTCCGGGTAGGAAATATCGCAGAACATCTGCATGACCTTGCCCTGCTCCGGCCGCCAGGGAAGCTGGATCAGGGTGGAAGGATCCGGGTGAAGCAGAAGGTCGGAGCGAATCTCGCCACCAAAGCCATCTACCGCCGAGGCATCAAAGGCGATCCCATACGCAAAAGCGCGCTTGAGCTCACTGGGCATGATAGACACATTATGCTGCTTTCCATAGACATTGCAGAAGGCCAGACGGATAAACCTGACATTCTCCTCCTGAACGAACTGGATCACTTCTTCTGGCGTGTACTTCATGTTTTCACCTGCTTCCTTTCATTCAGACCATACGTTTGCCGATCAAACTTTTTCATATCTGGGGCGATCGCGGCAAGGAAATTACCATGAAACAACCGCGATCTTTCACAAAACATGAAATATGATACCACACCTTCTGTCAATTTTCTATCCCGAATTATTCTTTTGATGTGAAATTTTTAGGAGCTCCAAGCGATCTGACCCTTGAACCGATGCGACAAAGCGTTCCTGCTTCGCGGATAAAACGGGGAAAAACACGGATTTGTAAGATCAAAATTGCTAAAAATGATATTTCGACAAAAATGATTTTCAACAAATCGACAATTGACTTTCCGAACTGATGGCTGTATATTTTGCAATGTTAAGAGACATTGGCGTCTCGGAGGCAAAGCCTTCCGCAGCGTCAGCGTCTCTTTTTATTTCTTTGAAAGGAAGACACTACTATGACGACTGTACCAGAAATATTTGGAAGCATGGTCTTTGACAGCCGTGTGATGAAAGCCCGTCTGTCCGGGGAGGTATATCACTCTCTGAAGCACACCATTCAAAAAGGGGCCAAGCTGGACCTGTCGGTAGCCAATGCGGTGGCCGACGCAATGAAGGACTGGGCAGTCGAAAACGGCGTGACCCACTTCACCCACTGGTTCCAGCCCCTGACCGGGATCACGGCGGAAAAGCATGACAGCTTTATCACCCCGGCGCCAGATGGCAGAGTGATTATGGAATTCTCCGGAAAGGAACTGATCCGAGGGGAGCCAGATGCTTCGTCTTTTCCGTCTGGTGGCCTGCGTGCTACCTTTGAGGCACGCGGTTACACCGCCTGGGATCCCACCAGCTATGCCTTCATCAAGGGAAAAACGCTTTGTATCCCTACCGCATTTTGCTCCTATGGCGGGGAGGCGCTGGATAAGAAAACACCCCTTCTGCGCAGCATGGAGGCGCTGAACCGTCAGGCCCTTCGGGTGTTGAAGCTGTTCGGCCATGATGAGGTCAGGCGCGTGGTGCCCGCCGTCGGTGCGGAGCAGGAATATTTTCTGATCGACAGGGCGTTGTACGAGCGGCGCATGGACTTGCGCTACACCGGCAGGACGCTATTCGGCGCCAAGCCCCCCAAGGGTCAGGAACTGGACGACCATTACTTTGGCTCCATCAAGCCGCGCGTGGCCGCGTTCATGGAGGAGCTGAATACCGAGCTGTGGAAGTTGGGAGTCCTTGCCAAAACGGAGCACAATGAGGTGGCGCCTGCCCAGCATGAGCTTGCTCCCATCTATACCACCGTCAACCTGGCGACCGATCAGAATCAGCTGACCATGGAGATCATGCAGCGTGTGGCGGCTAAGCACGGCATGGTATGCCTGCTCCACGAAAAGCCCTTTGCCGGGGTCAACGGCAGCGGCAAACATAACAACTGGTCCCTTTCCACCGATACCGGCGTCAACCTGCTCTCCCCCGGCGAGATCCCCCACGAAAATGCCCAGTTCCTGCTGTTTCTGGCGGCTGTCATTCAGGCGGTGGACGACTATCAGGGGCTGCTGAGAGCTTCTGTCGCAACGGCCGGAAACGACCACCGATTGGGAGCCAATGAAGCGCCTCCCGCCGTGATCTCGATCTTTCTGGGCGATGAGCTGACCGCTGTGCTGAATGCCATTGAGACCGATTCCGCCTACGTCGATGTAGAAAGAAAGAAGATGAAGCTGGGGGTCGATGTGCTGCCCCGTTTTGTCCGGGACACCACGGACCGCAATCGTACCTCTCCCTTTGCCTTCACTGGCAACAAATTCGAATTCCGAATGGTGGGTTCTTCCGATTCCATTGCCTGCGCCAATATCATGCTCAATGCTGCGGTGGCACAGTCCCTGAAACGCTATGCGGATGAACTGGAACAGGCAGAGGACTTCAATACCGCCCTGCATGAGCGAATCAAGCGTACCATCAAGGAGCATAAGAGAATTATCTTTAACGGAAATGGTTACGATGATGCATGGATTCGGGAGGCCACAGAGGAGCGGGGGCTGCTCAATCTGCGTACCACGCCGGACGCGATCCCGGAGCTCTTGAAAGCGAAGAACGTCGAGATGCTGACGGCCCACGGGGTGTACACCGAAGCGGAGCTGCGCTCCCGGTACGAGATCATGCTGGAAAACTACTGCAAAACCGTGTGCATCGAGGCTCAGACCATGAGCGACATGGCGCGAAAGCAGATCCTTCCGGCCGTTGCTCGCTATGCCGCAGACGTGGCCCGGGCTGCCGCCGACAAAAAATCCTTAGATGGCGAAATCAGCTGCGGCTATGAAACAAAGCTCGTCAAAAAGCTGACGGCGGTGACCGAGAGCATCGACGCAAGGGTCGACGCACTGGACAGCACGATTGCCAGATTCAAAACCATTTGCGATGTGACCGAGGGTGCAAACTTTATTCGGGACGAGATGCTCTCCCGAATGACAGTGCTGCGCTCTGCCGCAGACGAAGCAGAGACGCTGACCGCGGAAAGCGCGTGGCCGTTCCCCACTTACGGAGAGCTGCTGTTCAGCGTCAGATGAACAAGATGAAAAAAGGCGGCACCGCGAAAGCGGCGCTTGCCTTGCGAATGATGAAATGATATGATGCAGGAGGTCAATTTATGAAAACTTGTGCCATTGTTGGCATCAACTGGGGCGATGAGGGGAAGGGCCGCATGGTCGATCTGCTCACGCGGGACTATGATATTGTGGTGCGCTATCAGGGCGGCGGGAACGCGGGGCACACCGTCATCAACGAATATGGGAAATTTGCGCTGCATCTGCTTCCATCGGGGATTTTCCGGCCGAATGTGGTCAATATTTTAGGAAATGGCGTTGCGCTGGATATGAAGAGTCTTTGCGGCGAGATGGAAAGCGTTGCTGCAAAGGGCGTGAGCGTGACGCCGGATAACCTGAAGATCAGCGACCGGGCCTCACTGGTGCTGCCGTGGCACATTCTGCTGGATGAACTGGAGGAAGAGCGCCTGAAGGATAAAAAATACGGCTCTACCAAGCAGGGAATCGCCCCCTTCTACTCTGACAAATATCAGAAAAAAACGATTCAGGCCGGCGAGCTCTTCTATCCGGAATACCTGGTTCGCCACCTGGAGGATCTGCTGGAATGGAAGAACCTGACCCTGACCAGGGCCTACGGCGCAAAGCCCTATACCATGGCGCAGCTGTGTGATTATCTGCATACCTATGGGCAGAAGCTAAAGCCCTTCATCTGCGATACCGGCAGCTGGCTGCGCAAGGCGCAGCAGGACGGGAAGAGCATTCTCTTTGAGGCACAGCTGGGGGCTCTGCGGGATCTGGATTACGGCATCTACCCTTACACCACCTCGTCCAACGCGGTGGCGGCTTACGCGCCGGTCGGGTCCGGCCTTCCCTCTGCCAAACTGGATGAAGTGGTTGGCGTGGTGAAAGCCTACTCTACCTGCGTGGGCGAGGGGCCGTTCGTCTGTGAGTGGTTCGGCCCTGAGGCCGACCGGCTGCGGGAGGCCGGCTTTGAGTACGGCGCAAAAACGGGGCGGCCCCGCCGCGTCGGCCCGCTGGATATCGTCGCCACCCGCTACGGCGTACAGACCCAAGGCGCCACGACCATCGCACTGACCAAGCTGGACGTTCTCAGCTATATGGACAAGATCCCTGTCTGCACCAAATATGTAGTCAACGGGGCGGAAACGGATGCGTTTCCCTTCCCCGCGGCGCTGGAAACGGCGAAGCCCGTTACGGAATATCTGGACGGCTGGGGCTGCGACATCTCCGGCGCTCGCACGTGGGAAGAACTTCCCAAGCAGGCGCAGGCTTATGTGGAGTATATCGAAAAGGCCATCGGCTGCCACATCGGATACGTATCCGTCGGAGCGGAGCGAGATGCGTACATCAAGCGGTGAGCGGGCGCATGGCACAGGATCGACAAAGAAAAAATACGACAGCGTTTGCCGCTGAGAAAACCAAATGGAGAAAAGTGTCCATGATGTACGAAAAATATGAATCGCCCCTCTCGTCCCGTTATGCTTCCGAAGAGATGCTGCATCTGTTCTCCCAGGAAAAGCGTATTCGGGTCTGGCGAAAGCTCTGGACTGCGCTGGCTCGGGCGGAGCATGACCTTGGCCTGCCCATTACGGCAGAGCAGGTGGCGGAGCTGGAAGCGCACATCGATGATATTGATTTTGAATGTGCCGCGCAGCGGGAAAAGGAAGTGCGGCATGACGTGATGGCACATGTCTATGCCTACGGAAAAGCGGCGCCCGGCGCTGCGGGTGTGATCCACTTGGGGGCCACGAGCTGCTATGTGACCGACAACGGGGATCTGATCCTTTATCGGGACGGTTTGCGTTATCTCCGCGGAGAACTGCTGGGTGTGCTGAAAAATCTTGCCGTTTTCGCAGAAAAATACAAGTCGCTGCCCACCCTCGGATATACCCACTATCAGCCTGCTCAACTTGTCACTGTGGGGAAACGGGCAACCCTCTGGATGCAGGATTTTCTCTCCGATCTGGAGGAACTGGACCATGTGTTGGCGCATATGAAATTTCTTGGCTGCCGCGGGACCACCGGAACCGAGGCGAGCTTTCTGGACCTCTTTGACGGTGATACCGACAAGATCGACCAGATGAACCGCCAGATCAGTGCGGAATTCGGCTTTGCGCACTGCTTTGACGTCTGTGGGCAGACGTATCCCCGGAAGGTAGACAGCCGTATCTTAAACTGTCTGTCTTCCATGGCCCAGAGTGCCTATCGCATGGCAAATGACATTCGCCTGCTGCAGCACGACCGGCAGCTGGAGGAGCCTTTTGAAAAAGAGCAGATCGGTTCCTCCGCCATGGCATATAAACGAAATCCCATGCGGAGCGAACGAATCTGCTCTTTGGCGCGATATCTTATTTTGGACGCTGCAAATGCCCCCATGACGGCATCTGTTCAATGGCTGGAGCGCACACTCGATGACTCCGCCAACCGCCGCATCTCCATGCCGGAAGGGTTCCTCTGCGCCGACGCGATTCTGCGCCTTTGCAAAAATGTGACCCGCGGGCTTGTAGTAAACGAGAAGATCATCGACAAGGCCGTTCGGGAATACCTGCCTTTTATCGCTACGGAAAACCTGATGATGGAAGCCGTCAAGCGCGGCGGAGACCGGCAGGAGCTGCATGAGGTGATCCGCCGCTGCTCGCATGCGGCTTCCGCAAAAATGAAGGAAGGGGAGCCCTGTGACCTTCTGCATCAGCTGGCGGCAGAGCCGGCCTTTTCCATGAATGAGGAGGATCTTACCGCCCTGCTGAAGCCGGAGGATTATATTGGCCGCTGCCCGGAACAGGTGGATACGTTCCTGCGCAAGGTAAGGCCTGTACTCGAAGGGATACCCGAGGAATCTGCCGACATTGCCTTGTAGGGGAACCTTCTCTTAAAATGTTCCGCCATGCGGGATTATACACAACGCAGGGAGCATCGATCTCTCGGCAGCAGGAATGCTGCGGGGAGTACCGGTAGGGAGGCGTTGTGCGGCTTTGCAAGGTGCAGTTTTGCTGGGTGGGGAACGTTTTACTTCGCCAACGCCTTGCCAAGTGCGCGGCAGGCCTCAAGGGCCGCGTCGTCTGGAGTCTCCGTGCAGATCACACTCTCACACACGAGATTCAGCCCCGCGCTGTCGCAGTCACTCTCCCAAGTGCGCATCCACTCGCCGTCACCCCAGCCGTAGGAGCCGAACAGCGCCACGCGCTTACCGCCGAGGCTGTGCTTGCAGGCATCGAACATCGGCTGGAACTCCATTTCCTCCAGCACCTCGCTGCCCATGGCGGGGCAGCCGAAGG
>ENA-UOJR01002987-UOJR01002987.1-human-gut-metagenome-genome-assembly--contig:-C115P-NODE-2987-length-11059-cov-4.572519_pt1 | contig 11059 bp, 10 predicted proteins | sample MGYA00242354_ERZ723901 | MGnify/ENA metagenome assembly ERZ723901
GCGGACAAACGGTTTTCAAGACCGCCTCGTTATGACCACTTCGATATCTCTCCATATGTTGTTGACTGCGTTCGTTGTGTTCTCACCGCCGACGCAAGTGATATTCTAGCATCAATACCCGCATCTGTCAACAACTTTTTTACATTTTTTTCAATTTTTATTTTTATCTTCCCAGATTTCCCATAAAACCCGCTAAAATACGGCATTTTTCAATCACAAAACATTCTTTAATGTTTCAAAAATGCTTCCGCGATATCAAGATCCTCCGGTGTTGTGATCTTAATATTCTGATAAGATCCCTCTGCCAGAGCAACCTTTGCCCCTGTCTCCTGCTCTACTACCATGGCATCATCTGTAATTTTGCTCATATCTTTCTGACGAATGCTGTCATGAGCCTCACGTATCAGTGAATACGAAAAAATCTGCGGGGTCTGAATTGTCCACACACACTTTCTGTTTGGAGTTTCTTTTACATATCCCTCTTCATCAGAAAGTTTGACTGTATCTTTAGAAGGCATACCAATCACACATGCACCTGTTTCCTTCACTTTCTGCAGACCACGTTTAAGAATTTCTTCTGTCACAAAAGGTCTTGCACCGTCATGGATCAATACATATTCACAGTCTCTGCATTCACAAAGACCTGCATAGACAGAATCATAGCGTTCTTTTCCTCCCGGGATTACTGCCGATACCTTTGTAAATCCATATTTTTGCACGATTTCTTCTTTACAGTAGGAGATAGATTCCTCTCCTGTCACAAGAATAATATCCTGAATCAGCGGACTTTCCTGAAAACAGCGCAGGGAATAATACAGAACCGGGTATCCCTGTATCTCCAGGAACTGCTTCTGTACTTTACTGTGCATTCTTTTTCCCTGCCCTGCTGCCAGAACAATGGCCGTATTTCTTTCTGACATCTCAACGCTCTCCCAGTTTAAGATTCGGCACAGCATTCAGATCCCAGCCATGACGTGTACCTTTAATATATTCATAATAAGCAGCTACTCCAATCATTGCTGCATTGTCTGTACAGAAGATCGGTGACGGCCGATAAAAACTGTAATTATTTTTCTTACATGCTTCTTCCATTGCCGCTCTTAACGTTCCATTCGAAGCCACTCCACCTGCAATTGCAATCTTAGTCATCCCATAATCTTTGGCTGCAAGCATTGTATGCTCCACCAGCACATCAACTACCGCTTTCTGGAAAGATGCTGCCAGATCTGCTCTGTTTATCTCTTCTCCGGTCATCTGCGCATGATTAATATAATTCAACACTGCTGATTTTACACCACTGAAGCTGAAATCGTACGGACAATCTCCAATTTTAGCTTTTGGAAACTCAATTGCATTGGGATTTCCCTCTTTAGAGAGCTTGTCTACCTTTGGTCCTCCCGGATATCCCAGTCCGATAGCTCTTGCAACTTTGTCAAAAGCTTCGCCTGCAGCATCATCACGGGTACGTCCCAGGATTTCAAATTCTCCATAATCCTTAACGATCACAAGGTGTGTATGTCCTCCTGACACGATCAGACATAAAAATGGAGGTTCAAGATCCGGATGTTCAATATAATTTGCTGACACATGGCCCTCAATATGGTGGACCCCTACCAGTGGAAGCTTCTTTGCATAAGCAATTGCCTTCGCCTCAGCAACGCCCACAAGAAGTGCACCTACAAGTCCCGGACCATAAGTGACACCAATTGCATCCAGATCATCAAGAGTTACATCTGCATCTGCCAGTGCCTGTTCAATTACCTGGTTAATCTTTTCAATATGTTTACGGGAAGCAATTTCCGGAACTACCCCACCGTATAAAGTATGAAGAGCGATCTGTGAAGAGATCACATTTGACAGAATAGTTCTTCCGTTTTTGACAACAGAAGCTGCAGTCTCATCACAGGAACTCTCAATTGCAAGAATTAATGTATCTTTCATTTTCTGTTCCTCATATATCCGACGGATAAGTCATCCGTTTTACTACTTGTTCATAATCAGTTTCAGTGACATATTATTCCTCAAAATTCAATTCCAGACTCTTTCCGTCTTTTCCCGGATATGCATTTGGAAAAATTTCACGAACTTTATCCATAAACTCATCCGGTCTGACCAGAGACGGACTGTAATGTGTCAGCCACATCTCCTTTACCCGGGCATCACGGGCCAAAACCGCCGCCTCGCGGAAAGTCATATGCTTGTATCCGCGTGCTTTGTCTGCTTTGTCATCTTCTCCGTACATTCCTTCACAGATAAACAGATCCGATTCCTTTGCATTTCGCAGGATAGATTCTGTTGGTCTGGTATCTGTTGTATAAGTAAGCCTGATTCCTTTTCTCGCAGGTCCAAGTACCATCTCCGGTGTATAGGTAATACCGTCTGCTTCGATGGTCTGCCCTTTCTGGAGCGGATTCCAGTATTTCAGTGGAATATCCTGCTCTTTCGCCCTCTCAGCCGAGAATTTTCCCTGGCGGAGAATCTCAAGGGTATAGCCATAACAGAGTACATTATGGTTCACTTTAAAAGCCGTAATACGATAGCCATTTAATTCAATGACCTGCTCCGGCTGTGTAATCTCAATAAATTTAATTTCAAACGGAAGCTCCGGTGCAATGACGCGAAGTGCATTGACTACTCTCTCCAGACCTTTGGGACCTACCAGAGTCAATGGTTCTGTGCGGTCTGCATTTCCCATAGTAAGAAGAAGTCCCGGAAGCCCGCTGATATGATCTCCATGATAATGAGTAAAACAAATCACATCAATAGGTTTAAAGCTCCATCCCTTCTCCTTAATTGCTACCTGAGTACCTTCACCACAGTCAATGAGCAGACTGCTCCCGTTATATCTTGTCATAAGCGCAGTCAACCATCTGCGAGGCAGAGGCATCATTCCACCGGTTCCAACTAAACATACATCTAACATATATTCCCTCTATTTTCCAGCTTCCGGCAATTCCCTTAAAAGGTGTATGGTCCGGCTGCTGATTTTTTCTGCTTTCATTTCTTTTTCATTCGGGATGTCTGGTCATAAGCAGCGCATCCTCCACAGGATCACTGTAATATGCCTTACGTATTCCATCTCCGGTAAATCCCATACGTTCATAGAGACGGATTGCAGTCTCATTTCCCACACGTACTTCCAGATGGATTGTCGTAACCTCCCTCTCTGCTGCAAGGCGGATCAGGCTCTGCATCAGAAAAGCGCCAATTCCTTCTTTTTGTCTGTCCCTGCGCACAGCCACATTGGTAATATCTCCCTCATCCAGAACCATAAGAAGACCGCAGTAACCCAGAATCTTTTCTTTCTCTTCCACCACCAGAAACATAGCATCATCCCTGGTCAGAAAAGTAAAAAAACCTTCTTTTGTCCATGGCACATGAAAAAGATCCTGCTCAATCTCCATTACCTGATTCAGGTCATCCACAAGCATTTCCCGCAGGATCATATTTTTGTACCTGCCGGTTTCTGCTCTTTTTCTCTCTCTGCACGCTCACGCTCTGCCTGGGAAACGCGGAGATATTCCGGGATATGTTCCATAGCAGTCTCTGTGCGTCCTTCTTTATAATAAATACTGCCAAGAGCTGCCACTGCCGCTGCTCTCTGTTTATTTACATGAGCCGGTGCAAAAGAATACGGAACCTGCAGTTTCTCTGCGATCAGTTCACGAAATACAGGTACACCGTCTCCCAAAAATGTAACCATCTCTCCTCTCTGATTCAGTTCTTCCAGCAGTTCCTCGATCGGTGCTGCCCACTGTTCTTTCAAAGTCATAAGCTGATGCTCTTCAAATCTGTAAATTCCTGTATATACCTGCTTTCTTCTGGCATCCATGATCGGACAGATCAATCCCTGTGCATCATAAAGATTATATGCCAGTGCATCTACTGTCGGTACTGCTACCAATGGTTTCTTCAGGGCAAGTCCCAGGCCTTTGGCTGTTGCCGAGCCGATACGGAGTCCTGTAAAGGATCCCGGTCCCGCTGCCACTGCAATAGCATCTACGGATTCCAGTTCCAGTTCCGTCATCTTCACAATCTCATCTAACATCGGAAGCAAAGTCTGAGAATGTGTTTTCTTATAATTTACAGTATACTCAGCCAGTAATGTATCATCTTCCACAACTGCTACAGATGCAACAATTCCTGAGCTGTCCAAAGCTAAAATTTTCATTTCTACCTCCTAACTGTTCTCCGGACCAATCACTGTAATCCTTCTATAATCAAAGCCTTTCTCCAGATCTTTCTCTATGGTTACTTTGATCAACTTTTCCGGAAGGATTTCTTCGATCAGATCAGCCCATTCGATCAGACAGATTCCCTGTCCGAAGAAATAATCGTCATATCCGATTTCTTCCATTTCCTCAATGTCACCGATACGGTAAACATCAAAATGATATAAAGGAAGACGTCCGCTTTCGTATTCCTGAATGATCGTGAATGTCGGGCTGCAGATAGGCTCTGTGATTCCAAGCCCTGCCGCAACTCCCTGGGTAAATACGGTTTTTCCAACTCCAAGATCACCTGTCAGAGTATAAATCTGACCCGGTTTCGCATTCTCTCCGATCTTCTTTCCCACCTCAAATGTTTCCTGTGGTGTTTTTGTCTCTATAATCATCTTTTCCACCTTTTTCTTGCAGAATTGTTCTTTGCATATTATAATAGAGCGAACAGCGAAATACAATACTTTTTGAAAAGGAGACTTGAAACTATGGCAAATCCGATAGTTACAATTACCATGGATAATGGCGATGTGATGAAAGCAGAATTATATCCTGAGATTGCACCGAATACAGTTAATAACTTTATCAGTCTTGTAAAAAAAGGCTTCTATGACGGACTTATTTTCCATCGTGTGATCAACGGTTTCATGATCCAGGGAGGATGCCCGGACGGAACAGGTATGGGCGGTCCGGGATACAGCATTAAGGGTGAATTCACTCAGAACAGATTTAAAAATGATCTGAAACATACTGCAGGTGTTCTTTCCATGGCACGCGCCATGCATCCAAACTCAGCAGGAAGTCAGTTCTTTATCATGCACAAAGATGCTCCGCATCTTGACGGTGCTTATGCTGCATTCGGCAAGATCACTGAAGGAATGGATGTTGTAAACCGTATTGCAGAAGAGGATACCGATTACAGCGACCGTCCGCTTGACGAGCAGAAAATCAAATCCATGACAGTAGAAACTTTCGGTGTTGATTATCCGGAACCGGAGAAATGCTGATTCGCTGACTGTTTATGCCCCATGCAGTTTTCAGGCTGCATGGGGCATATTTTATCAGTCCGTAAATACTTTCACCTCACCGTCAATCACTGAATAGTAAAGATCTTTCTCTTTCTTCATCTTCGCTCTTCCATTTGTTCCCTCGGTGATTGCTTTTTCTACAAATGCAATCTGATCCACCGGAACCAGCAAATGCAGAACTACCCTGTCAGTGTATTCAGAATCAAGGATCGGTAATTTCTGTTCTCCGGCAATATACTGGATCTTGCCTATCCCGGTATAATCCGTAACTACTTCCATAGAAATTCCGTAGGTTTTCTCAATCACTGTGCTGGCGGCAAGACCTTCCTGCAGACTTCTGGAATATGCTCTGACAAGACCTCCTGTTCCAAGAAGTATCCCTCCAAAATATCTGGTAACTACTGCTGCCACATTATAAATATCTTCCCCCAGGATTACATCCAGCATTGGTCTTCCCGCAGTGCCTGACGGCTCACCATCGTCACTGCATCTGGTATATTCCCTGTTCTTTCCCACCGAATATACATAGCAGTTATGTCTGGCATCCCAATATTTCTTCTTCATTTCCTCTATAAAGACCAGTGCCTCCTCTTCGGTCTGTACAGGACGCACTGTAGCAATAAATCTGGATTTCTTTTCCACGATCTCGCCTTCCCCGCCCTCGTAAACTGTCTTATATTTCTCAAGCATGTCTCATACTCCTCTTTCCGTTCTCTTATTGACTCAGTGTACCATGAATTACAAAAATGTGCCAGCACAGTGTATACTAATCCTGTAAAAAAACACAATAACCATTAAAAAGATCCAAAAGCAATTGTGAATTTTTATTTTTCTGCTTTATTTACTTATTCTTATTTGATATAATAGAACGGATTATAAAGGAGGTTTAACATGAACTACGGTAAAAAGTCGACTGCAAAGAAACGGACGGCACTGATTTCCCGTTCTTCCATGATGGGAAAGCGCGCCAGAGTTTCTTTCATCAGAGTCCTGTTCGTATCACTGATAGCACTCTGCATCGCAGTAACCTGTCTGGGTGTGGGGTCATTCAGGGGTGTAATTGATACTGCTCCTGATGTTGATGATATTGATATTATGCCACTGGGCTATGCAACCTTTCTCTACGATGATGCAGGGAATCAGATCCGTAAACTGGCTGCTCCGGATTCCAACCGACTGCCTGTCACTCTCGATCAGATACCTGTTGATCTGCAGCATGCAGTTGTCGCAATTGAGGATGAACGTTTCTATGAACATAACGGTATTGACGTAAAAGGTATTCTTCGTGCCGGAATGAAAGCTCTCACTACCGGAGATTTCTCAGAAGGTGCCAGTACGATCACACAGCAGCTTCTTAAGAATAACGTATTTACCAACTGGACCAGTGAATCTACTCAGCTGGAAAGATTTACGCGAAAAATCCAGGAACAATACCTTGCTGTCCAGGTTGAGAAAAAAACTGATAAAGACACCATTCTTGAGAATTACCTGAACACAATTAACCTGGGTGCCGGTTCCTACGGTGTACAGGCTGCCGCACGACAGTATTTTGACAAGGATGTATGGGATCTGAATCTTTCTGAATGTGCAACTCTGGCAGGTATCACACAGAACCCGACGAAATTTAACCCGATCATCAATCCTGACAGCAACAGGAAGAGACGCAAGGAAGTTCTCCAGCATATGCTGGATCAGAACTATATTACTCAGGATCAGTATGATGAAACTCTTGCAGATGATGTTTATTCCCGTATCCAGGCCGCTCAGGAAAAGAACTCCAGCACTGAGAATACTGTTTACACATATTTTGAAGATGAACTGACAGATCAGATCATCAACGACCTGATGAATATCAAAGGTTACACCAAAAAACAGGCAACCAATCTTCTCTACAGCGGCGGACTTAAAGTATATACAACACAGGATTCCAAGATCCAGAATATCCTGGATGAGGAATATGCAGATCCTTCCAATTATCCGGACACTGTCCAGTATGAACTTGACTATGCCCTGACGGTTACCGATCCTGATGGAAATCAGGTAAACTACAGTAAGGAAATGCTGCAGCTTTATTTTCAGAATGAGGATCCCGATTTCGATCTTCTGTTCGATTCCCCGGAAGATGGACAGACTTATGTAGACAAATATAAGGCAAGCATACTCGCCAACGGAAGTAAAGTTCTTGCAGAGCGTGTCAATTTCGCACCTCAGCCACAGTCTTCCATGAGTGTGATCGACCAGCATACCGGCTATGTAAAAGCTCTGATCGGTGGTCGTGGAGAGAAAACGGCAAGTCTTACACTGAACCGGGCAACGGACACTACCAGACAGCCTGGTTCTACCTTTAAGATCGTGTCCACTTATGCACCTGCTTTAAATGAAAAAGGCATGACTCTTGCAACAACATTTGAAGACGAACCTTATGAATATCCGGATGGTTCCCCTGTAAACAACGCAACCCGTTCTTACAACGGAACAACCACGATCCGTACTGCGATCCAGAATTCCATTAACGTTGTAGCCGTCAAGTGTCTGGAAAAAGTAACTCCTGATCTTGGATTGAAATATCTGGACAACTTTGGTTTTTCAACCCTTGCTCATGGAACAGAGGCTGACAAAGATGCCAATGGTAATGTATGGAGCGATGCAAACCTTGCCACTGCGCTTGGCGGCATCACCCGCGGTGTCACAAATGTTGAACTGTGTGCATCCTATGCAGCCATCGCAAACGGTGGAAACTACATCAAACCGATTTATTATACAAAAATCCTGGATCACAATGGAAACGTCCTGATCGAGAATACTGCTGCCGAACGTTCCGTAATCAAAGAAAGTACTGCTTTTCTTCTCACCAGTGCAATGGAGGATGTTGTAAAACAGGGTACAGGTACAGCCTGCCAGCTTGACAATATGCCTGTTGCCGGAAAAACAGGTACAACCGAAGCCTATAACGACTTGTGGTTTGTGGGTTATACACCATATTATACATGCGCAGTATGGTCCAGTTATGACAACAATGAGAAATTACCTGATTATGCGCGTAACTTCCACAAAGCTTTATGGAAAAAGGTTATGACTCGTATCCATGAGGGACTTCCTTCCAAAGAATTCGAGAAGCCTGCAAGTGTAGAAAAGTTAAGTGTCTGCGAGGAAACCGGACTTCTTCCAAGAGCCGGCTGTCCGGTGATCACTGAATACTTTGACGTAGGTACCATGCCTACTGAATACTGTGACCAGCATTTCTATGACAGTGATGATTATGACTATAATTATGATACAGATTCCTCTGATCAGACTGACAACACCACTAACACTGATAACAGCGAAAGCTCTGATAATGGAGATACCGACAACAGTGGTGACAGTAACAATACTGATGACAACGGTAACAGCGGTGACGATGGTACTGATAATACCGGCGGAAGCGATGACAACGGTGACGGTAACGAGGATGATTCCTCTTATCAGGTCGACTATTATTAATACAAAAATACCGGTACAGGAGCACCTCCGAATGATGTTCCTGTACTGCAAAAAATCCACAGTCCTGTCAACTCAGGACTGTGGATTTTTTATATATTTTCAAAATTGATTCTCAGATATTATACTTCTTTAATAACCATACGCGCAGATCCGTAAATACCTGCATCATTTCCGAGAGTTGCAAGAATGATCGGTGTTTTCTTGCATGCTGTAAAAGCATATTTCTCATAGTATTTCTGAATACAGTCGATCAATGGCTGTCCGGCTTTGGAAACACCACCGCCAATAACGATGGCTTCCGGATCTGTCACACATGCAAACATGGCAAGTGTTCCGCCAAGCATTTCTCCTACCTGCGCCATAACATCGCAGGCTACTTTGTCGCCCTCTTTAAAAGCATCCAGAACATTCTTTGCTGAAAGTTTTGTAAATTTGCGAAGAACAGTCTGCTCATCTGTAGCAGCCAGAGTTCTCTGTGCCACGCGAACGATACCTGTTGCAGACGCATACTGCTCCAGACATCCACAGTTACCACAGTTGCAGGCTTCCTTTTCTTCATGGTCAACTGCTGCATGACCGATTTCTCCACCTGCACCATGAGCACCGCCAACAATCTTTCCATCAACGATGATTCCACCGCCGACACCTGTTCCAAGAGTTACAAGAATAACGTTCTTAGCTCCTGCTGCTGCGCCTTTCCATGCTTCGCCAAGTGCTGCTACATTGGCATCGTTTCCTGCTTTGGACGGAAGTCCTGTCAGTTCTGTCAGTTCCTTAGTAACTTCTTTAAAGCCCCAGAAAAGGTTTACCGCACATGGCACTTCCCCTCTCTCATTAACAGGTCCCGGTACCCCGATTCCCACACCGTCGATTTCTTCATTATCCAGCTTACGCTCTGCGATCTTGTCAAGGATTGTCTTTGCAATATACGGCAGGATTGCTTCACCACTGTTCTACTTACGTGTAGGAATTTCCCATTTCTCAACTAAGACTCCGTCTGTCTGAAAGAGTCCACATTTTACAGATGTACCACCAACGTCAATTCCAAAACAATACTTTCCCATAATATCTGATATCCTCCAAATTACTTTAAATTATTTTTCTTCACGTTTCTTTGCAAGGTTTGCCTGAACACGTTTGTACAGCTCTTCCGCTGCATTGTATCCCATCTTCTTCTGTCTGTGGTTAACTGCCGCAGATTCAACGATAATAGCCAGATTACGTCCCGGACGGATAGGCAGAGAATGGCATACAATCTTATTTCCAAGATACTCTGTATATTCCTCATGCAGGCCGAGACGGTCATATTCTTTGTCTCTGTCCCACTCTTCCAGTTTGATAACCAGATCCACAGACTGTGTATCCTTAACGCTCTCAACACCAAACAGAGTTTTGACATCGATAATACCAATACCACGAAGTTCAATGAAATGTCTTGTGATATCCGGTGCCGAGCCCACCAGCGTCACATCACTGACTTTACGAAGTTCTACAACATCATCACTGACAAGACGATGTCCTCGTTTGATCAGTTCCAGCGCAGCCTCACTCTTGCCAATTCCGCTCTCACCTGTGATCAGGACACCTTCACCATATACATCCACAAGCACACCATGGATGGAAATACATGGTGCCAGCTGTACACCCAGCCAGCGGATAATCTCAGCCATAAAACTGGAAGTTGTACGCTCTGTCACGAAAGTCGGAACATTATATTTAACTGCCAGATCGATCATATCCTGTGATGGTCTTGTCATTGTACTGAAAATTACACAGGGAATCTTGCTGGAAATAAATCTTTCATATTTAAATTTCCGTTCCTCATCACTGAGCTGCATCAGATAAGTATACTCTACATATCCGATGATCTGTACCCGTTCATTTGCAAAATGCTCCAGATATCCTGTCAGCTGCAATGCCGGTCTGTTGATCTCCGCTGTCTTGATCACAATCTCAGACAGATCAATTTCAGGAGTCAGGTTGTGAAGTCCCAGTTCCTGAACTAATTTTGTCAACTGTACACCCTTCATTTATTTCTCCTTTTCAGTTCAAAATCTGAAAGCCCGGTCCGTCCGCTATCTCAAAACCTGCTCATACAGACATAACTCATTTATAGCTGTCGTCCGAAACTTTCATAGTAAATTTCACGTCTTTTTTATTATATCACATCACTATATACAACTTCAATTACAAAAAGCGAGAGTTTTTGGGTAATATGTAGAAGAACCCAGGAATATTTTTACATATTTTATATTTTTTTCTCACCAGTGTGCCGTAAATAACTATACCAATCGCGTAGGATGCGGATTCGAGTGTGCTGGTATAAAA
>ENA-UOJR01002990-UOJR01002990.1-human-gut-metagenome-genome-assembly--contig:-C115P-NODE-2990-length-11045-cov-4.906278_pt1 | contig 11045 bp, 10 predicted proteins | sample MGYA00242354_ERZ723901 | MGnify/ENA metagenome assembly ERZ723901
GACCACATCCGACGGTATGCAGCCCATACCAATCCCTTGATACTATATCATACCCACGCCCCCCTTTACAACCCTTCCCGTCCCATATTTTGCACAAAAAGCCGGGGCCGCTGGGCGGCCCCGGCTTGGGAGCTGGGTTACAGGGTGAGGGCGCGGTGGAGAATGACGGCCATCTCCGCCCGGTTCAGGGTTCCGGTGGGGTTGAGCTTGCCCTGCTCGTTGCCCTGGATCACGCCTGCCTGGGCCATGGCGGCCATGGCCGTGCGGGCGTAGTCCGCCACGGAGGCCCCATCCGGGAAGCGGCTCAGGTAGCTGTCATAGGCGTTGGGCACAGACCGGTTGACGGCCTGCATGGCCCGCAGGAGGAACACCATGGCGTCCTGCCGGGTGACAGGGTCGTTGGGGCGGAAGCTCCCGTCCGCCTCGGCGGTGGCGATGCCCAGAGCCTTGGCATGGGCCAGGGCCTCGGCGTAGTAGCTGCCGGCGGTCACGTCAGTAAAGTTGCCTGCGGCGGCGGTGCTGCTGAAGCCAAAGGTGCGGTAGAGCATCAGGATATAGTCGCCGCGGGTGAGGGTGGAGGCGGGGCTGAAGGTGGCGCCGTCGCCCGTACCGGTGGTAATGCCGTAGGCGGCCAGGAATTCCACGGAGGCTCCCGCCCAACTGTTATAGCTGCCCATGTCGCTGAAGCGGGAGGAGGCGGAGGGCGTGACCATCACCTGAACGGTGCCGGTGTACTCGATGCCGTCGGCATCGGTACCCACATAGGGGATGGTCACAATGCCGCTGTAGCCCGCTTTGGGCAGGAAGGTGACCTCGCCCAGCAGGTAGACGCCGCCCACGGAGTAGTCCACGGAGGAAACCACCTCGCCGCGGTACTGGGTGAGAGTGTGGAAGTTGTAGTAGAGCTGCCCGCCGGTGGTGTCGGGGGCGGGGAACCGGACGGAGGTCAGGGCCTTGCCGCCCCGGGCCGCGCAGGCGGCGGTAAAGTCGGCGGCGTTGAAGTCCACGGCCAGGCCGGTGGAGGTGTAGGTGATGATAGTGGGCTCACTCAGCGTCACATAGGTCAGCTTGACCTCGCCGTAGAAGGACTTGCCGTTGGTGGCCTCCCCCTCAAAGGGGATGCGCACGGAGCTGCCGGTGCCGCTGCCGGGGACAAAGGAAACCTGGTCCAGCCGGGGAGAGGAGGCGCGGTAATAACGGCCGGAGCCCACCTCAGACTCGCCGGACTCGCCGTGCTGGTAGTACAGATAGCCGCCGCGGCCGGAGTCGTAGTCAAAGATCACATAGTTCAGATTGGTGCCGGTCTCCTTCACGCAGGCCTCGTTGAACGCGTCCGTCTGGAAGTTGACGGTGGAACCGTTGCCGGCCTGGAGCTCCACGGTAATGTCGGCGCCCCCGGCATCGCCCACCCGAATGACCAGCTCGCCGGAGAACTTGTCGCCGTCGTCCGCCCTGCCCTCAAAGGGGATGGTGACCGCCCCTTCAAAATTGCGCTTGGGTACGAAGGTCAGATTGTCGATCTCGTCGTGGCGGATTTCCTCGTCCTCGTCAATCTCCTCCTGATCCCGCTTGTCATAGTCCCGGTAGAGGGTGCCCTCCCGGGAGGAGGGCAGCTCGGTGAACCAGACCCGTCCCACCTCGGTACCGCTGGTCTCGTCGTAGACGAACTCGTCGAAGTCGTCATAGTCGAAGTCCACCGTGTCGTTGACGTCCACATCGTACGTCACGTCGCCCCTGGCGGCGCTGCTGCTCCGGCCGCCGCCCACCTCGATGACCAGGTCGCCGTAGAACTTATCCCGGGCGTCCGACCGGCCCTCGAAGGACAGGGTAACCGTCCCCTCATAATTCCGCTTGGGCACAAAGGTCAGGTCGTCGATCTCGTCCCGGTCGAACTCCTCTTCCTCCTCTACTTCGCGTTCACTGGAGTAGCCATAGTCGTAGTAGAGGGTGCCCTTGCTGGAGGAGGGCAGGTCGGTGAAGAAGATGTAATCGACCTCGGTGCCGTCCGACTCGTCGTAGGCATAGTCGTCAAAATCGTCCACGTCCAGATCCACGGCGTCGTTGACATCCACCTCATAGGTCACTTCGCCGTCAGAGGATGAACGCCCTGTGCCATTGACCTCAATATAAAGTGTACCAGAAAAATTCTCACCCTGGTCGGACTCACCGCTAAAACCGATCGTTACGAAACCATCGTAGTCCTCATCTGGCACAAAGGCGAGATCATCTAGGTCTCTGCGGGTAAAGCTCTCTCGCTTTTCGACCTCATATTCGTCTCGGCCGTCATAGTCAAAATATAGCACACCCTTACTGGACGAGGGTAAGCTTGTAAACCAGAGCCCATCCACCTCGGTACCCTGTGACGTTTCGTCATACACAAATTATCGAAGTCCTCCTTTTCCAAGTAGAGGACCTCATCCGCATCCACCTCGTATTCTACATTTCGGCTCGCCGCCGTGGCCCCGGGTACCAAGCTCGTCAAAAGGGCCAGACTCATACCCGCGGACAGCAGCCGGGCAAGCCCTCTATGGGTTTGCTTCATGTTCATTCTCTCCTTCCAATGCAGGTTTTTCCTTGGTTATATATTCCATTATCCAACATTACAGACGAAATGTCCAGAGCAAGGTTCCCGGTATTCATTAAAAATATCTTAAAGTCTGATCAGAACAGCCGGGAGGGAGCCCGCAGGCTCCACTCCCGGCTGCCGCCGTGTATGAAATTGCGCTTATGTCTGCCTTACTCGGCGGGGCGGACCAGCACCTCGTCGGTCTCACCCAGCAGGATGGACTTCTCGCTGCGGCGCAGTTCGCCGGTGTGCTCGGCGCTGCCCTGGAGGACAAAGCGGGCGTCAGGATCGCCGATGGACTGGGCGGCCTCGTTGGAGCCCTGCCAGATGGGATCGCTGCTGGGCTTGCGGTAACGGTTGAAGATGACGCCCAGCTCGGTGTCGCCGCTCTCCATCCAGTCGGTCATCATGTTCCAGTCGCCGGAGCTGTCGCCGAAGACCATCAGGGGGCCGGCGTTGTCATACTGGGGCGCGATGAAGTTGGTGATAATGGTGCTCTTGCCCTCACCCTGGGTCTGGGCGTACTTGCCCTCGCCGCCCCAGTCGTAGTTATACTCGTTGATGTAGCGGCCGTCCTCGCCCAGCTTGTTGCGCATGGCGTAGACGTGGTCCTCGGGCAGGTTGTAGCCCATGGTCTCATTGGCGGCCAGCACGGTGTCGATGGGGGAGGCAGAGACGATATACACGTCGATGCCGTTGGCCTGGAGGGTGGCATACAGGTCCTTCAGCTCGTCGGTGAAGGTCAGGCCGGTGATAAAGTCAATCGAGACAATGCCGGTCTTGCCGGGCAGCTCCACGGGAGAGGTCCAGGTTTCCTCGGCATAGCGGCCGTAGTCTGCCCAATACTGGTGGGAGGCGGCAGCCAGCTCCTGCACCTCGTCGGGGGTCATGCCGGTGAACAGATAGCCAACCCAGGGGTAAGAGACGGCGTGATCAAAGTAGTCGCCCAGGTTGCCGTACATGAAGCGCAGCTTGGCGGCGAAGTCCTGGTACTGGTTGGACGCGTGGATGTAGTTGAGGTCCTTGTCCCCCTCAAAGCCCTCGTAGTTGGCATAGATCCACTCGTAATCGCTGGTGATGTCGGCCACCAGGGTGGCGGGGGTGATGTTCTTGCCGTCCAGGCTGGTGCCCATGGACTTGTTCAGGTCGGGAATGCCGGTCTCCAGAACGGCCTCCATGTCGGCGGGGTCGATCTTGAATTGCAGGTTCTCAATCTGGTAGATGAGCAGGGCCTCCTGAATGTCGAAGATCACGGAGGTGTTGTCAAAGTCAAAGACCACGTACTTGCCCTGGTTGGCGTTCTCGTCAATCACGGCCTGGATGCGGGCGCGGGTAGCGGGGGCCCAGTTGCCGGTGATGAGCTGGGTGGTGTCGGGCTTGTAGTGGGAGCCGGTGTCGATGGCCGCGGTGTCGGTGGCCTTATCCCAGGTCAGGCCCACGTCCAGCGCGCTGGCGAAATCGCGCAGCTTGTAATAGTTGTTGCCGTTGTCAATATTGTATCCCTCGACAGCGGCCGCCTTGCCGTCCACCGTGACCTTGGTGGAGGCGGGCACCAGAGAACTGGCTGCCAGCGCCGCGGGAATGCTCAGGCCCATGGTGAGGGCGAGCCCCAGAGCGATCAGTTTGGATGGCTTATGGGATTTCATTTCATGTTTCCTCCTCTTTTTCTTTCCTTGCGACCAGGAGTCCTCCGGCGCGGAGTCTCCAGTGGTCAGAGCTCCGACCCCGCAAGGTGTTTTGCATGATACCATGAGCATCTTCCAATTGCAACCATGCTCACATTATTCTGCCTTTTGCCCGATTTTAGCCACTCTATTTTGTTTAAATTGTATATATTTATCCTCTTATTTGTCATTATTTTTAGTGAGCATGCTCTACAAATGCGGTAAACTCCAATTATTTACCTCCCTTTTACAGCACCATGGTGGCAGTTGGGCTCTGATCCGGCCTACACTGGACGGGAACCGTACCTCCCGCCCCCGCAGAAAGGAGAACCCCCATGCTTCCCTGTCAGAGCCAATGTCCCTCCTACCACAGCGGCTGCCACAAGAGCTGCGCCTGCTGGAAGGCCTTTCAGGAGCGCCAGCGCCTCCAGCGCCAGGCAAAAAAGAAGTATCTGAAGTTCTACGGCGCGCTGTGCGCCCAATCCCTCCGCCAGCTCACTGCCGGACAGTCCCGCCGTCCGGCGTGGTGACTGCATGCCCGCGCTCTCCTGTCACGGCGGCGGCAAAGGCCCCTCTCAGCCGGACGACGGGGAGGGGCCTTCTCTGCCTTGCTTTACTTGCGGCGCTTGCCGGTGTAGATGCACATGAGCATACAGAACACGGCGCCCCAAGCCCAGAATCTATGCTGTTTCATTGCCAGGCTCCTTTCCCTGGGCCCCGCGCCCGCCGGGCGCGGGCAGATAGGGCCGCATGCTGGCGGCGCTGATGGCCATGGTAGAGGCATTGTGCAGCAGGGCCGTGGTGGTCGGCGGCAGTATGCCGAAAATCCCCAGCGCCAGCAGGCTGGTGTTGATGGTCAAAATCGACCTGTAGTTGCGGTTAATGCGCTCCAGCATCCGCTGGGAGAGGCGGCGCAGGGCGGCCAGCTCCCGCAGATCGGAGGAGAGGAGGGTAATATCCGCCACCTCCCGGGCCAGGTCGGAGGCATCCCTCATGGCCACGGATACATCCGCGGCGGCCAGGGCGGGGGAGTCGTTGACCCCGTCGCCCACCATGATGAGCCTGCTGCCGCCCTCCTTGTAGCCCTCGATCAGGGAAGCCTTGTCGGCTGGGAGCACCTGGGCGCGGAACGTGTCGATGCCCAGCCGCTCACACACCGCCCGGGCGGCGGTCTCCTGGTCGCCGGTGAGCATGATCACCCGGCGCACCCCCAGCGCCCGCAGGGCGGCGATGGCCTCAGCGGCCTCGGGGCGGGGCGGATCGCTGATCAACAGCACGCCGGCCAGCCTGCCGCCGATGGCCAGATAGAGCACCGAACGGCCGCGGGCGGCCGCGGCGATCCGCCTAGCCTGTTCGTCGGTACAGGCAACGCCCTCGTCCTCGAAGATGAAGTGGCGGCTGCCGATGAGGGCCCGCTCCCCCTCCAGGGTGGTGGCCACGCCGTGGGCCACCACATACTCCACCTCGGCGTGGCGCTCCTCGTGGTTGAGGCCCCGCTCCTCGGCGGCGCGGGTGACGGCCCGGGCCATGCTGTGGGGGAAGTGCTCCTCGATGCAGGCCGCGCACCGCAGCAGCTCGTCCTCCCCCCGGCCGGTGAAGTCCAGAACCTCCTCCACCCGGGGGCAGGCGGCGGTGAGGGTGCCGGTTTTGTCGAATACGATGGTATCCGCCTCGGCAAAGGCCTCCAGGTATTTGCCGCCCTTGACCATAATACGGCGGGCGGAGGCCTCCCGCATGGCGGAGATGATGGAGATGGGGGTGGACAGCTTGATGGCGCAGGAGTAGTCCACCATCAGTACAGACAGGGCCCGGGTCACATTCCGGGTCAGCAGGCCCACCGCCAGGGCCCCGGCAAAGCTGAAGGGCACAATGGCGTCGGCCAGCCGCTCGGCCCGGCTCTGGGCTCCGGCCTTCAGCGCCTCGGAATTCTCAATGAGGCCCACGATCTGCTGAATCCGGCTCTCGCCGGCCAGGGCCGCGGTCTGGATGACCAGACTGCCCTCCTCCAGCACGGTGCCGGCGTAGACGGTGGAGCCCTGGCGCTTGTGGACGGGGAGGGGCTCGCCGGTCATGGACGCCTCATTCACCATGGCGTCGCCGTCTGTGACAGTGCCGTCCACCGGGATCAGGGCGCCGGAGCGCACCCGGATACGCTCCCCCAGAGCCAGGCGGCCCATGGGGATGGATTCCTCGGAGCCGTCCTCCGCCACCCGCCACACGGTGTCCACGTGGATGGCCAAGCTCTGGGTCAGGGTGGTCTGGGTGCGCTTGCGGGTGTAGTCCTCCAGTAGGGCGGACAGGCCCAGCAGGAACATGACCGAGCCGGCGGTGGACCACTCCCGCCGGGCGATGGCTCCGGCGATGGAGGCCGCATCCAGCACGGCCACGTCCAGCCGCCCCCCGCCCAGGCTTCTCAGGCCCTCCCGCCAGTAGCCCGCCGCGTTCCCCAGAGTCACGGCGCCGCGGCCAGGGCAGGGAAGCGACCACGTTTTCAGGAAATGGCGGGCGGCCATGGAAAGGAGCCGGCCCAGAAACTGGCTGTCCACCTGGCGGAGCTGGTCATCGTCGGCGGCGGTCCCCACCGGCAGGGCGTCCCGCCGGAGCCCCCGGAGTACTGCCAGGGCCTCCGCCCGGCCCTCCCCCTCGTAGCACACCAGCACGCTGCCATTGAGCGCACAGGTGACGGCCTCCCGCACGCCCGGACGGCCCAGGAGCAGGGCGGCAATGCCGTAGCCCTGCTCCTGGGTAAACGCATCCGGGCCGAAGCGCACCCGAAGGCGGCCGGGCTCGTCGTATGCGATGCGATATCTCATGGCTGCGTTACGCCTCTTCGGCGGTCTCCTGGGCCGCCTTCTGCTTGGCCTCCGCACACAGATCCTGAGCGTCTTCCTTCATGTTCTGGAGGGTCACCCTGGCGTCCTGCTGGAGCTTCATGCCCTTGGCCATGCCGGCCACGCAGAGCTCACGGGTCTTGGGGGACTTGGCAACCTTGGCTCCCACTAGGGCGGCGGCCACGCCGCCGGCAAAGCAGAGGATCTTCGGATTCTGATACCACTTCATGATTGGAAAACTTCCTTTCTCTGTCTGTCTGGAACATGGATGGGCTCAAAACAGTGGCGGGGCAGCTCGGAGACTGCCGCGCAGGCGGCCTTCCACGCCTCCTCATAGGACAGCTCCATCCGGTTTTGCAGCGTCTCGGCCAGTTTGTCCGTCTGGCTGGCCAGCACCCGGGCCCACCGGCAGCCGTCGTCGGTCAGGTGTACCTTGCCGTACCGCTCCTTGGTCACCAGGCGCTTGTCTGTCAGAATGGACATCATGCTGGTGACGGAGGCGCGGGACACGTCCAGGGTCTGGGCGATATCCTTGGAGGACACCTCCAGCCGGGCCTGCGAGAGGTGGTAGATGGTCAAAAGATAGCGTACGTTGGTATTGGTCAGCTCCATTTCTTACTCCTTGCTAAGGGGCGCCAGCCGCGCCCCGGCGTGTCGGCGGTTGCTTCTCAGGGTGGCACAGCCCGGACGAGGCGCAGTGGCCGCACCCTCCGCCGCAGGAGCCCCCGCAGGAGCAGGAGCTCTTGCCATGGCGGCGGTTGTAAATGCCCTTTCCCACAATGGCCGCAAACACGGCCAGAATGATCAGGCCAATGATAATTGTTGGTGCATTCATAGGCGCTCCTTACTTGGCCGCGGCGGCGACGGCGGAAATGGAGAGGGTGTTCTCGTCGTACTTGTTTCTGCGGACAAGGAGGTAGACCAGGCCGACGAGGGCGGCGGCGGCGGCGATGGTGCCGATGCCGAAGGAGACCTCGCCGGTGATAAGCCCGCCGAGCTGGTAGACGATGAGGGAGACCACATAGGCAAAGCCGCACATATAGCCGATGGCGCCCAGGGTCCACCTGGCGTTGTTCATTTCCCGCTTGATGGCGCCCATAGCGGCAAAGCAGGGGGCGCACAGCAGGTTGAAGATCATAAAGCTGTAAGCGCTCAGGGCGGTGAAGTGGGTGCCCACGGCGGCCAGCAGGCCGGGGTCCTCCTCCGTCAGATCGGCGCCCAGACCGAAGAGCACGCCGAAGGTGGACACCACGTTCTCCTTGGCGATGAGGCCGGTAACGGTGGCCACGGTGGCCTGCCAGGTGCCGAAGCCCAGGGGTGCAAAGAGAAAGGCCACCGCGCCGCCGATGGAGGCCAGCAGGGAGGTGTTGTTGTCCTCCACCATGCCGAAGCCCGCCTCGGTAAAGCCGAAGCCCTGGAGGAACCAGAGGATGATGGAGGAGGCCAGGATGATGGTGCCGGCCCGCTTGATGAAGGACCAGCCGCGCTCCCAAGTGGCCCGCAGGACGTTGCCCACAGAGGGCACGTGGTAGGCGGGCAGTTCCATAACGAAGGGGGCGGGGTCGCCTGCAAACGCCTTGGTCTTTTTCAGGATGATGCCGGAAAAGATGATGGCCGCCACGCCGATGAAGTAGGCGGACACCGCCACCAGGCCGCTGCCGCCGAACAGGGCGCCGGCGAACAGGCCGATGATGGGCATCTTGGCCCCGCAGGGCACGAAGCAGGTGGTCATGACCGTCATCCGGCGGTCGCGCTCGTTCTCAATGGTACGGGAGGCCATGACGCCGGGCACGCCGCAGCCGGAGCCGATGAGCATGGGGATAAAGCTCTTGCCGCTCAGGCCGAACTTGCGGAAGATACGGTCCATGATGAACGCCACGCGGGCCATGTAGCCCACATCCTCCAGGATGGACAGCATCAGGAACAGCACCAGCATCTGGGGCACGAAGCCCAGCACCGCGCCCACGCCGGCAATGATGCCCTCCACAATCAGCCCCTGCAGCCAGGGGGCGGTGCCGATGCCCTCCAGCCAGCCGCTTACCGCCGGCGGCACAATCTCGCCGAACAGCACGTCGTTGGTCCAACCGGTCACCCAGTCGCCCACCGTGCCGATGGCCACATAGTACACCGCAAACATGACCACCGCGAAAATCGGCAGGGCCAGAATCCGGTTGGTCACAATCCGGTCAATCTTGTCAGAGGTGGTCAGGCTGTGGGCCGCCGTCTTCTTCTTCACGGCCTTGTTCACAACCCCGTTGATGTACGCGTACCGCTGGTTGGTGATGATGCTCTCCGCGTCGTCGTCCAGCTCCTTCTCGCAGTCGGCGATGTGGGCCTCCAGGTGGGCCTTCAGCTCACCCGTCAGCTTCAACTGGGCCATCACCTTGTCGTCCCGCTCAAACACCTTGATGGCGTACCAACGCAGGTAGCGGTCATCCACCAGCCCCGCAATGGACTCCTCGATGTGGGCGATGGCGTGCTCCACGCTGCCCGTGAACACGTGGGGCAGCTCACCCGCCCGGTGGGACTTGGCCAGCGCCACGGCCTTCTCCGCCGCGGTCATGCCGCCCTCGCCCTTCAGCGCGCTCATGCTCACCACCTCGCACCCCAGGGCCTCCCCCAGCCTGCCGAGGTCGATCGTGTCCCCGCTCTTCCGCACCAGGTCGATCATGTTGACCGCAACCACCACCGGAATCCCCAGCTCGATGAGCTGCGTCGTCAGGTACAGGTTGCGCTCGATGTTCGTGCCGTCCACGATGTTCAGAATCGCGTCCGGCTTCTCGCCCACCAGGTAGCTCCGCGCCACCACTTCCTCCAGCGTGTACGGAGACAGCGAGTAGATGCCGGGCAGATCCTGAATGACCACCTCCTTGTGGCCCTTCAGCTTGCCCTCTTTTTTCTCCACCGTCACGCCGGGCCAGTTGCCCACGTACTGGTTTGAACCGGTCAGGGCGTTGAACAGCGTCGTCTTGCCGCAGTTCGGGTTCCCCGCCAGCGCGATCTTAAGCTCCATAACCTCTCAGTCCCTTCCTTTTCCGCGAGTTTGATATAACTAATTCACAGATGCAGTACCGCTCCGCTGTGCCGCCTTTGGCGGCGCGGCCGTATCCGGGGAAGCGCTCCCCCTAGGCGATTTCGATCATCTCCGCATCGGCCTTGCGCACGCTCAGCTCATAGCCGCGCACGTTCAGCTCCATGGGGTCGCCCAGAGGGGCGACCTTGCGCACGTGCAGCGCCACGCCCTTGGTGATCCCCATGTCCATGATCCGGCGCTTGACCGCCCCCTCACCGTGGAGCTTGACCACCGTGACAGTGTCTCCTACCTTTGCATCCCGCAGTGTCTTCATGTTCTGTCTCCTCTCCTCAGATCATAACCCGGTTGGCCATAGTCCTGTCCAGAGCAATGCGGCTGTCCTTGACCTGCACAATCAAGTTGCCGCCCAGCTCGCTGACCACCGTAACCGTTCCGTCCACCACAAATCCAAGCTCGGCCAGGTGCTGGCGGATCTCATCCTTCCCGGTAATCTTCCGAATGGTCACCGTCTCGCCCTGCTTTGCCAGCGTCAGAGGCATCATCGTGGCTTCTCTCCCTTACAGGTTAACTCTTGCTAACCAATTATCTTTTATCAGGCGGTTAGTGTTTACTAACCGCCCAGAACAAATTGAGTTTACACCCGCTAACTCAATTTGTCAATAGTCTTCTGCATATTTTTCCCTCTGCACAAAATTGCCCCGGTGCGCAGAGCCGCACCGGGGCAATTTTTCGGTTCTATCCCGCGAAAAAGCGCAGCACCACCGCCGCCAGCAGCACAACCACCGCGCCAGTGGCCGCCAGATCCACGGTCAGCGCCAGCGTGCGCCGCCGCCGGACCGGCCGGGGCCGGCCGGGCACCTCCTCCCGCGGGGCATACTCCTCCGGGTGGGCGGCCTGCCGGTAGGCGGGGGAGTCCCCCACCGTCCCGCCCGCAGGCCTGACCGGGCGGC
>ENA-UOJR01003008-UOJR01003008.1-human-gut-metagenome-genome-assembly--contig:-C115P-NODE-3008-length-10993-cov-4.678186_pt1 | contig 10993 bp, 11 predicted proteins | sample MGYA00242354_ERZ723901 | MGnify/ENA metagenome assembly ERZ723901
GCGGCACATAGAATCTATGAGGCAAAGGGACGTCCGTCTGACAATCCGCTGATTGTCCACATTGCAGATATGGAGCACCTGGACAAGATTGTAAAATACGTACCGGAATCTGCACGGAAGCTGGCTGAAGCATTCTGGCCGGGCCCCCTTACTATGATCATGGATAAAAGTGATGCAGTTCCTCACGGAACGACAGGAGGCCTCGATACGGTAGCAATTCGGATGCCCTCAGATACTATTGCACTGGAACTGATCCGGCAGGGCGGCGGCTATGTGGCAGCACCCAGCGCCAATACATCAGGAAGACCAAGTCCGACGACAGCACAGCACGTATATGAAGATCTGCAGGGAAAGATTCCCATGATTCTGGATGGGGGTGCTGTGACGATTGGACTGGAATCCACTATTGTGGACCTGACAGAGGAAGTGCCGACGATCTTAAGACCGGGGTATATTTCCCTGGAAATGGTACAGGCTGTTCTTGGGGAAGCGAAGATGGATAAGGGACTGATCTCCAGTGATTCCAACATTCATCCCAAAGCACCGGGTATGAAATATCGCCATTATGCGCCGAAAGCAGATCTGAAGATTGTGGAAGGTCCGGTAGAGAAAGTTGTTGCCTATATTAATGAGAAGGCGAAAGCAGGAAAAGTGGGAATTATCTGTACGGAGGAGACCAAAGACCGTTATCCGGCAGGAGATGTGAAATGCATTGGTTCCCGTAAAAGCGAACTGTCCATTGCAAGCCATTTGTTTGCAGTGCTTCGCGAATTTGATGAGGATGGCGTTGATGCCATCTACTCAGAATCTTTCCAGGCACCGGGACTTGGAGAGGCCATTATGAACCGTTTGTTGAAAGCTGCAGGACACCAGAGAGTTGATGTTTCTGACAGAATATAGGAGGACAAAAGAGATGTCAAAAGTAATGATTATGGATCACCCGTTAATTCAGCACAAAATTGGAATTATCCGCCGTCAGGAAACAGGTTCCAAAGATTTCCGTCAGCTGATCAGTGAGATTGCCATGCTGATGTGCTATGAGGCAACCAGAGATCTGAAACTGACAGATGTAGAGATCGAAACACCGATCAGCAAGATGACAGCGAAAGAGCTGGCAGGAAAGAAACTGGCTGTGGTTCCGATTCTCCGTGCAGGACTGGGGATGGTAGACGGAATGCTTTCCATGATCCCGGCAGCCAAAGTAGGTCATATTGGTCTTTACAGAAATGAAGAGACACTGGAGCCGGTAGAATATTACTGCAAACTTCCAAAGGACTGCGCAGAGCGTGAAGTATTCGTCGTAGACCCGATGCTGGCAACCGGCGGTTCTGCAACAGCAGCTATCACTATGCTGAAGAACAAAGGGGTAAAGAAGATCCGCTTTATGTGCATCGTGGCGGCTCCCCAGGGAATTGAGAGAATGCAGAAAGAACATCCGGATGTAGACCTGTATGTGGGTGCGCTGGATGATCATTTGAATGAGAACGGATATATTGTACCTGGTCTGGGTGATGCGGGAGACCGTATCTTCGGTACCAAGTAGGAGGTATCATGAGCGAAAAGCGCAAGGATTATATTTCATGGGACGAGTACTTTATGGGGATCGCCCAGCTGTCTGCCATGCGTTCCAAGGATCCCAATACGCAGGTCGGTGCATGCATTGTCAGCAAAGAGAATAAAATTCTCTCCATGGGGTATAATGGATTTCCAAAGGGATGCGATGATGATGAGTATCCATGGAACCGGGACGGAGACGTCTACGATAGTAAATATGCATATGTAACACACAGCGAATTGAACGCCATACTGAATTATCGGGGCGGAAGTCTGGACGGGACCAAACTTTATGTGACATTGTTCCCATGCAATGAGTGTGCCAAGGCAATCATTCAGGCCGGAATTGAAGAACTGGTCTATGCGGATGATAAATATAACGGCACGCCTACGAACCTGGCATCCCGCAGAATGTTAAAGTCGGCCGGTGTCAAAATGACTCCCTATCAGATGAGCGGAAGAGAGATTCGGCTGAGGGTGTAAAACACGGCTGCCGCTTTCTGCGGCGGCCATTTTTAATAGGAAAGAACGAAAATGACAAATTGTAAATACTTGTCAATAATTTAACGAGACGCCGGATTTTTGTTGAAAACACACAAATGCTGTGCTATAATAATATGAAATGGTTAAGAATTTGCTAAAAAATCTGAAAAATAAGGTGGTGAGAGAATGCTTGAGGACGCTTTAAAATCAGTGAAAGAAGCGGAAAAGAAAGCAGGAATTCTGATTCAGGAAGCAGATGCGAAAGCAGCTTCCATTGTGGAAGAAGCCAAGGCAAAAGCAAAGGCCATGAAGGAAGAAACCGCTTCTAAGATCCGCTCCGGAAGCCAGGAAGCTGAGGAAGCAGCACACAAAGCCAGTGAGGCGAAGCTTGCAGAGGCAGAGGAACAGGCACAGAAGGAAGCGGATGCTTTGAGACAGCTGGTGGAACCGAAGCGCGAAGAGGCCGTAGAGGCCGTCATTACATCATTGGTGTAGACTGAAAAAAGAGAAAAGGAGGGATGTGGATATGGCAATCGTGCAGATGCAGCGGATCAATATCTGTGCATTGAAGAAGAATCGGAAAGCGATCCTGGAACGTCTGCAGGAACTGGGAGCCATGGAGATCGATATCCAGCTGGAGGATGACAACCTGGGTGAAAAACAGGATGTAGCAAGCTCCAGAGCATTGTTCGAGAGACGGGCTCAGACAGCAGACCAGGCACTGGTAATCCTGAACACTTATGTTCCGGAGAAAAAAGGCATGCTGGATTCCCTGGCAGGCAAGCCGCTGGTCGAGAAAGAACTGTTTGAGAAAGCAGCTGAAAATCAGGATCAGTATATGGCAACTGCTTCCAGAATCGTTACGCTGGACAAGCAGATTGCAGAGAGCAAAGCAGCGGTTCTGAAAGTACAGAACCAGGTGGAGGCACTTGCTCCATGGCTGTCACTGACGGTTCCGGTGAGCTATACAGGAACTCAGAAGACTGCAGTACTGATAGGAACCATGCCGAATCCACAGGATCAGCAGAGCATCTTAAATCTGCTGGCCGGTGCAGCGCCGGATGTGGAAGCGGTAGATGTGGAGCTTATCTCCACAGACAAAGATTTTACCTATTTGGCAGTGATCTGTATGAAACAGGATGCAGGAAAGGTAGAAGAGGTACTCCGGACAGGAGGATTTTCAAAACCGTCATCACCTGTGCAGAAGATTCCGGAAGAGTATAAAAAGAATCTGGAAGCAGAGATTGCGAAAGCACAGGAGCAGGTAAAGCAGCTGGAAAGCGAACTGGCAGAATGTGCCGTCAGCCGTCAGGATCTGGAGCTCATCTCCGATTATTATCGGACAAGAGCAGAAAAATATCGGATTCTGGGAGAAATCCCGCAGACAGCAAGTACATTTGCCATCAGTGGTTATGTTCCTGCCGCCAAGGCAGACGCCATTGTAAAAGAACTGTCCGAGCACTATGGTGCAGCGGCAGAGACAGAAGGAATCAAGGAGGAAGAAGAGCCTCCGGTACTTCTTCACAATAATCGGTTCTCTGAATCGGTGGAAGGTGTTTTGGCATCCTTTGGACTGCCGGCAAAAGGGGAAATAGACCCCACCTTCTTTACATCTATTTTTTATGTATTTTTGTTTGGACTCATGTTGTCCGATGCAGCATACGGATTGATTGTATCCCTGGCCTGCGGCATTGTACTTCTGAAATTCCCGCGCAGGGAAACAAACCTGCGGAAATCCGTTCAGCTGTTTTTCTGGTGTGGACTCTCCACATTGTTCTGGGGAGTGCTGTTCGGCGGTTATTTCGGAGATGCACTGGATGTCATATCGGAGACCTTCTTTGGACATAAGATTTCCATTCCGGCACTGTGGTTTGTACCGCTGAATGAGCCGATGAGAATGCTTCTTTATTCCATGCTGTTCGGTGTGATTCATCTGTTTACCGGACTGGCACTGAAGGGATATATGTACATCAGAGATCATAAGTACATGGATTTTGTATGTGATGTTATTTTCTGGTACATGCTTCTCTTAGGACTGATCGGACTTCTGATTCCGTCCAGCATGTTTGCAGGCATTGCAGGCAAACAGATTGTATTCCCGGCAGCGCTGAATGCAGCGGCAAAATGGAGTGCAATTTTAGGAGCAGTAGGAATCGTTCTCTTCTCTGGAAGATCCAGCAAGAATCCGGCTCTTCGGATTGCACTTGGAGCATACGATCTCTACAACATTACCGGATGGTTAAGTGATGTCCTTTCTTACTCCCGTCTGCTGGCCCTCGGTCTTGCAACCGGAGTTATTGCTTCTGTAGTCAACCAGATGGGAAGCATGGGCGGAAAGAGTATCGGAGGAGTCATTCTCTTTATCATAGTATTTGTGATTGGCCATGTCTTTAATATGGCAATTAACCTTCTGGGTGCCTATGTGCATACCTGCCGACTCCAGTACGTGGAGTTCTTTGGAAAATTTTATGAAGGCGGCGGAAAACCGTTCGAGCCTTTCAAACTTAAAACAAAATATGTAGATCTCAAGGAGGAGAAATAATTATGTTAAGCAGTATTACTGGTAATGGATGGGCGTTAATCGGAGCAGCACTGGCAGTTATTCTGGCAGGATGCGGTTCTGCATATGGTGTAGGTGTTGCAGGTCAGGCAGCAGCAGGCGTTGTAACAGAGGATCCGAGTAAATTTGCTAAGGTTCTGGTTATTCAGCTGCTTCCGGGTACTCAGGGTATCTACGGTCTGCTGGTAGCATTCGTTGCACTTTCCAGATATGGTCTTCTGGGCGCAGGTTCCGCAGAACTTTCTGTTGCAACCGGACTGATGGTTATGGCAGCATGCCTTCCGATTGGAATCGTTGGTCTTATATCTGCAATGCATCAGGGTAAAACCGCAGTTGCATCTATCGGAATCGTAGCAAAGAAACCGGATCAGTTTGGTAAAGCAATGCTGTTCCCGGCAATGGTTGAGACCTACGCAATTCTGGCTCTGCTGATTTCTATCCTTGCACTTCCGACTGTATAAGAAACCATAGGAATGTAAGGAGGGAAGCTTTAGAATGACCGGATTGGACAAAATTACAAGCCAGATTCAGGAAGAAGCCGAAGCCTCCGCGAAAGAAAGACTGGACGCTGCCAACAAAGAGGCAGAGCAGATCCTGGCGGATGCACAGGCTGCATGCAAAGTCATGGAGCAGGAAGCTTTAGAAAAAGCGGCAGCAGAGAAAGCAAATCAGGATGGACGTGCTCATTCCGCAGCAGAGCAGAAGCGAAAAACTGCACTGCTGCAGACCAAGCAGGAAATTATCGCGGAGGTCATTGGAAAAGCTTATGAGACTCTGAAAAATGAGGATACCAAGAGCTATTTCCTGACCATGGAGAAACTATTAAATACGTATGTGCTTGCAGAGAGCGGAGAGATTTATTTCTCAGAAGCAGATCTTGCACGCATGCCGGCTGATTTTGAACAGAAGATCAAGGCAGCAGCAGAAGCCAAAGGCGGTAAGCTGGTGTTGAAGAAAGAGCCGAAGGCAATTCCGGATGGATTTGTGCTGGTATATGGCGGCGTGGAAGAAAACTGTACGCTGAAAGCTCTGTTTGATGTGAAAAAAGATCAGCTGCAGGACAAAGTAAACGAGATTTTATTTTTATAAAAAAGCAGATTCGCCATAGAAGGAGGGTTATCATTGTCTGACACAAAGTATACCTATGCGGTTGCGCGAATCCGTGCTTTGGAGGTATCCCTGTTTTCTTCTTCCACCATTGAGCAGCTGATTGCATGCAAAGATATGGAGAGCTGTCTCCGTTTTCTGAGCGAGCATGGCTGGGGCGGTGTGGACACTGCTATGGATGCAGATGCGATTCTGACCAGAGAGCAGGAGAAGATCTGGGAGACCATCGGGGAAATGCAGGTGGATATGAACGTGTTCGACGTTCTGTCCTATCCGAACTGGTTCCACAATCTGAAAGCGGCAGTGAAGGAAGTATGTACCGGCAGAAGTGGTGCCAATATTTACTTTGAGGGAACGCCGATTCCGAAGGACGAGATGATACGAATCGTCAGGGAAAAGGATTTTCAGGCACTTCCGGAAAATATGAGAGAAGCGGCACGTGAGGCGGTGGATACACTGCTCCACTCCGGAGACGGACAGCTCTGCGACGTGATGATTGACCGTGCAGCGCTGGAGGCAATTCTGGAGGCGGGAAACCGTTCCAAGGCAGCCATTATCCGCGACTATGCGGAGTCTACGGTTGCTGTTGCCAACATCAAGATTGCAGTCCGCTGCTGTAAGACCGGAAAGTCACTGGAATTTATGAAGAGAGCCATGGCTCCCTGCAAGACTCTGAATGTAGAGCGTCTGGCCCATGTGGCTCTTGCCGGAATGGATTCCGTTATGGAATACTTAATCGGGGCAGGATACGCAGAGGCGGCAGATGCCATCAAAGAATCACCATCTGCATTTGAACGGTGGTGTGATAACAGGATTATCGAGACCATCAAACCGCAGAAGACGAATCCGTTTTCTGTAGGTCCGTTGGTTGCGTATGTAATCGCAAGACAGAATGAAATCAAAACGGTGAGAATCATTCTTACCTGTAAGCAGAACGGCTTATCAGATGATTCTATCCGGGAAAGGGTAAGGGAGATGTATGTATAAGATCGCAGTTATGGGCGCATACGACAGCATCTATGGATTCGCTTCGCTGGGCCTGGACATTCATCCCGTATCCGACATCCAGGAAGGAGAAGAGGAGTTAAGAAGACTGGCATCCGGTGATTATGCCGTGATCTATATTACGGAGGCACTGGCAGCACAGATTCCTCATGAGATAGCCAGATATCGGGAGCAGGTTCTTCCGGCCATTATCCAGATTCCGGGTGTGTCCGGCAATACGGGTGCTGGAATTACAGGCGTGAAGAAGTCGGTAGAACAGGCAGTCGGTTCGGACATACTGTTCGGAAATGATTAGAAAGCAGGTGAATTCTTTCAATGAGTAAAGGCACGATAAAGAAAGTAGCAGGACCTCTGGTTATTGCCGAGGGAATGCGCGATGCCAACATGTACGACGTAGTTCGTGTAAGTGAGCAGCGTCTGATTGGTGAGATCATCGAGATGCACGGTGATCAGGCATCTATTCAGGTATATGAGGAGACAGCAGGCCTTGGACCGGGTGAGCCGGTAGAGTCAACTGAGATGCCGCTGTCCGTAGAACTTGGACCGGGTCTGATTACCAGTATTTATGATGGTATTCAGCGTCCGCTGGACGATATCATGAAAGTGTGCGGAAACAACCTGAAACGTGGTGTGGAAGTTCCGTCTCTGAAACGTGATAAAAAATGGAACTTTGTTCCGACTGCAAAAGTGGGTGACGAGGTAGAAGCAGGAGACATCATCGGTACCGTTCAGGAGACCGAGGTTGTTGAGCAGAGAATTATGGTTCCTTACGGAATCGAGGGAACGATCAAAGAGATTAAAGCAGGAGAGTTTACCGTAGAAGAAGTGGTAGCAGTTGTTTCCACAAAAGATGGTGATAAAGATGTATTCCTGATGCAGAAATGGCCGGTTCGTAAAGGTCGTCCATACAAGAAAAAACTTCCGCCGACCATGCCGCTGGTAACCGGTCAGCGAGTTGTTGATATGTTCTTCCCGATTGCAAAGGGTGGTGTTGCAGCCGTACCGGGCCCCTTCGGTTCAGGTAAGACCGTTATCCAGCATCAGCTTGCAAAATGGGCAGAGGCAGACATCGTAGTTTACATCGGATGCGGTGAGCGTGGAAATGAGATGACCGACGTTCTGAACGAGTTCCCGGAGCTGAAGGATCCGAAGACCGGAAAATCTCTGATGGAGCGTACTGTTCTGATTGCCAATACATCCGATATGCCGGTTGCTGCACGTGAGGCATCTATTTATACCGGTATTACGATTGCGGAGTATTTCCGTGATATGGGTTATTCTGTAGCATTGATGGCAGACTCTACTTCTCGTTGGGCAGAGGCTCTTCGTGAGATGTCCGGACGTCTGGAGGAAATGCCTGGTGAGGAAGGTTACCCGGCATACTTAGGTTCCCGTCTGGCACAGTTCTATGAGAGAGCCGGACATGTTGTCAACCTTGGTAAAGACGGAAGAGAAGGTGCACTGTCTGTTATCGGAGCAGTATCTCCGCCAGGTGGTGATATTTCCGAGCCGGTATCCCAGGCAACCCTGCGTATCGTTAAGGTATTCTGGGGACTGGATTCTGCACTGGCTTACAAACGTCATTTCCCGGCAATCAACTGGCTGACCAGTTACTCCCTGTATCTGGATAATATCTCCGGCTGGTTTACCAAGAATGTGGCAGATGACTGGATGAGCGGACGTCAGGAAATGATGTCTCTGCTTCAGGATGAGGCACAGCTCAATGAGATCGTACAGATGGTAGGTATGGATGCATTGTCTGCTCCGGATCGTCTGAAGATGGAAGCAGCACGTTCTATTCGTGAGGACTTCCTGCATCAGAACTCTTTCCATGAAGTAGATACCTACACTTCTCTGAAGAAACAGCTGCTCATGATGAGACTGGTGCTTGCTTACTATGATAAATCCGTAGAAGCATTGAAAAATGGTGCAGGCGTACAGGGACTGATTAAGATGCCGGTACGTGAGCAGATCGGACGTTATAAATATACACTGGAAGAAAATCTGGATACCGAATACCAGAAGATTCTGGATACTCTGGACGCCCAGATTGCAGATGTGTGCGGAAAGGAGGACTTCTAAATGCCTAAGGAATATAGAACAATACAGGAAGTAGCCGGACCGCTGATGCTGGTGCAGGGCGTAGAAGGAGTTACGTATGACGAGCTTGGAGAGATCGAGCTTGCAAACGGAGAAACCCGCCGTTGTAAGGTGCTTGAGGTAAATGGTACGGATGCTATGGTACAGCTTTTCGAGAGCTCTACCGGTATTAACCTTTCTAACAGTAAGGTACGTTTCCTTGGAAGAAGTATGGAGCTGGGTGCATCTGAAGATATGCTTGGCCGTGTCTTCGATGGTATGGGTCGTCCTATCGATGGTGGTCCTGAAATTCTTCCGGATAAGAGACTGGATATCAACGGTCTTCCGATGAACCCGGCAGCAAGAAGCTACCCGAACGAGTTCATTCAGACCGGTGTTTCTGCAATCGATGGACTGAACACTCTGGTTCGTGGACAGAAGCTTCCGATCTTCTCCGCTTCCGGTCTTCCGCATGCACAGCTTGCAGCACAGATTGCAAGACAGGCAAAGGTAAGAGGCAAGGATGAGAAGTTCGCAGTAGTATTCGCAGCTATGGGTATTACCTTCGAGGAGTCCAACTTCTTCGTAGAGAGTTTCCGCGAGACCGGAGCGCTGGACAGAACCGTTCTGTTCATTAACCTGGCAAATGACCCGGCAGTAGAGCGTATCGCAACTCCGCGTATGGCACTGACCGCAGCTGAGTACCTGGCATTTGAGAAAGACATGCACGTTCTGGTTATCCTGACGGATATTACCAACTACGCAGATGCACTTCGTGAGATTTCCGCAGCGCGTAAAGAGGTTCCGGGACGTCGTGGTTATCCGGGTTACATGTATACAGACCTGGCTCAGATGTATGAACGTGCAGGACGTCAGAAGGGTAAAGAAGGTTCCATTACCATGATTCCGATTCTGACCATGCCTGAGGATGATAAGACGCATCCGATCCCTGACTTGACCGGTTACATTACCGAGGGCCAGATCATCTTAAGCCGTGAGCTTTACAGAAAAGGAATTAACCCGCCGATCGATGTACTGCCATCCCTGTCCCGTCTGAAAGATAAAGGTATCGGTGAGGGCAAGACCCGTGCGGATCATTCGAATACACTGAACCAGTTGTTTGCGGCTTATGCGCGAGGTAAAGATGCAAAAGAGCTTATGACCATTCTTGGTGAGGCTGCTCTTTCTGATATCGACCTGATCTATGCAAAATTTGCAGATGAGTTTGAGAAAGAATACGTATCTCAGGGATTCCAGGCAGACAGAGATATCGAAGATACTCTGAATATCGGATGGAAATTACTCTCTATCCTGCCGAGAAGCGAGCTGAAACGTATCGATGACAAGTTCCTGGATCAGTACTACGGAAAGTAGGAGGTGACTGCACGTGGCATCTACACAGGTGAACCCGACCCGAATGGAGCTGACCCGCCAGAAGAAAAAACTGGTGACAGCGACCAAGGGGCACAAGCTTCTGAAAGACAAACGTGATGAACTGATGCGTCAGTTTCTGGATCTGGTACGGGAAAACATGGCACTCCGCCAGAAGGTGGAAGCAGGTATTCAGGCCGCCAATAAAAACTTCGTTATTGCCAAGGCAGGTATGTCGGAGGAGACTCTTCATACCGCACTGATGGCACCGAAGCAGGAGGTATATCTGGAGACATCCAGCAAAAACGTCATGAGTGTGGATATCCCGGTATTCGAGTATAAGACGAGAACCGCCGATGAGAATGATATCTATTCCTATGGCTTTGCATTTACTTCCGGAGATCTGGACGATGCGGTAAAATCCCTGGCAGATATTCTGCCGGATATGCTGAAACTGGCTGAGACCGAAAAGGCCTGCCAGCTGATGGCATCAGAGATTGAGAAAACCAGACGTCGTGTAAATGCGCTGGAGCATGTCATTATTCCCCAGGCGCAGGAGAATATCAAGTATATTACCATGAAGCTTGACGAGAATGAGAGATCGACTCAGATCCGTCTGATGAAGGTCAAAGACATGATGCTTGAAGAGGCACATCATTATAAAGAAAAAAAGACCGGCTATCCTGTTGAGATTGAGACAGAGTAGTTGAGAGAGAAGGCGTCTCCGGAAGGGGACGTCTTTTTGATTGACATTTTTCCTTTGCTATTTCATAATGCTCATAGAAAAATATTTAATGGAGAAATCATAGAATGAACAGAAAATGTCTGATAAAA
>ENA-UOJR01003015-UOJR01003015.1-human-gut-metagenome-genome-assembly--contig:-C115P-NODE-3015-length-10974-cov-7.392710_pt1 | contig 10974 bp, 9 predicted proteins | sample MGYA00242354_ERZ723901 | MGnify/ENA metagenome assembly ERZ723901
GGTTGATGCCGTCGGCGTCCATGAGGGAGCCCATGTAGGCGCCCATGTGGCCGCCCAGCAGGCCGGTTGCCACCACGTCATCGCCCAGCTGGCACAGCACGCGGCTCACGTTCAGGCCCTTGCCGCCGGCGGTCTTCTTGGGGGAGACGCGGTTGACATCGTCGATGATCAGCTTGTCCAGCTGATAGGCGGTATCGATCGCGGGGTTCATGGTGACGGTGAGAATCATGTTCACTCCTTTTCTCGGGGCCAACCCACAGGCCCCGGTTCTACACAGTGCCTCCGGCGCGCCACGAGGCCCAGTCGCGCCTCGCCGCCCGTCGGATGAAGCCGGTCGCTAGAGGATCTCGATCGAGAAGGCGCGCTTGACGGTCTCGCCGGGCTTGGCGGTCAGGCAGCCGCGCTTGTCTTCGAACACATCGCCCTCGTCGGAGCAGGTGGACAGCCCGCCCCACGGCTCGATGGCGACGAAATCCCCCTCGGGCTTGCTCCACACGATGAGGTACGGAAAATCGGGGAAGCTCACGCGCAGGCCCTTCTCCTCCCCCTTCTTGACCAGGTCGACCGTGCGGCTGTTGAGCACGTCGAAGATGGTCTCGGCGAAGTCGAACAGCCCGTGGCTGAGCGGCAGCGCGCGGCCGACCATGGGGTTGGCGGTGCGGTTCTCCACGTCGATGAGGCCGGTGGACGGGACGGCGGTGCACAGGGTCGCGGCCTCGTCGGCATCGAAGCGCAGCTCGTAATCGTCGTAGGACTCGCCCTCGTCGAGCGGGCAGGCGAATCCGGGATGGGCGCCGATGAAGAACGGCATGTCCTCATCGCCCTCGTTGGTCACCTCGTAGCTCACGTCGAGGCGGGCGCCGTCGATCGCGTAGCAGGCGGTGAGGGTGAAGGGGAACGGGAACTGCTCGAGCAGCTCGGGGTGCTCGGCACTCGAGAGCCTGAACGCGATCTGGCCCTCGCCCTGCCCCGCGAGCTCCCACTCCTGCTTGCGGGCGAAGCCGTGGCGGCCGAGCTTGACCTGCTTGCCCGAGCGGGTCTTCGCGCTGTCGCCGCGCAGGCCGCCGCAGATGGGGAAGCACACGGGAGCCTGCCCGCTCCACACCGCGGGGTCGCCCTGCCACAGATACTCACGCCCCTGCGAGAACAGGGAGGTGAACGAACCGCCCGCGGTGGTAAAGCCCACGCGCAGGATGCCGTTGTCCAATACGAAGTCGGCCATGGCCCTCTCCTCTCCGCACGACGCGGCGTGCGAAAACAAAGAAATACGTGCACATGCATGCAGCCCGATTGTACCGCGCCGGCGACCCCGCCCGCCTTCGCCCTCGACGCCGAATGCAGGCGAGCGGCGGGGCAAAGCAAACCAAAGCAAAGCCCGCGCCCCCTGACGGGACGCGGGCGCAGTCGCTCACTTCGCGAAAGGCGGGGCTCGGCCCCAAGGGTCCGGATCGAGATGGACGCACCCCTATCACGGACGCGATATGGTCGCGGCTATATCGCGCGCAGACTAGTCGTGGTACTCGCCGCGATCCCACTTCTCGATGAACTCGTCGAAGAAGTGCGGATCGGCCTGAGCGGCGGCGTCGGCCTTGTTCACGGCATCGAGCTTGGCAACGAGGGCGTCACGCTCGGGGGTCGGCTCGTACTCGGCCTCGAGGAACGCGAGCATGATGTCGGCCATGAGGAACTCGCCGGTGATCTTGCCGCCAAAGCCGACCACGTTGGCGTTGAGCTCGCAGCGGGCGTAGAGGGCGCTCGTCATGTCGCGAACCAGGGCGCAGCGCGCGCCGGGCACCTTGTTGACGGAGTTGGTGATGCCGATGCCAGTGCCGCAGAGGACAACGCCGAGGTCGGCCTTGCCGGAGGCCACGGCCTCGCCAACGGCCTTGCCGTAGATCGGGTAATGGGTGCGGGTGTGGCTGTAGGTGCCGCAGTCGAGAACCTCGTAGCCGGCCTCCTCCAGGCGGTCGTGCAGGTACGTCTTCTCATCGGTGACGATGTGGTCGCAGCCGAGTGCGATGATCTTCTTGGTCATGATTCGTTCCCCTTAGGCCATCTTGTTGAGCATGTCGACGCGCACCTGGTGACGACCGGCGGCGTAATCGGCCTTGAGGAACTCGCGGGCGATCTTCTTGGCGACCTCGGAGCCCACCACGGCGGAGCCCAGGCAGACGATGCGGGAGTTGTTGTGCTCGCGCGTCATGTAGGCGCTGCGCTCATCGGAGATGTTGGCGGCGACCATGCCCTTGACGCGGGTCGCGGCCATGTAGCTGCCCACGCCGTACGCGTCGAAGCAGAGGCCCTGCGAGCCCTCGTTCTCCATCAGGTCGGCGGCGACGGCGGTGGCGGAATCCACGAAATCGGCCGCCGGGGTCTCGGACAGGTCCACGACCTCGTGGCCGTCCTCGATCAGCGTCTCCTTGACGAGTTCCTTGAGCGGCATGCCAGCCGCGTCAGAACCGATGACAACCCTCATGTTGCCCTCCTCCTTTTCCCATGACGCTCACGTTGCGCGTCATTGTGTCCTGTTCACATTATTCAACATAATCAAACACTTTCAATCATGCAAGAACTATTTCGAACTCACGCAATCTTCGAGGTTATTTGTTCGAATCTTGCTATATCTGCCGTTTACCGGCCTTTTCATACCATCTATCCATCTCCATGCGTATAGCCAGGTGTTTACTTTTGTTGCTATGCTAGGCTGCGTGATGCCCGGATGCCCTACGCATCTTTTTTTATCCACCAAAATGAGCACGTGCTCATTTTAAAAGGAGGAGCCTCGTGGCATCTAAAGAAGAAATCTCGATGATCGGTTTTGAAATCGTCGCTTACGCGGGGGACGCCCAGACCGACCTGCTCGCCGCATGCGAGAAGGCCAGCTCCGGCGACATCGCCGGAGCGCGCGAACTCCACGCATCGGCGAAGCAGGCGCTCGTCGACGCCCACGATGTCCAAACCCGGCTGCTTTCCCAGGAAGCGGGCGGCGGCGAAATGGACGTCACCTTCATCATGGTCCACGCCCAGGACACCCTCATGACCACCATGATGCTCGAGAAGCAGACCCGCTTCACCATAGACGCCTATGAGCGAATCGCCTCGCTCGAGGCGAAGCTCGCCTAAGCGGGCGCCGAGGCAGCATCGCCCCGGCACGGTCACATACACTCACCCTGGGCTCGCCGCGAATCAAAGCATTCCGAGCATCGCCCCAGGGTATGCGAACCCGAGCGCGCTACGGTCTCACCGCGACCGTGGCGCGCTCGACCATTGCGCCCGGAAGACGCACCGCCTCGACGCGCTCCTCCCCCGACATCTGGGCGAAGAAGTGGTCAAACGTCCTCTTTCCCCGCTCGCGCAGGTCAAATCGAACCGTGGTCAACGTGTTGTGCGGCACCACGCCTTGCAGGGAGTCGTCCACACCCACGATGCTCACGTCCTCGGGCACCCGACGCCCGTGGATCCTCAGGGCGGTCATCGCCCCCATCGCCATCTGGTCGTTGCCGACGTACAGCGCCGTCATGTCCTTGTCCTGCGCGAGCTTGACGCCAAGCTCATAACCGCTGTCCGCCGTCCAATCGCCGCGCAGGGGCTCGATGCGCTCAAGCCCGGCGGTGTCGAGGGCGTCGGCCCAGCCGCGCAGGCGGAAGTCGGCCGTGATCGAGCCCTCGGGCCCGGCGAGGTGCCTGATGTGCGCATGGCCGCGCTCCCGCAGATAGTCGACGACCATGCGCGAGCAGCCGTACTGATCGGAGTCTATCGTCGTGCAACGAGGATGCTCCTTCATCGAGATGATGATCGTGGGCAAGCCGGGCACGGGCTTGAACTCGTCGAAGTCCTCCACCGCGCGGTTGGTGTTGAAGATCATGCCGTCAACGGGAAGCTCCGCCAGGCGGCGCGCGACGTTGCGAAGGCGCACCGGCCCTCCCTCGTCGAACTCGACGAGCGTCACCGCGTAGCCGCAATCGCGCGCCGCGGAAACGATGCCGTCGAGAGTCGCCACGTTGCCGGCGCGGGTGATGTCGAACATGCACAGGCCTATGCAGCCGTACTTCCCACCGCGCAGGGACCTGCCGGCGAAGCTTGGGTAGAACCCGAGCTCATCCATGGCGTCCTCGACGCGCTTGCGCGTCTCCTCGACGACGCACGCCTGGCCGTTCACCACGCGCGAGACCGTCTGGCGCGAGACGCCCGCCAAGCGCGCGACGTCCGCCATCGACACCGCGCGGGTTCCGCGCTGGCCCGCCGGCGCGCCCGTCTCTCCTGCTACCGACCGCCCCACTCGGGCACCCCCCTCGACTTGCTCAAGATGCACTGCGCCCACTCTATCATCATCGTCGCCGAGCGGCCAACGCCACTCACGGGCGATTTCACGCCGTCCGCAGGCCACCGCGCTGCGTCTCGGTCGATCTTACGTGCCGTATGTTAACGTGCTCATTGTAGTTATGGGCACGTGCTCATTACGGGATCGCATCCGGGCAACAGACCCGTCATGCAGCCGCCGCCCACCGCAGACACCTGTTTTCAACTGGCTATTGGCATCTGCGGAACAACCTGCCATGTGAACGGAGGGTCCATGGAAAAACTCATCGCGCTCATCGAGAAGGGAAAACCCTTCTTCAACGCCATAGCGCGTAACAAGTACCTCAAGGCGATTCGCGACGGCTTCATCTCCGTCATGCCCATCATCATCGTGTCGAGCATCTTCCTGCTCGTCAGCGCCGTGCCCAACGTCTGGGGCTTCTATTGGCCCGCAGAGATCAACGACGTGCTCATGAAGGCGTACAACTACTCGATGGGCATCGTCGCCCTGTGCGCCGCCGCCACGACCGCGAAGCATTTCTGCGACGCGCAGAACCGCGATCTCCCCAAGAGCAACCAGATCAACTTCATCTCGGTCATGATCGCCTCGATCATCGGCTTCATGCTGCTCTCCAGCGACGCCATCTCCTTTGAGGACGGCGGGGTGACGATCTCCGGCCTCGCCAATGGGTACCTGGGGTCCAAGGGCCTGCTCACCGCGTTCATCGCCGCCTTTGCGACCGGCACCATCTACAAGTTCTTCGTGAGCCGCAACATCACCATCAAGATGCCCGAGCAGGTTCCGCCCAACATCTCGCAGACGTTCAAGGACATCATCCCCTTCGCCGCGTGCCTGACCCTGTTCTGGGGTATCGACTTCGGCTTCCGCAGCATCTTTGGGTTCTGTTTCGCGCAAGGCGTCATCCAGGTGTTCCAGCCGCTGTTCAGCGCCGCCGACGGCTACCTCGGCCTCGCCATCATCTACGGCGCCATGTCGCTCTTCTGGTTCGTGGGCGTCCACGGCCCCTCGATCGTCGAGCCGGCCATCTCCGCCGCCCTCATCTCCAACCTCGAGATCAACATGGCTATGTACCAGGCGGGCGAGCATGCCACCGCGGTGCTCACCAAACCGCTGCAGGACTTCGTCGTCGCCATGGGCGGCACCGGCGCCACGCTCGTGATCTGCTTCATGTTCGCCTTCCTCGCCAAGTCCAAGGAGATGCGCGCGGTGGGTCGCGCGTCGGCCGTCCCCGTGTGCTTCGGCGTGAACGAGCCATTCCTCTTCGGCGCCCCCATGGTGCTGAACCCCATCTTCTTCATCCCGTTCATCTTCGCGCCGATCGCGAACATCTGGATCACCAAGTTCTTCATCGATGTCCTGGGCATGAACGGCTTCATGTTCAGCCTGCCCTGGACGACCCCGGCGCCCGTGGGCATCGCCATGGGCCTGGGACTGCAGCCCCTCGCGTTCCTGCTCATCCCCATCCTGCTGATCGCCGACTTCGTGATCTACTACCCGTTCTTCAAGGTCTATGACCGCCAGAAGTGCGCCGAGGAGGCCGAGGTCGATCGCGACGAGCTCGCCGCGATCGCCGCTCAGAAGGAGGCGGCCATGAACGCCGCGTTCCAGGGCCAGGCCGATACCGCGAGCGTCGCCACCGGAGCCGTCGCCGCCGCCGCCGCAAGCATGGCAGCCGAGAAGAGGCTCCGCGAGGGCAAGGCCGACACCGCCGATGGCGGGCGCGCGGCGGATGAGGTGAATGCGTACGCCGCCCTCAACGGCCGCCGCGTCCTCGTGCTCTGCCAGGGCGGCGGCACCTCGGGACTCCTCGCCAACGCGCTGGGCCGCGCTGCCCGCGAGCACGGCATCGACCTCGAGACCGCCGCGGACGCCTATGGCAACCACATCGACATCATGCCCGACTTCGACCTCGTGATCCTTGCCCCGCAGGCGGCCACGTACTTCGATGACCTCAAGGCCGATGGCGAGCGCATGGGTGTCGCCTGCTGCGTGACGCGCGGAAAGCAGTACATCGACCTCACGCGCGACGGAGAGGCGTCCCTCGCATTCGTCGCCGAGCAATTGGGGCTGTAGGCCGCCTGAAAACCCACGACAGGAGATGTTTCCATGACCACCCATCACACCACCGAGCAGCTCGCGGCCCACGGCCACTTCCCCGAGGACTTCGTCTTCGGCGGCGCGACCGCTGCGTATCAAGTCGAGGGCGCTTGCCAAAGTCACGGCAAGGGCAAAGTCGCCTGGGATGACTACCTCGCCGAACAAGGGCGTTTCTCGCCTGAGCCCGCCTGTGACTTCTACAACCGCTATGACACCGACCTTGAGCTGTGCGAGCGATTCGGCATGAACGGCATCCGAATCTCGATCGCCTGGAGCCGCATCTTCCCCGAGGGCGGCACTGGGGCGGTCAACGCCGAGGGCGTGCAGTTCTACCACGACCTCTTCGCCAGCTGCCGAGCCCACGGCGTCGAGCCCTACGTCACCCTCCACCACTTCGACTCCCCCGCCGCGCTCTATGCGGACGGCGACTTCCTCAACCCAGCCGCCATCGACGCCTTCGAGGCATACGCGCGGTATTGCTTTGCGGAGTTCCCCGAGGTCGAAAACTGGTTCACCTTCAACGAGATCGCGGCGGCGACCATCAACCGCTATGTCGAGGGCACCTGGCCACTCGGGAAGAAGGTCTGCCTGCACGAGTGCCTCCAGGCGCAGCACAACATGATGCTCGCGCACGCGCGCGCGGTGCTCGCCTTCGAGGAATGCGGCCATCCGGGCAAGATCGGCGTCATCCACGCACTCGAGTACAAATACCCCTACGACCCCTGCAGCGCCGCGGATATCGACGCCGCCGCCAACGATGACGTGCTGCAGAACCGCCTGCTGCTCGACGCCACATTCCGCGGCGATTACGCACCCGACACGCTGACACGCATCGAGGCGCTGTGCGCCGCGAGCGGAGGCGCGTTCAACGCATCCGAAGACGACCTCGCCATCATGCGCCGCGCCGCCCAGCTCAACGACTGCATGGGCATCAACTACTACCAGAGCCGCTTCCTCAGGGCCTACGACGGCGAGAGCGACCTGCACCACAACGGCACGGGCGACAAGGGCACGGGCCGGTGGCGCGTGGCGGGCGTGGGTGAGCGCGCGTTGCGCCCCGGCGTCCCCACGACGGATTGGGACTGGATCATCTACCCCAAGGGGCTCTTCGACCTCATGATGGATATCGCGCTCCGCTACCCCAACTACAAGGAGCTCCTCATAACCGAGAACGGCATGGGGCGCAAGGACGAGCTCGTGGACGGCGCGGTCGATGACACCGAGCGGATCGCCTACGTCGAGGACCACCTGCGCTGGATCCTCAAGGCCGTCGAATGCGGCGTGAACGTCACCGGTTACTTCATGTGGAGCCTACAGGACCAGTTCTCCTGGACCAACGGCTACAACAAGCGCTACGGGTTCTTCTACGTCGACTTCGAGACGCAGAAGCGCACGCCGAAGGCGAGCGCCTACTGGTTCCGCCGCATAGCCCAGACGGGACGCCTGGCATAAATAGACGCGCATGGGCAAAGGCGCCGCCGAGAGCGATCTCTCGGGGGCGCCCGTCATTGATGCCATGTCATCGGTTCCTGGGGCGAATGACCCTCAATGGCCCTCGCCCGTCATTGGCACCGGTGACGAATGACCTACTTGAGCGCGTCCTCGAGGATTTTCTCGGCACGGGCCTGGTACTCCTTCGCGCGAGCGTGATCACCGCGGTTCTCATACTGGAGCGCCAGCAGCTGGCACAGGCGAAGCCGCTCGGCCTGCGGGGCCCCCTTGAGCGCGCGCTCCATCTCGTCCACGTACGCCGAGGAGCCGCACAGGAAGATGTCGTACGTCTCGCGGCTGCCCTTGGCGAGCGCGTCCGAGCCGTTCTCCTCGATGCGCTTGAGCATGTCGTGGGCGGCCTTCTTGTCCTCCACCTCGACGTAGAAGCTGAAGGCGCGGACCGCGAGGGCGAGCTCCTGCTCCTTGCTCATACGCAACGGCAGCATCTGCTCGATCACGCGTGCGGAGTTCTCGTTATCACCGAGCGCGAGATACGCGTTGAGGCGCATGTACAGGCGGTTGTACTCCGGGTACAGGACCTTCGTGACGGGCTTGTCGAGCAGGGCCAGGTACGCATCGAAATCCTGCTCGCCCATGTAATGCTCCAGACGGGCGAAGGTCGTGCGCTTCTTCACCTCGACGAAGATGAGCGCCGCGCCGGACGCGATGAGAATGATGATGCCGATCGTCTTCATGTCCATGATGTCCCCCAACGCCCCGCCCCCGCAAAACCGAGAGGGCGGGGCAACAAGCCCCTTGACGGGAAAACCTACCTATCGATGCGCGGCGCGCGGATGCTCGAGCACGACCGCGGGCGCGCGCCCAACGACTAGCTTACCATCTTCGACATAACCCTCCTCGCGTCCCTCGAGCTCGCGCACGAGCGCGGCACGCAACTCGGCGATGCGCTCGGCGTGCTCCGGGCAATCGATGAGGTTGGTCGTCTCGCGCGGGTCGGCCGCGAGGTCGAAATACTGCTCGACGCCCGTCTGCGTGAACCAGATGTACTTGTCGCGCGGGGTGACGACCCATTGGTTGGACTGCTCGACGTCGCGGCTGTGCTCGCCGTGCAGGCAGGCGCGATCAAGCGACGACGCCCCGGTGAGCTCGCCGACGAGCGAGGAGCCCTCCACGCCCTCGGGCACGGGCAGCCCGCACAGGTCCAGCAGCGTAGGCATGAGGTCCATGAGCTCGACCACGCTCTCGCTCGTGCCGCAGGCTCGACCATCGGACATCTGCACGTCCTTGCCCACGTGGAAGATGAGCGGCACGCGCGTGGCCCCCTCGTAGGGCAGCGTCTTGCGGAACAGGCCGTGGTCGAACAGCATCTCGCCGTGGTCGGAACAGAACACGATGACGGTGCTGTTGTACGTGCCGTCGTTCTCCATCGAGGTCAGCAGGCGCCCGATCTGATGGTCCATGTGCGTGATGCAGGCGTAGTACCCGGCGAGGGCCTGACGGCGCAGCTCCGCGTCGCGGCAGCCGTGAATGCTGTCGTAGATCATGCCGTCGCGCTCGGTGGCGGCGACGTTGTCCCAGTCGCCCGCTGCCGGTGCGCGCAGATCGGCATCGCGGTACAGATCGAAGTAGGTCCGCGGCGCATCGAACGGCGGATGGGGCCGCACGAAGCTCGTCATGAGGAAGAACGGGCGCGTGCGGTCGCGCGTCTCGAGAAAGCGGATGGACTCGTCGACCACCCAGTTGGTGGGATGCAGGCGCTCCTCGTAAGCCCAGGGGTGCGTGATCCAGGAGTTGTTCTCCACCCCCGTGCCGTTCACATCGGCCGCGCCGCCGAGCTCGTCGCGCAGGAAGCGCATGTAGTCGTCGGAGACGTTCTGGTGCATCCAGTAGGGCAGATCCGCCTTGCGGTAGTGCCCGATATAGCCGTCGTGCAGGCGCATGTGCTCAAAACCGCAGCCCAGGCGCGGCGGATGCACGTGCATCTTTCCCACCACGGCCGTCTGGTACCCGCCATCGCGCATCTCCTCGGCGAGCATATGGTCGAAGTCCCACGTAATGCCGTCCTGGTACCCCACGCGTCCGTGGCCCGCGGGCGTCTTGCCGGTGAAGAGCGTGGCGCGCGCGGGAATGCAGCTCGGGCAGGCGGAGTAGGCGTTCTCGAACAGCATGCCGTGAGCGGCGAGCGTGTCAAGATAGGGGGTCTTGACGTCCGGGTGCCCATCGATGCCCAGGCAATCGCCACGCATCTGGTCGCACATGATCAAGAGGACGTTTGGACGCCGCTCGTTACGTGACATATGACTCCCATCGTTCAAAAGAACGCCCAAAACGAGTAAGCCTCGCTTTGGGCGCATGCGTTCAGCTGAATAGTAGGCGAAGCGGGGCCGTCGTGCCAACCTCGGACATTACGCCAAGCCCAGGCGCTCCCTCTGCTCGGCAGGGGCCTCGTGCTCCTCGAGGCCGCGCAGCAGCAGCTCGATCATGCGCTGCTCGCGCTCGTCGTCCTTACCGGCAAGGTTGTTGACCTGGCCGTAGTCCTCGTCAAGGTCGAACAGCATGGTCTCGGAGACCTCGGCGAGCGGCGTGGCGCCCTCGATCTGCGCGGGCTTCTTGCAGGGGATCTTGAACAGCGGGTACTTCGTGCGGGCGAAGTAGCGCCCGCACTCGATCTCCTCCGGACAGTCCGAACCCATCTTCTTGCGGATGGTGTGCGGCAGCGCGGCGTACTCGTAGCAGGGCTGGTTGCTCGGCACGGGCGCGCGGAAATACGTGTAGCGGCCGTCGGTGACGTTGACGGTCATGGCGTGCACGCCGTACAGGGCGTAATCGCGCGTGGGGGCGTCGGCGTCGCTCATGAGCGGCACGAGCGAGGCTCCGCAGACGTCGGCCGGGATCTCGCAGCCGTGCGCATCGAGCACGGTGGGCATGATGTCGATGGCCTGCGTGAGCTGGTTGGCGTGCTCGCCGGCGCGGGCGTTGCCCGGGAAATGCACGATGAACGGCAGATGCGCGAGCTCGTTGTACAGGTGCATGTAGTTCTTGCCCATGTAATCGCGCTCGCCCAGGAAGTAGCCGTGATCGGTGGTGACCATGACCATGGTGTC
>ENA-UOJR01003017-UOJR01003017.1-human-gut-metagenome-genome-assembly--contig:-C115P-NODE-3017-length-10972-cov-4.858569_pt1 | contig 10972 bp, 6 predicted proteins | sample MGYA00242354_ERZ723901 | MGnify/ENA metagenome assembly ERZ723901
CGATCTGGTAAAGAATATGTGCCAGAAGCTCGAAGATAACTACGGCATCCACGTGCTCGCGCTCGACTTCAACGTCGGTATGCGCTGCCTGCAGACCAACAAGGTCATCAAGACCCCCGCTGACCTCAAGGGCATGAAGATCCGCGTGCCCAACAGCTCCATGTACATCAACTGCCTCACGGCCATGGGCGCCACGCCCACTGGCATGCCGTTCTCCGAGACGATCTCCGCCGTGCAGCAGGGCGTCATTGACGGTCTGGAGGGCAACATGAACGCTTACTCCACCAACGGCAGCGCCGAGGTGTGCAAGAACATGTCCCTGACCAACCACCTCGTCGGCACCTGCGGCGCCTACATCAGCACCAAGGTCTGGAACAGCATCCCGGAAGAGTACCGCACCATCATCCAGGAAGAGTTCACCAAGGGCGCTAAGGAACTGACCGACTTCACCAACGCTTCCTTCGAGGAGACGAAGGCCAAGCTCGAGAAGGAGCAGGGCTGCTCGTTCAACGAGGTCGACGTCGATGCGTTCCGCGCTGCCGTGCAGCCGGAGTTTGATCGCATGGTCAAGGAAGACGGCGTGACGCCCACCTTCTACGAGCAGGCGCAGGCCATCCTTGCCGAGTACCGCCAGGCCAACAAGTGAGCGCTGCGCGCTGACTGACGGCCGGAAGCCCCATACCGGCTTTTTGTGCCGGGTGTCCCGCACATGCTGCCGGACACCCGGCATTGCTGAGCAAAGCCACAGAAAGCAGAGGAAAGCAAATTTGAAAAATGCACTGAAAAATCTCGACGCGTATATCGCGGGCGCGATGATGATCGTGACAATCGTGCTCGTCATCGTCAACGTGATCACGCGAAAACTGTTTAACTATATCATCATCTGGAGCGAGGAGATCGCCACCTCCTGCTTCGTGTACTCGGTGTTCATCGGCGCGGCCTATGCCTACCGCAAGCACCAGCACGTCGGCGTCGATCTGCTCGTGGAGCGGCTGCCGGCCGGCGCGCGCAGGGTCGTGCATCTGATCACCAACGCCCTGCTCGTGTTCATCAACTGCTACATCACGGTGCTCAGCGTGCAGTTTATCCAGTCGTCCTGGATCAAGCGCATGCCGATCACAAAGCTGCCGTCCTCCGCGGTCAGCACGGCGCTGGTCATCGGCTTCGGCCTGATGACGATTTACTCGCTCGTCATTTTCATCAAAGACCTCAAGAGCGGCAACAAACTTGACGGGGAGGTGGACGCATGAGCACGTTCCTTTCGATCCTGCCGATCATCATCGCGCTCGTGCTGTATTTCACGGGCATCCCGATCGCCTACGCGCTCTTTGCCGCGGCGCTGACCTATTTCGGCTTTATTGACACGACGACCGTGCCGTACCTGCTGATGCAGAAGTTCATCACGTCCACGCAGTCGTTCCCGTTCCTTGCGATCCCGTTTTTCATCATGTGCGGGTCGATCATGAACTACGGCGGCATCAGCGCGCGGCTCATGGACTTTGCCGACGCGCTCACCGGGCATCTGCCCGGCGGCCTTGCGCAGATCAACGTCCTGCTGAGCATGCTCATGGGCGGCTGCTCCGGCTCGGCCAACGCCGACGCCGCCATGGAGTGCAAGCTGCTCGTGCCCGAGATGGAAAAGCGCGGCTACGGCAAGGGCTTTTCCGCCGCGATCACGGCGGCGTCCTCGTGCGTCACGCCCATCATCCCGCCCGGGATCAACCTCATCGTCTACGGTCTGATCGCCGGCGCATCCGTCGGTCAGCTCTTTGCTGCCGGCTACATCCCCGGCCTGCTTATGGCTGTGACGCTGATGATCGCCGTGGCGATCATCGCCAAAAAGCGCGGCTACGCGCCGTCCCGCCCCCGCCGTGCGACGCTCGGCGAGATCGGCCGACAGGCGCTCAAGTCCTTCTGGGCGCTGTTTTTCCCGCTGGGCATCATCATGGGCATGCGCTTCGGCATCTTCACGCCGACGGAAGCCGGCGGTGTGGGCGTGCTCTACTGCCTGATCGTGGGCAAGTTCGTCTACAAGCGCCTGAACAAGGAGCACTTCATCCCCAACCTGCGCGAGACCAATTCCGGCACCGCCACCGTCATGCTCATCATCGTGTCGGCGACCGTGTTCGGCTACTACCTCAACTGGGAGAACATCCCGACCATGCTGCTCAACGCCGTGACGAGCTTTGCCAGCAACAAGTTCCTCGTGCTGCTGGTCATGAACATTGTGCTGCTCATCGTCGGCATGTTCCTCGAGGGCGGCGCGGCGCTCATTATCCTCGCCCCGCTCATGGTGCCGATCGTGAAGGCCGCCGGGATCGATCTGGTGCACTTCGGCATCGTCTGCAACGTCAATATCATGATCGGCGGCCTGACCCCGCCGTTCGGCTCGATGATGTTCACCTGTGTGTCCATCACGGGCTGCAAGATGCAGGAGTTTATCAAGGAATGTGTGCCGTTTATCATCGCGCTGCTCATTGCGCTGCTGCTGCTGACGTACATTCCGGGCATCTCGATGCTGATACCGAATCTCATTTATTAAGGGAGACAATTGCATGAAAGTTATGGCACACCGCGGCTACAGCGGTGCTTATCCGGAAAACACGATGCTCTCGTTCCGCGAGGCGGTCAAGGTCGGCTGCGACGCGATCGAGATGGACGTGCATGAAACGCGTGACGGGCGCCTCGTCGTCATCCATGACGAGCGGCTCGACCGCACGACCGACGGCTCCGGCCGCATCTGCGATCACTCGTTCGCCGAGCTGCAGCAGGTCAACGCCGCTGCACGCTTCGCGGGCAAATACGCCCCCGAGCGCATCCCGTCGTTCGACGAATACTGCGAGTGGGCGTCCGGCGAAACCGTCGGGCACAACATCGAGATCAAGACCGACAAGATCTACTACCACGACATCGAGCGCAAGATCTGGGCGACCATCGAGCGCTACGGCCTGGAGAAGAAGGTCATGTTCTCGTCGTTCAACCACTTCTCGCTGCGCCGCATCCTCGAGATCAGCGGCAACGCGGTCGAAGTCGGCGCGCTCGTGCTCGAGGACAGCATCGGCGGCTTCCCCGGCTACTACTGCCAGCAGGCGGGCTTTGCCTGCTACCACCCGCCGATCGAGATCCTCACGGACGAAAACGTGCGCGACTGCAAGGAGCACGGCGTGAAGATGAACGTCTGGACCGTCAACGACATGGCCGGTCTGGAGCAGCTGCACCGCTGGGGCTGCGAGGGCATCATCACGAATTTCCCCGGCGTGGCCAGCGGCTGGCTGCGCGCGCAGGGTGAGTGAGCCGGACGCGGCGGAACCAAAAACGGATACAAGAGGCGGCGCCCCCGGAGCATCTGCTCCGGGGGCGCTTTGCAGCGTCATATCATGAAAAAATCCCTCCGGCAACCGCATAGCCGGAGGGATTCTCGTTTATGGGATCAGATCTTCATGCAGACATCCCATGCGCGCCAGATGACGGTGCGCAGGTTGCCGATGGCAACGCAGTCGCCCACGCGGTGGACCTGCTTGTTGTCCTTGCCGCCGACCGGAGTCGGGATGAAGCCGACGCCGTTGACCACGTTGTCGCACGCGACGAAGGTGCTCTCGCCGGTCTTGACGTTCTTGACGGTGCAGCCGGTGTCCGTGATCTCGGTGACGGTGGACTCGAGATAGGTCGGGACCTTGTGGTACTCCATCGCGTCGCGCAGGAAGGAGGTGTTGGCAAGGCAGGTGGCCTGTGCCGCGACCAGGTCGTTCGCGTACTCGACGATGATGGGGTGCTTGCCCTGAAGGACAAGGTCATACGCAGCTTCGCAGGAGGACTGGCCGCCGCCGATGAACAGAACCTTGTCGCCGACTTCCTTCTTGTCCTTGAGCAGCTCGGTGAACGTGAGCGTCTTCTCAAAGCCGGGGATGGACGGCATGGTGCGCGGGATGGAGCCGCTGGCGACGATGATCTCGTCAAAGCCGCGCAGGGTGTTCACGTCCGTGACCTCGGTGTTCAGGCGCACGTCGATGCCCTCCTTGGCGACCTCGTTGAGGTACCAGCGGATGAGTTCCTTGTCGTTCTCCTTGAAGCTCATCGCGGACGCGGTGAGGAACAGACCGCCGAGCTCGCCGGTCTTTTCAAAGATGACCGGGTTGTGGCCGCGCTGCTTGAGCACGAGCGCGCACTCCATGCCGCCGATGCCGCCGCCGATGATGGCGACCTTCTTCGGATGGCGGGTCGGGACGATCTTGTACTTGTTGTGCTGCATGGTCGTCGGGTTCAGGGCGCAGCGGGCCAGGTGCAGGGAGTCGTCCATGCTCTGGAGGTTCGCGGTGCCTTTGAACTTCGACATGTTGAAGCAGCCGTTGTGGCAGCGGATGCAGGGCTTGATCTCATCCTCGTGGCCGCTGAGGATCTTGTGGATCCACTCATGGTCGACGAGGTTCTGGCGCGCGATGGCCACGGCGTCGAGACGGCCGGCGGCGATCTCTTCGGCGGCCTTCACGGGGTCCATGCGGCCGGCGCAGACGACCGGGCGGCTCGTGAATTTCTTGATGTGCTCGACATACTCGAGGTTGCAGTTATCGGGCATGTACTGAGGCGGAGGTGCCCAGTACCAGGCGGCGTAAGTACCGTTGTCGCAGTTGAACATGTCGTAGCCCGCGTCCTCGAGGTACTTGACGGCCTTCTCGGATTCCGGCATGTCGCGGCCGAACTCGACGAAGTCGGTCTCGTACGGCATGGCGCCCTTGCCCCACGCCTTGGTCTTGGACACGACGGAGTAGCGCAGCGACACCGGGAAGTCGGCGCCGGCCTGACGCTTGATCTCCTGCACGATCTCGACCGGGAAGCGGAAGCGGTTCTCGAACGAGCCGCCGTACTGGTCGGTGCGGTGGTTCCAGTTGGCCATGGTGAACTGGTCAAGCAGGTAGCCCTCGTGCACGGCGTGGATCTCGACACCGTCGATGCCGGCGGCGCGCAGCTTCTTGGCGGTCTGGCCGAAGGCGTAGACCATGTCCTCGATCTCCTTGACCGTCAGCGGGCGGGACATGACGTCCTCCTTCCAGCGGTTCGGCACCTCGGACGCGGAGGCGCAGATGTACTGCACGTCCACGATGGGGCTGGCGATCTTGTTGAGGACGTTGTTCTTGGCCAGCTTCGTCATCCAGCCGTTGATGGCCATGGAGCGGCCCATGCCGGCGGCGAGCTGGATGAACAGCTTCGCGCCCGTCTTATGGAACTCGACCATGTACTCTTTGAGCTGCTTGAACATCTGGTCGTTCTGGTACAGCCACTTGCGGCCGGGGATGCCCAGCGGGTCGCGGATGCACTGCATGCCGGGCAGGATCAGGCCCACGCCGTCCTGCGCGCGGTTGAGCAGGAAGTAGGCTGCTTCCTTGTCGAAGTGGTTCGGCTCCATCCAGCCGAACAGGGACGTGCCGCCCATGGAACACTGCACGATGCGGTTTTTGATCTCCACATTGCCGATCTTCCAGGGGGTGAACAATGCGTTGTACTTTTCGTTCATTGAATACGCTCCTTCTATTTTTTAGGTCTCCACAGACCCGGGTTTACGTTCTTCCGGGACATGGATCTCCCGGATGGTAAAGTCCTTGCCGGACAGCACCGTTTTGTTGAAGCTGTTGCAGTTCGGGCAATGGCCGTTACATTCGATCACATTGAAGATCTCGTCGCAGTCCTCGCACTCGGCCATGCCGGGCACGATGTTGACGATGAGCTTCGTGTTTTCCAGCGGCGTGCCCTTCACGACGGGGGGATAGAGCTCCTCCACATACTCCGGGATGACGAGCGAGAGCTCGCCGCAGTCGGCCACGATCTCGGAGATCTCGTCGATGTGGTTGGCCGCCGCGTAATCGGTCACGGTCTGGACCATGGCGCGCACCACGCCGATCTCATGCATGGCGCTGCTCCTTATCTGCCGCGCGTCTTGCGCACGAGGCGGCCGATGGCGGCGGGGGTGTTGCCGGCCACGGTCAGCAGCGTGCGGAAGTATTCGCGGCCGTGCGTGTCGTTGACCTTCTCGAGGCGGATGGCGTCGAACTTGCACTTGGTGGTGCAGATGCCGCAGCCGATGCACTGGTCCTCGTTGAGGACGACCGCGCCGCAGCCGAGGCAGCGCTCGGTCTCCTTCTTCATCTGCTCCTCGGTGAACACACCGCGCAGATCGTGGAAGGTCTTCTTCGCCTCTTCGGCGGAGCCGTCGTGCGCGTGCTGGCGCGGGGTGTTGTCAAAACTCTCGATCGGCACGGCCACGGTCGCGGGATCGAGCGACTTGTAGTCGCGGTGGTCGCGGCCGATGAGCTGGCTCTGGCCGGGGTGCACGAAGCGGTGGATGGACACGGCAGCCTCTTTGCCGGCGGCGATGGCGTCGATGGCAAACTTCGGCCCGGTCACAAGATCGCCGCCCGCGAACACGTCGGGCTCGTCGGTCTGATACGTTGCGGGGTCGACGAGCACGGTGCCGCGCTTGCCGAGCCGGAGCTTCGAGCCGGCGTCGATGCCGCACAGGTCGATCTGCTGGCCGATGGCCGAGATGACGGCGGAGACCGGCAGCGTCTCATATTCGCCGGTGCCGACGGGCTTGCGGCGGCCCTTCTCGTCGGGCTCGCCGAGGGTCATGGTCTCGACCTTGATGGCCGTGGCCTTGCCCTTTTCGCCCAGGATCTCGACCGGGGCGCACAGGAAGCGGAACTTCACGCCTTCGGCCTCGGCCTCGGCAACTTCTTCGTCCGCTGCGGGCATCTCCTCGCGGCCGCGGCGGTAGAGCAGCGTCACGTCCGCACCGCGGCGCACGGCGGCGCGCGCGACGTCGATGGCGACATTGCCGCCGCCGATCACGGCGACCTGCTTGCCGATGGTCGGGCGCTTGCCGAGGTTCACGGCGCGCAGGAACTCGACGCCGGTGAACACACCCTTCAGATCGTCGCCCGGGCAGCCGGCCGGCGTGCCCTTGGAGGCGCCGACGGCGAGGTAGATCGCCTTGTAGCCGTCCGCGCGCAGCGCGTCGAGCGTCATGTTCTTGCCGACCTCAATGCCGAAGCGGAACTCCACGCCGAGCTCCTTGAGCACGTCGATCTCCGCGTTGACAACGTTCTTCTCGAGGCGGAAGCTCGGGATGCCGAGCGTGAGCATACCGCCGGGCACGGACTCCTTCTCAAACACGGTCACGGGGTAGCCCTTGACGGCGAGGTAGTACGCGCAGCTCAGACCGGCAGGGCCGGCGCCGATGACGGCGATCTTCTCCGGGTACGGACGGCCGATCTGGTTGAGCATCTTCGGCACGAAGCGGGTGCTGGCCTCGAGATCCTTCTCGGCGATGAACTTCTTGATGTCGTCGATGGCGATCGGATCGTCGATGCTGCCGCGGGTGCAGGCGTCCTCACAACGCTTGTTGCAGATGCGGCCGCAGACGGCCGGGAACGGGTTTTCTTTCTTGATGAGCTCCAGCGCCTCGGTGTAGCGGCCGAGGGACGCGAGCTTGATGTAGCCCTGAACCGGGATGTGCGCCGGACACTCGGCCTTGCAGGGGGCGGTGCCGCTGGGCATGACGTCGGAGCGGGTCGTGCGGTACTCGGGGTTGTAGCTCGAGCGGTGGAACGGCACGCTGGCGTCGGTGTCGTAGGTGTCGGAGATGTGCGGATCGGTCGCGCAGCGCTTCTGACCGAGCTTGAGCGCGTTGGTCTGGCAGTTTTCGACGCACTGACCGCAGGCGACGCACTTTTCCTTGTCCACGCGGGCGATGTAGTTCGAGCGGATGGCACGCGGCGTGCGGAACAGCTCCGCGATGCGCAGTGCGAAGCACGAGCAGCCGCAGCAGTTGCAGATGGCGTTCGTGTCCTCAAAGCCGGGGGTCTGGTTGATCTCGTGCACGAGACCATTGTCCTCGGCGCGCTGGAGGATCTCATACGCCTCTTCCTTGGTCACGAGGCGGTGATACCCCTGCTCGGAGAAGCAGCGGGCGTTGTCGTTGAGGTACATGCACATATCCTCTTCGAGGTGGCCGCAGCCCTCGCCCATGAGACGGCGGGCACGGCGGCAGGAGCACGGACCGACGCTGATGGCGGTCGCGTTCTCGATGAGGGTGCGCACTTCGTCGTAGGAGGCGGCGTGCGAGTCGTTCTCGATGGCGCTCATGACGGGCATGACGCGCATGAAGAACATACCGGTCTTGCCGGAGTCGAGCATCGGCGCGAGCATTTCCGGACGGCGGCGGGTGTACGCCTCGAAGCTCTCGCCGAGCACGGGATACTTGTCGCACTGCTCACGGTTGGCAAGGATGCCCTCCATGATGCCCGGGACCCAGATCGGGTAGAAGTAGCAGCGCTTGCCGTCCACGTAGCGGTAGCGGACTGCGCCGGTCTTGCACAGCTTGTCGAGCTGCTCCTGCGTGAATTCCACGCTCTTTCTTGCGCGCTTGGCCACTTCCTCAACCGTGCGGTTGGTCTCCAGGCGCACGTGCATCATGATCGCACACATATCATCGTCGATGATCGGCTCGAGGATCTTATACTCGGGATCGTCATACGTGATGCCCATGTACGTCATGCTCTCAAGGCTGATCTTCGTGGCCAGCTTGAGAATATTCGGTCTTTTTGCCATGCCGTTTCCTCCTTCAATGTAGGGTGGTATTTAAAAGGTGTTCCCTGTCCCCTTATTGCTTGGGCGGCGCCGCGAATGCGCGCGTGAACTGCTCGCACAGCGCGTCGATGCGCGCGTGCCCGTCGAGCTCGTGCACACTCGGCACGCCGACGGACATACGCTGGATGACGCCGAGGATCGCGTCGTAGGCGTTATAGTAGAGCATTTTGACATCGGCGTTGGGGTCGACCGTCCCGTCGGCGAGGCCGCGGCGGATGGCCGCTGCGATCGGGCCGGGGGCGACCTCATAGCGCTCCGGCGGGCGGTTGACGACCGCGTGCTGCCGGCCGGCGTTGCACAGCGCGACCTCCGCGTCGAGCGAGAAGCGGATGCCGGCAGGGTCTGTAAAGATCAGCCCCGCGTAGCTGCGCAGCAGCACGCGGATCTCCTCGATGCCGGTCATGCCCCTGCGCCGCTGCTTTGCCAGCGACTGCGCGGCCAGTTCCTTGGCCCTGTCCCAGTAGAGGTAGGCCGCCGCGATGACGAGCTCATCCTTGCCCGCAAAGTACCGGTAGACCGAGCGCTCGGTCAGGCCGGCGTGCTGCGCGATGTCGCGGATGGTCGTCTTTTCAATGCCGTTTTCAACAAAACACGCCAGTGCCGTCTGCGTTACGAGTGCGATATTCTGTTCCCGCACCTCTTGCATCGACATGGGCGTGCCTCCTGTCTGCTATATTTGTCAGATGGACTGACATTGTTATTATACCTGTTTTTTGCCGGTATTTCAACTGAAAGTTGCTCGTTTTTTAACGAGTTTGTCATACAAAAAACACCGGTATGGTCAAAAAACCACACCGGTGTACAGCTTGTCAAAAACAATGCCGGGGTATTGGGCGCATCGCGCGTGTCACACGGGGTAATCGCCGGAGAGCTTCTCGTCGGCGTTCGTGCCGGTGTCTCTGTTGCGGAAGAAGGCAAAATACGCTACCACGCACAGCGCCACGAGCGCGTAGGCAAAGACGATGACGGCGGTGTTGCCGGCCGCAATCTCGCTCTGCAGGCCGCCGATCTCGACGATGAGGATGAGCGCCGGCGTCACGAAGCGGATCATGACGGCGTAGACCTTCTTCAGCCAGCCGGCCATGTGCGTGCCCTCGGCCTCGATTTCGGCCACGGCGCGCTTGGGCGTGATGAACCAGCCGACAACGATGCAGGAGAACAGAGCGCACACGGGCATGAGCACGGTGTTGGTCACTTCATCGAAGAACGTCAGCCAGTCGAGCCCGAACAGCGCGGGGCTGGATTCCTCGAGGATGGCGACATGGCCGAGCGAGATGCCGATTGGGATCGACACGACGAAGCACACGCACGCGACGATGAGCGCGGCGCGCTTGCGGTGGGCGTGGAATTTCTGGATGACAAACTGCGTCACGACCTCGATCAGCGACACGACGGACGTGATGGCGGCGATGTCGACCATGACAAAAAAGGCGAACGACACGACCTGACCCACGCCGCCCATGGACTCGAACACCTGCGGCAGGATGATGAACATGAGCGCGACGCCCTTGCTGCTGCCGAGCAGGGAGGGGTCAAAGTGTGCCACCGACGGGAAGATCGCCAGGCCCGCGATGAGCGCCACGAGCGTGTCGAACACGCAGATCATGGCGGTGGAGCGCACGAGGTTGACCTCCTTGCCGGTGTAGGAACCGTAGGTGATCATGATGCCCATGCCGAGCGACAGAGAGTAAAACGCCTGGCCCATGGCCACGAGCACGGACTTGAACGTGATGCCGGAGAAATCGGGCTTGAGGTAGAACGCCAGGCCCTCGCGTACGCCGCTGCCGAGCGTCAGCGCGTAGACCGCGATGGCGACGAGGATCAGAAACAGCACCGGCATGAGCACCTTGGAGGCTTTCTCGATGCCGTCCTTGACGCCGCCCATGATGATCGTCACACTCAGCACGAGGAAGATGGCCGTGTACAAAATGACCTCACCCGTGTTGACGGAGAACGTGCCGACGATGCCCGCGTTGCCGCTGAAGGAGTTGAGCGCGTACTTCGTCGTCCAGCCGCCGAGCACGGAGTAGTAGCAGATGATGAACGCGGGGATCATGATCGCCACGAGGCCGCACCAGCCGAGGTTCTTGTGGATCATCTTGTAGGCGGTCATGGGGTTGGCCTGCGCGCGGCGGCCGAGATAGATTTCGCTGAGCATCGTGACAAAGCCGATGAGCAGCACGCACGCGATGTAGATGAGCACGAAGGCGGCGCCGCCGTTTTGCGACGTCTTGTACGGGAAGCCCCAGAGATTTCCGAGCCCCACGGCACTGCCGGCGGCGGCGAGGATGAAGCCGATACCGCTGGCGAATCCAACTTTTTTCTTTTCCAT
>ENA-UOJR01003025-UOJR01003025.1-human-gut-metagenome-genome-assembly--contig:-C115P-NODE-3025-length-10952-cov-8.624300_pt1 | contig 10952 bp, 8 predicted proteins | sample MGYA00242354_ERZ723901 | MGnify/ENA metagenome assembly ERZ723901
AAGTGTATATTTTTAAGATGATTAAGAATATTACCAATAACCATTTAAGTCTTTCTTTGTTGGCTTGCGAGTATGTACTTTTAGGTTTTCTAGGCGTGAAACGCTGAATTCTATGTTCTTTATCAAGCGGTTTTATCGTACTGTCAATCCATTCGAAACAAAGGGCTTCTTCAACAGCATCGTTGTATGCAATACTTTTTTCACCTGACGATTTAAGAGGAAATACAAACCAAATTTCGTCTTCGGTTTCAAAGTTGTCCATCAGCCACTTTCTCCAGTCTTCCCGATTTTCAAAATACTTTATTTTATTTTCTGTTGCCATAATAGGTCATTCAAACTAATTATTTTACTGCCTTTACATTCGTAATAATGAAGCATTTCGTCCATCTTCTTTTTATCATAATCCGTAATACAATCTGATAAGACTTTGAATCGCTTACTTACAATCGCCAAAAATACTAAAAATCGGTCAGGCAGACATGATTATCGTTGAAATCATCAATGCCAAATCTGTCGCTTATTTATAAAACATCCGGGAAGCAATCGTTTTATCACATTCCCGGATGCATAAAATGTTCTGAAAATAACAGACCGGTATCGTATCAATAACTAATCTTCACTCCGGCAAAGAAACTTCTCGGAAGCGAAGGACCGTAGATATAGTTGGAATCCCGGTTAGCTCCTCTGTCGAAGTCTTTCTGATATGCTTCAAAGATATTCTGAACACCTCCGCTAAGTTGTAAGTCTACCGTTTTATAGAGTTTGAAGTCATACGCTATCTTCACTCCCATATCGAAGAACCGGGGTGTACGGATGGCTTCCGCCTTTCGCTCGGGCATATCGCCCATTGCTACGTTTTCTGCGCTGATGTCCATACGCTGCACAAGCATACTGCCGGTATATGTACCCGAGAGAGCAATGGACAACGGTTTGACGGGAGTATAAGTAGCCGTAAAATAACCGTAGATATCGGGAGTACGGAAGATTTTTCTTTCTGCCGGCGCATCATCGTGCCATTTATGCGGTTCATCGTATCGGCTGCGCTGCAATGTCAGTCCTGCCTGTATTTGAAGCAAAGAAAGATAAGCAATCTTTCCTTCCAGAGTCAATCCCATTACTTTGGCTCCCGGACCATTGCTGCGTATTTTCACCAGCACACCGTCACCACGGTCAAAAGGCCCTCCTAACACGAACACATCAGTCAGCCTCGTATAAAATCCTTCTACTAACAGATTAGTCTGAAAAGCACCAAAGCGGTGATACATATCTGCGGATGCACTGAAGCTCTGCGATTTTTCCTCTTTCAAGTCCTTTGCACGCTCGATCATCGCCACTGTTCCACCTACATTTTCGATATGCATATCTTCGTCAAATGCCTGTGGGGCGCGGAAGCCGGAAGAATAGCTCAAACGCAGATTGATATTATCCGTAGGATTGAAACGCAGGTTGGCACGCGGGCTGAAAATAACATCATCCACCATATTGTGCTTATCCAGACGCCCGCCAATCAAAATTCCCCAATGTTTGTTTTTCCATTCGTTCTGTAGAAAAGCACTGTAAACCTTGACCGTCTGGTCCGTATGGCGGTCGTATCCCCACATATTATCTTTCAGCCGGTCACGGTTATATTCGAGTCCCGCCGTCAGGTCGGAAGGCATGAAAAGACATTTGTCGAATGTGTGCACATATTGCACACCGCCCATAGCGGTGAGGTCGGTCGTCTTTCCGTATGCTTTCAGAGGATCGTTGCCGGGACCATAATAACTGTCACGATCCGTATTGGCTGCCGAGGCAAAAACACTTAAACGATTCTTTTCATTCGGTGAGAAATAATCGTATTTCAGACTTCCGCCATCTATGGAGTGTTGTAACTGCTCGGCAATATGGGCTTCGTGAGGAGGACGATCCAGCATATCTCCACCACGGCGGAATTCCTGCATATGATGGTATTCAAACGTTAGTTTGGAGTAAGTACTCGTTTTCAGATAAGAACGGAAACCGACCGTCTGATTCTTCAGTTTCGGAAGTTCCGTAAATCCGTCTCCGTCATAATCATATCCCGACCGATGACGGTTCTGCCCGAAGATATACAATCCGGCACGATGATCGTCCGTTACAAGGGAAGCATTCAGCGAGGTGTTGTTATCGAATGCGGAACTGCCACCAATGGAAGTGATCGTATGCGATAACTGACCGGAATTTCGCAGAGGCTCCTTCGTAATGATATTGATCGTTCCCGCAATGGCCGAAGAGCCGAACAATGCCGATCCACCCCCGCGCATGACTTCTACACGTTCGATCATGCTGGCAGGAATCTGCTCCAGCCCGTATACCCCGGAAAGGGCACTGAACACGGGACGGGAGTCGATGAGTATCTGTGTATAGGGGCCGTCCAGCCCATTGATCCGGACTTGCTGAAACCCACAATTCTGACAGTTAGTCTCTACACGGACACCAGGCTGAAAATTCAAGCCCTGTGATAATGTAGAAGAATTAGTGGTTTCAAACAGTTTCAAATCTACTACATTGACCAGAGTCGGTGCCAGACGTCGGGTCGTTTCACTACGGTTGGCAGAGACGACTACTCCGTCCAGAGCAATCGCATCTTCTTCCAGTTCAAAGTTCTCTTCCAGCGTTTTACCTTTTTTCAAGGTCACACTACGGGTAACCGTCTTATACCCTACCGAGCTGACTTCCATCATAAAGTTTCCTTCCGGCAGATTCTTCAGGAAGTAGTGTCCGGTAGCGTCGGTGACGGTTCCTATAGTGGTTCCCTTTAATGCTATGGTAATATAAGGCAGATGCTCACTTGTCTTTTTATCCAATACATGACCAATTATATTCGCATCAGATTTTTTCAATTCCGGATACTCCGGATGTTCAGCCAATGCAGGCAACAAGGCACAACATAGGCTGACCAGGACTAAAAGATATTTTTTCATTGTCGTTAGTCTTTTAATGTTTTAAATCAAAAATAATAAGGATGGGAAGCAACAGCAGTTTCCAAAGAAGACCTGCCTGCTTCTACGTGATGCAGACTAAACGACAGGAGGCGCTCTGAGAGAAATGGCGCCCGGACAGGGACGACAATACCGCATACGCTGCGGAGAGGCGAGAAAAATACATAAAAGAGACAGGACAGAAGTCACAAACAAAGGTGTCAAACCATTATCTGTCACCAATGTATGGTCCAATATGTGAATCAGCTGAAACTCTACTGTCGTATGGCTATGTTCGCCACCTTTCTTAAAGGGATGTGAATGAACAATCGTAACCCCGTTTACCACATGGGAGTGAGTAAACAAAGTAATCCCTGCCATGTACGAAATAAACAGTACAGGCAAAAACCACTTCATTATATTCAGGTATATTTGTTTCATTCGTCAGTTTTTGTGCAGCGAAGATAAGGTTTATCTTCTGCGGCAAAGATAGGGATTGTCCGGTTCCGAAACAATCCCCATTTATAAGGATTTATAAGCTAAAAAGATTATTAAACCATTATTAATAGCTAATTTTCACTCCAGCAAAGAAACTTCTCGGCAGTGAAGGGCCATAAATATAGCCCGAATCACGGTCGGCTCCCTTATCAAAGTCATTCTGATAAGCATTGAAGATATTCTGTATTCCGGCATTCACCTGCAAGTTCATCGACTTATAGAGTTTGAAGTCGTATGCCGCCTTCAGAGCGATATCGAAGAAGTCTTCCGTATTGACCGTAATCGGTTTGTCGAGGAATCCGGGAACAGGTTCGTGAGGTATCAGCATCGAACCCGTATAGGTACCGGAAAGGGCGATAGACAACGGTTTGACCGGAGTATAAGTAGCTGTAAAATAGCCGTAAGTATTCGGGGTACGCATCATCTTCTTTACTGCCGGAGCTTCTTTGTTCCACACGTGCGGTTCGCTGTAATGGCTCTGCTGCAAAGTAGCCCCAGCCTGGATCTGGAATTTATTCAGATAAGCCATCTTTCCTTCCAGTGTCAGTCCCATCACACGTGCTCCGGGAGCATTATAGCGTGTACGTGTCAGAATTCCGTCTTTTACTTCGCCATCAGTCAATGCAAAGACATCCGACAATTTAGTATAGAACCCTTCCACCAAAAAGTTAATCTGGAATGCACCGAAACGGTGGTAAATATCTGCTGAAGCACTTAAGCTCTGTGATCTTTCCTCTTTCAGATCCTTTGCAAGCTCAACCATTGCCACATTTCCACCTACGTTCTCCACATGCAAATCTTCATCAAAAGCCTGCGGTGCACGGAAACCGGAAGAATAGCTCAAACGCAGGTTAATATTTTGGGTAGGATTGAAACGCAGGTTAGCACGCGGGCTGAATATAATATGATCAATCAGGTTATGCTTATCCAGACGACCGCCAAGCAAGAATCCCCAATGATCGTTCTTCCATTCATTTTGCAGGAAAGCGCTACCGATATTTACTTTTTGATCTACCGTGCGGTGATATCCCCACATATTGTCTTCCAGCTTATCCTGGTTGAATTCGATTCCGGCAGTCAGGTCCGAAGGCATAAAAATACATTTTCCGAAGCTGTAGACATATTGTGATCCTGCCATCCAGTTCAGGTCGGTGGTGTTTCCGTAAGCATTCAGATCCTGCCCGCCACCATAATAGCTGTCACGATTGATGTGTTGTGCGGATGCAAACACATTAAAACGGTGCTTCTCGTTTGGTGAGAAATAGTCATATTTCAATCCACCGCCATTGATGGAATGTTCTGTCTGTTCGGCCACATTCGCTTCATGAGGCGGACGGTTCAGTAAGTCTCCTCCCCTGCGGAATTCTTCCATATGATGATATTCGAAAGTCAGTTTTGAATAAGTAGTCGTTTTCAGGAAGGAACGGAAACCGATTGTCTGGCCATGTATTTTCGGTATTTCAGAATATCCGTCTCCATCATGGTCGTATGCCGAACGGTGGCGGTTCTGACCAAAGATATATAAACCGGCACGCTGATCGTCCGTTACAAGAGAGGCATTCAAAGCAGTATTATTATCGAAAGCGTCTCCATCTCCAATACCGGTAATGGTATGAGACAACATTCCTGAATTGCGAATCGGCTCTTTAGTAATAATATTGATTGTACCGGCAATGGCAGACGACCCGAACAAAGCTGAACCGCCTCCACGCATTACTTCCACACGCTCTATCATGCTGGCAGGAATCTGCTCAATGCCATATACACCCGAAAGTGCACTGAAAATCGGACGGGAATCAAGCAAGATTTGTGTATAAGGACCATCCAAACCGTTAATACGTACTTGCTGGAAACCACAATTCTGACAGTTGGATTCTACGCGTACTCCCGGCTGAAAGCTCAATCCCTGTGCCAGAGTAGTGGAGTTGGTCGTTTCAAACATTTTCATATCGACTACATTCACCAAAGTAGGCGCTAAACGACGGGTGGTCTCGTTACGATTGGCGGAAACAACTACGCCGTCCAAGGCAACCGCATCTTCTTCTATTTCAAAATCTTCTTCCAGCGTACGGCCTTTCTTCAGTGTTACATTGCGTCTTACGGTTTTATAACCTACTGAGCTGACTTCAAGCACGAAGTTACCTTCGGGGAGGTTCTTCAAAAAGTAGTGTCCGGTAGCATCGGTCACAGTACCGATCGTTGTACCTTTCAATGCCACAGTAATATAAGGCAGGTGTTCTTTGGTGTTTTTATCAAGGATATGACCTACGATGTTTGCATCCGATTTACGTAAATCCGGATATTCGGGATGCTCATGGAGAGCAGCTTGTCCTTCGAGGGCAGGCAACAATGCACAGCACAAGCAGACAAGCGAAAAGATGTATTTCTTCATTTTTCGTTTGTTATTCGTTTTCGTTAAGTGATGATGTGAACAAACAGATGAGGACTTCCCGCTTTACCATAAAGCAGGATACCATCGGTTCAAATGACGGAAAAACGAATAGCAGGAGGGGCTCTGAGTGCCACCACCCCATGATAGGGAGAATAGTAGTGCGTATGCTGCGTAATACCATGCAACCGCCACAAGAGGAATGGAATAAAAAGAGAGAGAGCAAACACAACAGCCGCACCGTCCGTTGTCAGATGTGACAGGAAATGAACTAATAACAGTTCGACTGTTGAGTGCTTATGTGCCGCCCCTTTCTTGAAAGGATGCGAATGGACGATTGTCACGCCATTGACCACGTGTATGTGAGCAAAGAATGTGATACTTACCAAATACGATACAAACAGTACCGGCAAGAAACAGCGCATGATATTCAATGACAATCGTTTCACCTCATCTTAAATTTTGAGGCGGCAAAGATACAAACTATTATTTTAACAATCAATACCTATATATACTGATTTTCATTAATACACAGCTGAAGATATCACCTGTATAAATAAAATAAGGAATACCATAGCAATCGGATAAACGGTCGCGTATGCCACGCTTGGAATATTACTGTCTACCATCGAATCGGCAGCAGCCAGTCCCGGAGTACTGGTCATACCTCCCGTAATGGTTCCCAGTAGATCAAGTATGTTGATCTTGAATACCAAGCGTCCTACAATTACCGCAACCAGCATCGGTACTACTGTGATAGCTGCACCCACTCCGAACATCAGTAATCCGCTTTCCTGAAAAGTAGCCACAAGGTTCTTTCCGGCAGAGGTTCCGACTTCAGCAAGGAAAAGCAACAGACCTAACTGCCGCAACAGTTGATTGGCGGGGCCGGACATAGACCAAATGATAGGCCCTGTCTTACCAACGGCACTCAAAACCAACGCCACCATCAATACTCCTCCGGTCAATCCAGGTGAAAACGACAGTGTATCGGAGAAAGAAATATTCAACTTACCAAATAAGACCCCCAGCACAATACCCATCGCGATGGGGAAGAAATCAGTATCGGAAAGTTTCTTCGCATTGTTTCCCAGTAGGCGGGCTACTCCTTTGATGCCTTCCTTCTCTCCTACCACCATCAGTTTATCACCAAACTTCAAAGCCAAATCCGGTGACGGAGATAAGTCAATACCGCTTCGACGAACACGGGTCACCGTACAACCGAAGTTTTTCTGTAAATTCAGATCACCCAGTTGCTTATTGATCATATCTTTCTTGGTCAATAGTAAGGACTCGATTTCCTGTGTTTTATCCAAAGGAAGTTCACCTTCTTCACGTTCGCCAATTAATACAGACAGCTGATTCAGTGATTCCTCACTGCCTACTGCCTGAATATAGTCTCCTTCGTGCAATACTGTATGCGCGGTGGGGATGGATATTTCATCTTTATGTTTCAGACGGGAAATAACAGCACCTGTCATTGCCCGTGCATTGATCTGCATCAAGCTACGGTTGAATACGCTTGCATTAGTGACACGGTAGATACAAGTGCCCAACTCCGGAAATTGTCCGCGGCGCTCTATTTCAAGGCGACGGGCTTCCTGATCCAAATTTACACGCATGATTTTGGGAAGCAGCTTCACAAACAAAATCACTCCGATTACACCAAACGGATAAGCGATACCGTAAGCAATGGATGCTAACGGAGAGTGGGTACTATCAATTGCTACCGCCAATCCCGGAGTACTGGTCAAAGCTCCTGCAATCAATCCGACTACACTCGGCGTATCAATATCGAACGCATACTTCAAACCTACTGCCGTGAGGCAGGCAGAACAGATAATAAGCATAGTAATGAGAATCAGCGTCTTTCCTTTACTACGAAAAGAGTCGAAGAATCCGGGACCGGCCTGAATACCGATGGTAAAAATAAAAAGTACCAAACCGAAGTTTCCTAATTCTTTAGGAATAATAACACCAAAGTGTCCAAAAAGAAGAGCAATAAAGATCACCGCTGACACATCAAGCGATAGCCCCTTAATCTTAATTCTTCCTAACATAAATCCCAACGCTACTATCAGAAAGAGCGAGAAATAAGAGGAATGCAATAAGTCAGTAAACATGTTTTTTAAAGGTTAGTTAGTTTAAGGGCGCAAAGGTACGGATTTATTTCAATCCTCACAACATTCTGTGCTACAAGTCACTTCCTCGCCCTCTATCTCTAATGTAGCATGATGGATACCTGCTGCTTCAAGCGCCTCCTTTATACGATGTTTTATTTCCTCCATTTTTGCTATATCATCCACTACAACGTGTGCAGTCAAAGCCGTTTCCGTAGTACTGATGGCCCAAATATGCAGATGATGACAGCTTTCTACCCCCGGCTGTTCCACTATCAGTTGCTGAATCTGCTGAGTATCGATTCCCACCGGAACACCATCCAGCGATAATCGAAGACTGTCATGAAGTAATCCCCAGGTAGAAACAATAATAATCACAGCGATGCCCAGTCCGATAATCGGATCGATGATGCTCCATCCCGTATACATGATAATAATACCGGAAGCAACTACTCCGACAGAGACCAGTGCGTCAGCTGCCATATGCAGGTAGGCTCCTTTTACATTCAGGTCTTTATCCTTATCCTTCATAAAAAGCCAGGCAGTAAGTGCGTTGACCACCACTCCCACTCCGGCAGTCCAGGCAATGGCGGAACCGTCAACTGATACCGGATGAAACAGCTTGTCTATGCTTTCAGCGATAATTATCCCGACAGCAACCAATAATATGACTGCATTTAGTAAAGAAACGAGGATGGTACTTTTCTTATATCCGTAGGTATAACGACTATTCGGGTGTACTTTCTCCAACCGGAAAGCCAACATAGCAAGAATCAGGCTTGCCACATCTCCCAAATTATGTCCGGCATCAGAGAGCAATCCCAGAGAATCGTAATAAAAACCAACTCCGAACTCGACTATAACGAAAGAGATATTCAGAACGATACCTATTATAAAGGCTTTATTAAGAGATGTTATCCGATGATTATGTTTGTGATGATGAGGTTCCATATTCTAAATAGTTTTATATTTAGAAAACAGTTATCTAAGAAATTAGTTCACACAACAAAGAAAGCCCCCAAAAATCATTTGAAAAGAATATGCTCCTCATGCTCCATCGTTCACTTTTTTAGTTACCTTTGCGCCGATTTTAAGAATCCCTTTGAACTAAACCCTAAGTACTGTGTTGAAACCATAACAGGAATTTACGTATAACTTAAAAGGGTAAGAAAGATGTCTACAGAAATATTAGTGGATACTGTAACCACAACCACAGATAGCTGCCAGATGGTAGCAACAGAAACAACACTGCAAGTAACAGCAGCCACCAAGTCTGACAATCAGACTACAGCCAACGAGGCTTATACCGCTGTACCTCCACGCCGTACTTTCAATGAACAGAAACCGTTTGTTTTTTCAATCGTAGGCTTTGCCGTGGCGTACATTGCAGCACTCGTTATCGGACGGATTATCAAAATGCGAATGCCACATCATTCTTAAAAGAAACGTTTACAACAACCAAAAAAACAAGTCACCGAAATGATCACTCATTCCGATGACTTATCCCCTTTAAACACCTTTAAACAAAATGGAAAATATGCCTCATTACTAACTAAACTAACTAACCCTTTGAGGCATATTTTGAAGAGGCTGACGCATCAGCCTCTTTTTTATTTATAGATAGCTTTCGCTCTCTAATCTTATTTCTTGCGGGCCTCAGCAATATAGCCAAGAGCTTCTTCGCATTTTGCAGTCACATAAGCCCAGTCTTCTGCTGCTACCTTGTCTTTCGGGAACAGTTTTGACCCCATACCTACGCAGAACACGCCTGCTTTGATCCATGCAGTCAGGTTTTCCTTGGAAGGCTCTACCCCACCTGTCACCATCAGCTTAGACCATGGCATCGGAGCCATCAAACCTTTCACAAAGTTAGTTCCATATACATCACCCGGGAACACTTTGCAAAGATCGCAACCTACTTCCTGCGCAAAACCTACTTCAGATACAGAACCACAACCCGGAGTATAAGCTACCAGACGACGGTTACATATCTTAGCGATTTCCGGATTGAACAACGGACCTACCACAAAATTAGCTCCTAACTGAAGATACATAGCAGCAGTAGCCGGATCAACGATTGAACCGATACCGATAGCCATTTCAGGACATTCTTTTGCTGCGTATTTCACGATTTCAGCAAATACTTCCTGTGCAAAGTCACCACGGTTGGTGAATTCGAAAGCACGAACACCACCGTCATAACAAGCCTTTACTACTTTTTTTGCCACTTCCGCATCTTTGTGATAGAATACAGGAACCATACCTGTAGAGCCGATTTTATTCAATACGGCTATTTTATCGAATTTTGCCATCTTAATTTCTTATTTTAAATGAATTGGGTTTTCAAACTCTCAACTTATCTCTGTACGCGACCGCTTGCGTCACCACCAGCCAATGCTTCCACTTCTTCTACAGAAACAAGGTTAAAGTCACCATTGATCGTGTGTTTCAAAGCAGATGCAGCAACAGCGAATTCAAGAGCTGCGCCCTGGTTAGGTTTAGTCATCAAACCGTGGATAATACCACCGGAGAAAGAGTCACCACCACCTACACGGTCGATAATCGGATCGATATCATAACGTTTGGAAGTATAGAATTCTTCGCCATTGTAGATCATAGCTTTCCAGCCATTGTGAGTAGCAGAGAAAGATTCGCGCAATGTAGAAACAACATATTTGAATCCGAATTCTTTCATCATCTGCTGGAAGATACCTTTGTAGCCTTCAGCATCTGTGTGGCCTGCTTCAACGTCAGCATCCGGTTTGAAGCCCAGACACAGTTCCGCATCTTCTTCGTTACCGATACATACATCTACATACTTCATCAACGGTTTCATGATAGACTGTGCTTTTTCTTTTGTCCACAGTTTCTTACGGAAATTCAAGTCAACCGATACAGTTACGCCATGACGCTTGGCTGCTTCGCAAGCCAGACGAGTCAGTTCGGCAGCTTTGTCAGAAATAGCCGGAGTGATACCAGACCAGTGGAACCAGTCAGCACCTTCCA